>Ga0070728_10006460_pt1 | contig 11113 bp, 6 predicted proteins | sample tdDd471_FD_66723 | JGI IMG/M metagenome (GOLD analysis project Ga0070728, IMG submission 66723) | Marine sediment microbial communities from the Atlantic coast under amendment with organic carbon and nitrate - tdDd47.1 | ecosystem: Environmental > Aquatic > Marine > Coastal > Sediment | place...
ACTCACTTCAAGCGGCAGTACCGATTGTTTGTATTCTGAGCTCTGTTGATCAAAAACATCGGTCGAGGGCATCGAGACAACACGGACTTTATGACCCTTGTCCGACAGCACAGCACTCGCCTCATTTGCCAGCCCTACCTCGGAACCGGTCGCAATCAATATCAGATCAGGGGTACCCTCACAATCGGACAGGACATAACCGCCTCGCGCGATCGATTCGACCTGAACGGAATCCCGCTCCTGATGAGGCAGGTTCTGTCGCGAGAAGACCAAAGAAGATGGGCCGTCCTTTCTTTCTACGGAATGTGTCCAGGCCACCGCGGATTCCACCGTGTCACAGGGCCGCCAGACATTCATGTTTGGCGTCGTGCGCAAGTTCGCAAGTTGCTCGACGGGCTGATGCGTTGGGCCGTCTTCACCCAAACCAATTGAATCGTGCGTAAAGACATAGATCACCCGTTGCTTCATCAGGGCGGACATACGCACCGCATTGCGCGCATACTCCATAAATATCAGAAAGGTAGCGCCGTACGGAACAAACCCGCCATGCAAGGCCAAACCATTCATGATCGCAGCCATTCCGAATTCCCGTACTCCGTAATGAATATAATTCCCGGAGGCGTCATCCGACGTCACGGCTTTTGAGCCCTGCCAGATAGTTAGATTGGAACCGGCCAGATCAGCAGATCCGCCCAATAACTCGGGCAAAAGCGGACCCAATGCATTCAGGGTATTTTGCGATGCTTTTCGGCTGGCAATCGTTGAACCTTCAGACTGGCAATTGGCAATATATGCTGCCGCTTTCTCGGCAAAGTCCGCCGGCAAGTCACCGTTGAGTCGACGCGTTAATTCACTCGCCAACTCAGGATACTCAGCCGCATATTTCTCCATGGTTTCGTTCCATGCCGATTCTTTTTCGGCCCCCCGCGCCAAAGCGCTCCATGCATCATAAATCTCTCCTGGGACTTCAAAAGCACCATAATTCCAGCCCAGACGCTCACGGGTTGCGGCAATCTCGTCATCGCCCAGGGGCGCGCCATGACACTCTTCCTTGCCTTCTTTATTGGGAGAACCAAATCCGATCACTGTTTTGCAGCAGATCAGGGTCGGTTGATCAGGGTTGCTTCGTGCGGACTGGACTGCCCGGTCTATCGCATCGCTATCGTGACCATCGATCCCCGGAATAACCTGCCAACCATACGATTCAAAGCGCTTGGGCGTATCGTCGGTAAACCAGCCTTCCACTTCGCCATCAATGGAAATACCGTTGTCATCGTAAAATACAATCAGCTTACCCAGACCGAGTGTTCCTGCCAGCGAACAGACTTCGTGTGAGATTCCTTCCATTAGACAGCCATCACCGGTAAACGCATAGGTAAAATGATCCACTACGTCATGACCGTCACGATTGAACTGCGCTGCCAGTGTTTTTTCGGCCAGTGCCATGCCGACTGCGTTTGCGATACCCTGCCCCAGAGGGCCGGTTGTGGTTTCGACGCCAGGTGTGTAACCGTACTCTGGATGACCGGGCGTTCTGGAGTGGAGTTGCCGGAAGTTTTTTAGATCTTCAATGCTGAGATCGTACCCGCTGAGGTGCAACAACGAATAAATCAACATTGAACCGTGGCCATTGGAAAGGACAAAGCGGTCCCGATTCGGCCAGTTCGGATTCTTGGGATTGTGATTCAGATAGCCGTTCCAAAGGACTTCTGCAATATCAGCCATGCCCATTGGCGCACCAGGGTGGCCTGATTTGGCTTTTTGCACCGCATCCATACTTAAAGCACGGATAGCGTTAGCGAGTTCACGACGAGACGGCATTCAGTTTCTCCCAAGCAGGTATAAAAAAGCGCTGTATTTTCGCTTATATCCCTGCAGGGAGCAACCGCATTCCCGACAGAGTTTGCCGGGAAGGTATCACGCGCTCTGTAAACACGCCCGAGGGTCAGCCCGGCGTTGCATGCACCGTACTTTGTGCCAGATCCAGAAGTTCACGCAAAGCTACCGAGTACATGGCAAATTCCGCATCTTCCGTCGCCTTGAATTCAGTCAGCGTCTGTTTCCAGCGACCCACCAGATCCGCATGCTGCTCGACCCACATGTCAATGCGTTTTTCAATGTCCTTCGGTGCCGACTTAAGCTTAAGCAAGCCGACCGTCAGCGCTCTCTGTTGCCAGTCGAGATCTTCTCTAAAGGCCTCTCGAGCCAATGCCTGCCAATGCGACATTGGCGTCAATGCATTAACCTGTTGACCAAACCAGGTGAGATCCAGCCTTGAGCCGATGGTGTAGTAGACTTTAGCCACCATATCCAGAGAATCGCTGGTGGATTCCTGAGCCTCAATAATCCCCAGAGCCGCGTAGAGATGGCTGGCACCGGAAACTGTTGCGGCAATGTCTTCCGGAACCCCCTGACTGACGAGACTGTCAAACTTCGCTTTCCAGGCCTCCCGCGAATTGCCTTTTAGATAATCCGGCAATGCATTGGAAATTTGGGCGATACCCTTGGCAAATTTGTCCATATTGCCGACAACATTTAGCTCACTGCGGCGATTACGTATCAGCCAGCGACAGGCACGCCGCATCAAGGACATCAACTCCGCCATCATACTCATCTGGAGCTCACTGGGTACTTTATTATCCAGCGCTTCGATAGCCTCCCACCAATATTCAAGCCGGAATACATCACGTGCGATAATGTATGCCAAGGCGATTGCGGGTGTGCTTGCACCGGTAGATTGTCTGAGCCGATCCACAAAGGTAATACCCATGTGATTGACCATATCATTGGCGATCTGTGTTGCAATGATTTCGTTACGCAAACGGTGCTGGTGCAAGGGTTTGTTGTATTTCTTGACGATCTGCGGTGGAAATACAACTTCCACCTCCTGTGAAAGACTATCAACCTCCGTTAACTCCGCGCAATTTAAAGCCTCCTTCAGGTCCCCTTTTACATAGGAAATCAGTACGGACAACTCTGCGCGTGTCAGCCCCTCTCCCAAGGATTTACGCTCGGTGATGGACTCATCATCGGGAATGAATTCGAGCGAGCGCTTGAGTTTGCCGGCAGACTCCATCGCATTGATAAGCCGCCGATATTCTTCAATACGCGGAAGACCATCCCGATGAGCAATACTGATTGCCTGCGTTTGGCGATAATTGTTCTTGAGAACAAGCTCCGCAACAGATTCCGTCATATCCGAAAGCAATTTATTGCGCTGCTTTTCAGTCATGTCCCCATTCAGCAACACATCATTGAGCAGAATCTTGATATTGACTTCGTGATCCGAACAGTCGACCCCCGCGGCATTATCAATGAAATCGGTATTGGAGCGCCCACCCAATCTGCCAAATTCGATGCGCCCGAGCTGGGTCATCCCAAGGTTACCGCCCTCACCCACAACTTTTACATGCAAATCCTTGCCGTTGACCCGAACAGCATCGTTCGCTTTATCGCCCACATCCGCATCGCTTTCGCCAGAGGATTTGACATATGTTCCAATCCCCCCAAACCAGAGCAAATCGGCTTTGGCTTTTAAGATGGCATTGATCAACTGATTGGGCGCCATGTGATCCTCGCTCACACCCAGCCAGGTCTTCACTTCATTGGTCAGGGGAATCGATTTGGCCGCCCGGGAATAAACGCCGCCTCCTTTTGAAATCAGCTTGCTGTTGTAGTCCTCCCACGATGAACGTGGCAAATCAAACAGTCGCTGGCGTTCAGCAAAACTGGTTTCCGGATCCGGATCCGGATCCAGAAAAATGTGCAGGTGATTGAATGCGGCGATGAGTTTGGTCTGGGATGAGAGCAGCATGCCATTGCCAAATACGTCACCGGCCATATCACCGATACCAATGGCCGTGAACGGCTCGGACTGAATGTCGACGCCCATTTCACGGAAGTGGCGCTGGACTGACACCCACGCTCCGCGTGCAGTTATCCCCATTTTCTTGTGGTCATACCCCTGACTGCCGCCCGACGCGAACGCATCGCCCAACCAGTGACCTTTTTCCATGGAAATCGCATTGGCAATATCGGAAAAGGTGGCCGTTCCCTTATCGGCAGCGACAACCAGATAGTAGTCATCTTCATCGTGACGTACGGTATCTTTCGGCGGTACGACTTTCCCATCGACCAGATTGTCTGTCACATCCAGCAACCCGGTAATGAAGGTCTGATAACACTCAATCCCCTCTTTCATAAACGCTTCACGATCACCCTCCGGCAACATCTTGGCGACAAAACCGCCTTTTGCACCGACCGGAACGATCACAGCATTCTTGACCTGCTGGGCTTTAACCAGCCCCAGTACTTCCGTTCGATAATCTTCATAACGATCCGACCAGCGCAGACCGCCACGTGCAACTTTGCCGCCACGCAGATGCACCCCTTCCACTCTTGGCGAGTAAACAAATATCTCAAACATGGGAGCAGGTTGAGGAATATTGGGAATCTGCCGGGGCAGGAACTTGAGGGCGATGTAGTTCTTTTCCGTACCATCCTCGTCCGTTTGATAGTAGTTCGTCCGAACGGTGGCATTGACCAGATCCAGAAACAGGCGAAGAATCTTGTCTTCGGTCAAATTGGGAACATTGTCGAGCGCCTGATAAAACTGCTCTTCAATGAGTTTTTTCTGTTTGTCCGATTTGGCTTTGCTCCGTTTGTATTGTGGATTAAAACGCTGATCAAACATCTGGATGAGCAGGCGCGAGATGCCGACATGATCAACGATGGCATTGGAAATAAATTCCTGGGAGTTGCTGACGCGTATTTGACGCATGTAACGCGCATAGGTGCGGAGTATGGCAATTTCGCGCCAGTTCATATAGTCCGCAGTCACCAGACGGTTAAACGAATCGTTTTCGGCATCACCATCCCAGACCTTGCGGAACAATTCCTCAAAGCTTGAACGAATCCGCTGGATATCGATGGGCTCCTGCTTTTGAGTGCTCAGCATAAAATCATGGAGCCAGACCGTTTTGCCATCTCGATCGATCGTTTCGTAAGGATGCTCACCGATCACATGAAAGCCCATGTTCTCAAATATCGGCATGACGTCGGACAAGGGCACCGGGCTGTTGGCATGAAACAGTTTAAAGTGGAACACCCGGTCGTCTTCGTCCAGCGCTCTGTAAAAGCTCATACTGAGCGGTCGCCCATTGGCCACCTCTTCAATGTGTGCGATATCAATGGCTGCTCTGCGTGGTGAAAATTCTTCTCGGTAACTTGAGGCGAACGAATTGCGATATCGGTTAATATAAAGATTGGCGTTTTCTTCGCCATAGGTTTCAAACAGGGATACTTCCAAATCATCCTGCCACGACTGGGCAATCGCGATAATCTTCCGTTCCAGTTCCGCGACGTTAAGGGCACGGTTCTCCACCGGGTCAATCTTGATATCGAATTGCGTGCGCGCCAGAACAGAGTCCGAAATATAGGTACTGAAATCCATATCCTGACCATTCAGATCGGTCATCAGTATTTTCTGGATTTTCAGCCTGAGGTCAGTGTTATAGATGTCCCGCGGCACATACACCAGACAGGTCACAAATCGACCGAATGAATCTTCACGCATGAAAAGCCGTATTTGCCGGCGCTCCTGGATATACAGTGTCCCCATCACCACATCGAACAATTCCTCCGAATCAATCTGGAAAAGCTCGTCTCGCGGATAAACCGACAATAACTGCATTAACTCCTTGCCACTGTAATCATTCTCGTCCAGTCCGGATTTTTGTAGAACTTTTTTGGTTTTCTGACGCAGCAAAGGAATTTCAGCCGGACTTTCGTTATAGACCTTCGCTGTATACAGACCCAGAAAGCGGCGCTCACCGGCAACGTTACCCTCTTCATCATATTTCTTGACAATAATGTAATCGGGATACGCCGGGCGGTGGACACTGGAGCGATTTGAGGATTTGGCAAAGGTAAATAGCTGTTTGCCGAGTATCTGCTTTCGAGCCTTGCTGGACAGATTATCCAGATCAACCGCTTCAAGATGTTCGGCATGGTCCTTGAGCATCCCAAGCTCAGATCCCTTCACCTGCTTCAGATTGTGCTGGGTTCCGTTGCTTTCCAGCTCATACTCGACATACCCCAGAAAGGTAAACCGATCATTGGCAACCCAATCCAGAAACTCAACCCCTTCCTTTACCGAGCCTTCCGGTGCTCCGGATGTACCCGCTTTCAATTCGTCCCGGATACGCAAGACATGACCGCGCATATCCGCGTAATCACCCACGGTTGTTTCAACATCATGCAACACCGCTTCGATTTCAGAGCACAACTTTTTAATGGAACGCTCATCACTGTGTCGATCCACCTCCACGAACATGATTGCCTCTCCGGGCACCTTGTCCTTTTTTGAGTTGCGATCAGACAGCGTTTTCAGCACACCCTGCTTGTCACGAGTACAGTAAAGGATGGAATGCTGAATACCATGAATCTTGATTTCCTTTCCGGCCAAAGCCATGCGCACGGAATCAATAATGAATCGCATGTTGTTCTGGACCACAGCGATAACCGAATGCGTCGATTGCCAGCCAAACTCCTCCAGATTGGGATTGAAAATCTGTACTTTTGCGCCCTTGCCATCGTAACGGGAGACAAATTTCCAGAAAGAAATAATGGAACCCAGCACATCGGAAAGCCTACGCCCCTTGAATTCATCGACAAACACACCGACAAATAGCTGGTCAACAAAAGCGCAGACCTGAGCCGCTTCCTTGTTGCCCAACTGGGTATGAATGGCCTCTTTGATCTGTTCGATAAACTGTTTTTTGTTGCTGGTATCAACGAGTTTCATGCGATCGTAGTGCTCCGATTGTGCCGAATTGCAAAAATGAAAGCCTGCGAGGCCATTGGCTGAACAAGCTCAAGGCCGGGAAACTGATCACAGGTCGCCACGCTATAGGTCGATGGACCTTGAACTGGTCCTCTGCGCCCCTATAAATGATCTCAAGATAGCTCACGGTTATCTGACTTTCTTATTGTCGTGTAGTGAATTAAGAATAGTTCATCGTGGAGAAATTGCTTATTAAGAATCAATCGATTAACTTGATCGCCCCTGTCTGACCCGGGCGTTAAAAATGATCGGATTCGTGCAATCGATATCAGTTTTTCACTGCAGCATCCGGAGTCGCCACCCGGACGCCGGCATTCTGATTTATTTGATCATATGAGTAGGAAAGAATGAGTTCACGCAGCGCATTTACGGAACTAAATGAATCTTTGAGTCAAGCCATCATTGGCCAGCAGCATCTAGTAGAAAGGCTACTGATTGCACTGCTCGCGGACGGACATCTGCTCGTTGAGGGCGCTCCCGGGCTCGCAAAAACCAAAGCGATCAAAGAACTGTCAGATCGTATCTCGGGCAATTTCCAGCGCATACAGTTTACTCCTGACCTGCTCCCCTCGGACGTTACCGGTACGGAAATCTATCGGGTAGAAGATGGCCAGTTCCAGTTTCAACCCGGGCCAATTTTCCATAACCTGATTCTGGCTGACGAAATAAACCGGGCTCCCGCCAAAGTCCAGTCAGCCTTGCTTGAAGCAATGGCCGAACGTCAGGTCAGTGTAGGTAAGGAAACCTTCCCTTTGGACAAACTGTTCCTGGTCATGGCGACCCAGAACCCCATAGAACAGGAAGGCACCTACCCCTTACCTGAAGCGCAGCTGGATCGTTTTCTGATGCATGTGCGTATCGATTATCCGGATCGTGATGCAGAAAAAGCGATTCGAAACTCGCACGTAGTGAACAGGCGACAGATGAAGCACCGGGTCGTGGGCCGATGGAAATTTCCCAGGCAAGCATATTCGAGGCCCGTAAGGAAGTTCAGGCACTGCACATGAGCGAAGCCGTTGAAGACTACATCGTGCATTTAACGGATGCATCCCGTCATCCCGCTCCCTATGGAAAGGACCTGGCACGCTGGATCGATTTCGGTGCCAGTCCGCGAGGCACGATCGCCCTGGACCGATGCTCCCGCGCCCATGCCTGGTTGCACCAGAAAGACTTCGTCAGTCCGGACGATGTCCAAGCCGTCTTGCATGACGTCTACCGCCATCGAATTCTGGTGACTTTTGAAGCCGAGGCCGAGGGCATTACCACTGACCGGGTCATCAATGAGCTCATTCACCGGGTTCCCGTCGCATAGTCTGGAAAAAGCGCCATGCTTGGATCATTTTTCAGGAAATTCGACATCTCTACCGAGCGCGTTGAGCGCGACGGGCTCGATACGGACGGAGCCGCACCTCTTGGCCCCTATTGTTCGCTGGAATGGCTGATGGGTCTGCGCTGGCAGGCGAATAAACTGTCGCTTCCCAAAGCAAAACGGGCAAGTCGTCCGCAGTCGGGTATGCATCACTCGCGCTTCAGAGGCCGAGGAATGGAGTTTTCTGAAGTACGGCATTATCAACCCGGTGACGATGTCCGCAGCATAGACTGGCGAGTGACTGCCCGTCGTCAGACGCCCCATACCAAACTCTTCAATGAAGAACGGGAAAGACCGGTTATGCTGATCTGCGATCAAAGCCAGAGCCAGTTTTTCGGAAGCCAGCTGACATTCAAGTCGGTTCGCGCTGCCGAATGCACCGCTTTATTCGCCTGGACAACGCTGACACATAATGATCGCGTTGGGGGCATCGTCTTTTCGGAGAGCGGCCATCAGGAAATCAAACCGGCGCGCAACCGTAAAACAATCCTTCGCCTGTTGAATACTGTTTGCGATTTCAACCACTCCCTCAGCATCGACGGCCATGATCAGGATGCGGCTTTTTCTCTGGATGACGCGCTCACCGAAACCATACGCGTGTCACGGCCGGGCACGCTGATTGTTCTGATCAGCGACTTCCATCAAATTTCCGAGGACACAGAAAAACGTCTTGCCCGATTGGCCCAGCACAATGAACTGCTGATGATCCGAACCTTCGATCCCCTTGAGGACCAACTGCCCTTGCCCGGCCATTTTCCGGTTTCCAATGGCGAAGACACCATCATGATCGACGCGTCCACAAAACACACCCGGGATGCCTATGCCCGATGGGCGAACGATCATCATGCCCGCCTGCAGGAGATCAGCATCCGCTGTCGCGCCCATCTGATTGACATTTCGACCCATCAAAGCCCGCTGCTTGCGCTGCAGCAGGTACTTCAGAATCTGGGGAAGTAGTCTGATGGACCCGAATAGCGTATTGAGCCAATTGCGTGATATCCATACGCCGGAAGCAATAGGATGGTGGCCTCTGGCATGGGGCTGGTGGGTTCTCGGCGCCCTGATATTAGTCATCGCCGTCAGCGCGACCGTGCTTATTGTGCGCCAGATCAGAAAAACCGCCTGGAAGCGACAGGCCCTTAAGGCCTTACCGGTTCTCCAGCGCGAGTATCTTGAACAGCCGGACGCACACAGGCTGACGCAGCTGGTGACACTGATGAAACGTTGCCTGCTCAGCAGTAAAAGCTCATCAGGCGGAAAGATGAATCTTGATTCGCGGATATGGCTGAAAGCATTGCAGCAACCGCAAGGCCTGCTGTCACAAACCGAGATCGAAGCCTTGTATCAAGGTCACTACACGCCGGAGCCGACCAAACTGGACAGGCAAAGCTTCAAACGCATTCAAAAATGGATCAGGATACTGCCGGCATGATGGATTATGTTTCCGCTCTGACTTCCATTGAATTTCGCTGGATATGGGCCGTTTTGCTGTTGCCCCTGCCATGGTTGCTCCTAATCCGACGTAAAGCCAATACGCCGGTGACCTTGGCTCCGCGCTTGCCAATTTACGATACCGCCCGTGCTTTGGGGTTTTCCACTCAGATCGAATCAAACCAATCACCCCGATGGCGGCAAGTCTTATTGACCCTTGCCTGGGTGAGCCTTGTCCTGGCCTGTATGAGGCCCACCTATATCGGTGAACAGGTAGACATTCCCCTGTCAGGCAGAGACCTGATGCTGGCCATAGACATCTCGCCCAGCATGAAAGAAAAGGATATGCAGATTAACAACGTACCCAAAACGCGTCTGGCCATCGTAAAATCAGTGGTCAGTGATTTTATTGCTGAGCGGAACGGGGACCGGATTGGCCTGATACTCTTCGGCACGCAACCGTATATTCAGGCACCCTTGTCTTTCGATACAAACACCGTAAATACCCTGTTACAGGAAGCCTTTCTAGGCATGGCGGGCCAGGCCACGGCGATTGGCGATGCCATTGCTTTGGGCGTGAAACGACTTCGCCAGCGTCCGGAGCAAAGCCGGGTCCTCATATTACTCTCCGATGGTGCCAATACCGCGGGTGAAATCCCACCGGAGAAAGCCGCACAACTCGCGGCCCAGGAGAACATCAAGGTTTATACGATTGGTGTCGGCGCGGACGAGATGATAAAGCGCAGCTTTTTTGGTGCGCAACGGATAAATCCTTCGGCGGATCTGGACGAGCAAATGCTGACGGATATCGCCAGTCTCACAGGTGGAGACTATTTTCGCGCCCGCAACACCGAAGAGCTACAGACCATTTATGAAGCCATTAACCGTCTGGAACCGGTTGAACAGGAAACCCGCAGCTATCGCCCGAGCAAGGCTCTGTATTTTTATTGCCTGATAGCCGCGGTGGCGATCTACCTGCTACTTGCCCTTGAGGCCAGACTGGCGCCACACCTGCGCTTAGTGAAACACAGATTCGTAGCGGGGAGGCAGGATTCATGATGGAGACATTACAACAGTTCCACTTCCTGCGCCCCGAATACCTGCTGCTCTTATTGCTGCTACCGGTCATATTATGGTGTCTGCGCTCTATCCGGAACGGGGACAATGATTGGCAGAAAGCCATTGATTCTCGCCTCTTGCGGCACCTCACACCCGACAGTAAAAACACGCGATCATCGTCCTGGCGAGGCCCCGTGCTGGTCGCCTGGATATTGATCTCTTTCGCCCTGTCAGGCCCCACATGGGAGAAAAAACCCAGTCCGGTCATACAGGTTCAGGACAACCTGATTGTCGTACTCGATCTGTCAATATCGATGCTGGCATCGGATGTTACTCCGGATCGTTTGACCCGTGGCAAACAGAAAATTCAGGATCTGTTGAAGCGCCGCAAAGAAGGCAATACCGCACTG
>Ga0070728_10006462_pt1 | contig 11112 bp, 4 predicted proteins | sample tdDd471_FD_66723 | JGI IMG/M metagenome (GOLD analysis project Ga0070728, IMG submission 66723) | Marine sediment microbial communities from the Atlantic coast under amendment with organic carbon and nitrate - tdDd47.1 | ecosystem: Environmental > Aquatic > Marine > Coastal > Sediment | place...
ACTAATACCTAATGATTTAGCCCCTAAAGAATTAGGAGTTCTATCAGCATTACCTAAGAAATCATCTTCCATTCCTTTGTCAATATGCTCTAAATAATCAATATTTTTAGTTTTTAATATGTCGTTAGCAAACTTTTTTAATATATAATTAGATTCATTTGTTGCCTTACCAGAACCTAATACCATTATACTTTCAGGTATAATTGTAGATAAAGATTTTTTAAAGTACGCATTGGTATCTTCCCAAGTTGATTTTCTTAATTTACCATCAACTTTAATCATTGGGTCAGTTACTCTATTTTCATTTACAAAGTTGTAATAATTTAATCTTGCATCATCAGTCAACCAATATTTATTAACATGCATATTAGTTCTTGGTTGAACTCTTAAGATTTTATTGTTTCTAACACCTAAGAATGTATTAGAACCTGAGCCATCTGCAAAAGAAATTGATGGATTAAAACTCATTTCCCAAACACGAGACTTGAATCTAAAGTCAGGACTTGTTAATGCACCAACAGGGCATATTTCAATAACATTCATAGAATATGGGTTGTCCCAAACTGTTCCGTCAAAAAGCTCAATTGTAACATGGTCACCACGTTGAACAAAAGTAAGAACTTCTTGCTTAGCAATTTCTTGACTAAATCTAATACAGCGAGAGCAAGATATACATCTCTCTGCATCAAACATAACATTTGGACCCCAAACTTGACGTTTAGGTTTATGGTTTTTCTCTTCTATAAATCTACTTTGACCTTTTGAATGATTAAAAGCATAGTCTTGAAGTTTACACTCCCCAGCTTCATCACAAATTGGACAATCTAATGGGTGATTAATCAATAAAAATTCCATAACTGCTTCTTGAGCTTCAATTGCTTTTTCAGAAACAGATTTAACAACCATTCCCTCAGTTACAGGTGTTGCACATGCAATCTGTAATTTTGGAATAAAAGCTATTATTGGATTACCATTTTCATCTTTTTCAAAGTTTCCTTCTCTATCACGGCGAGGACTTCCAACTTCAACAAGACACATTCTACAATTACCTGCTACAGATAATTCTGGATGCCAGCAAAAATGGGGAATTTCTATACCATTTTGATATGCTGCTTCAATTATTGTTTTGCCTTGTGCTGTTTCAATTTCTCTGCCATCGAGAATAAATTTTGGCATACGAACCCCTTTCGGAATATTTTTTCAGTTTTTTATTTTTAATTTTGTAAAATTAATAAAAATAGCTGGAATAATAAACAAAATTAAGAAAAATGTTAATTATTTTGTTGCATTTTTCAAAGACTTTCTAATTAAGTCTTCAATATTTATTTCTTTTTCAGCAAATTCTTCACTTGCTTTCATAACAGACTTTTGAGCTAATACACTTGAATATCCAAGAGATACAAGAGCTGAAATTGCTTCATTTATCATAATTGATGAAGAATTTAAGTTGTTTTCAATATTTAATTTACTTATTTTATCTTTTAATTCTAAAATAATTTTTGGAGCAGTCTTTGCACCTATTCCAGGTAATTTTGAAAGAGCATGTGAGTTTCCTGATAGTACTATCGATTGTAATTCTGAAGGTGATATAGCTGAAAGAATACCCAATGCTATTTTAGGTCCTATTTTATTAATTGAAATAAGCATATTAAAAAGCATTTTTTCTTCTTTAGTCACAAATCCATATAATAAAAGTGCGTCTTCCCTAACTATAGTAACAATAAACAAACTAGTTTTATCAGAAATTTCACCTATTTTAGAAATAGTGTTGGTTGAAGCAAAAACTTCATAACCAACACCATTTACATCAATAATTACTTTAGTACTTTCTTTATCTAATATTTTACCGTTTAAGTTTGCTATCATTTGTTTAATATTATTTTAGACGTGAATTTTTGATTATTAAATTTTAAATTTAATATATATGTTCCATTTATCAATTCAGATATGTTTATTTGAATTTGATTAGATTTTTTATTTATCTTTGATGATTTAAGATCAATGTTATTTCCATTTAAATCTATTATTTCAAATGTAATATCTGTTATCACTTTCTCAGATAATGAAATATTGACTATACCGTTAGTTGGATTAGGAAATATCTTGAAATAATCAGAATAGTCTACACTTGAATACTCATAGAAAAATGAATCAGAAAACTCATTACATCCATTTTCCCTAGCTTCAACCATTACTTCACCTTTATCAATTGGTCTAAATGTTGATGAATTAGCACCTTCAACATATTCACCATTGTAATACCATTGTAAAAAACCTTCAGCATCTGTTGATAATACACTATCAATTAACTCAATTTCTGGTTTCTCAACAATAAATTCTTTAATAGTAATAGTATCGAAACTAAAACAACCATTTTTATTTCTTACTTTAATACTATAAGTTCCAGGTTCATAAACCCAACGAGAAAGTCCCGTTTCTCCATTTTCCCAAATATATTCAGGATGACCAAAATTAGCAGTTAATTTAGTTGAATCATTTTGACAAATAAATTCACCTCTTGAAGATTTAAGATTCACATCTGATACAGAAATTGTATTTACTTCAATATAATTTGATTTTGAAGTACAACCATCGTTTTCTTTTAATGAAACAGAATATGATCCCTTGTCTTTTACCCATATTGACTTTCCTTTTTCACCAGTTGACCATAAAACATTATTAGGATCAACATCATCTAATAATTCAAGTTTAATAGAATCTCCAAAACAGAATTCTAATTCTTGATCAGTAAATATTTCTAATTTTTCAGAATTACAATCAATCAAATCTGTACTCCAAATCCCTCTACCATAAGTAGAAATAAAAATTTTATTACTTTCCTCTAATATTTCAATATCAGAAACTAAAGTAAATGGTAAACCTTCTCCATATCTTTCCCAATATCTTGAATTATAGTCAGTATAATATACTCCAATATCAGTCCCTACAAATAACCTTTCAGGAGAATTAGCTTGATATTTAATACTATTGACTGGTACATTTGGTAAATTTCCAGTCATATTATTCCATTTCTTACTTGTTGGATCATATTCAAATACTTTATTTAACCTATTATAGTTAGATAGTGATGCATATATCTTAGCTGGATCAGAAGGATTAACTTCAATATCAGAAACAGTACCACCAGGACTCGGAATATTAGACCAAGATTGCCCCCCATTGCTAGTAAACCTAATTGTACCTCCTTCACTAGCATAAATATAGTCAGAATTACTTGGTGCTATAGTTAATATTTTCAGTGAACTTGATGTTCCAAAATCAGATATTTTTTCCCATTTAGTAGATTGTCCATGATTTGTATTTCTCCATACATTATAATATCCAGCATAAACATAACCTGTTTTAATAGGGTCAACGGCAAAAGGTGTTACCCATGCACCTTCTTCACCATTAGTATTATAAGAACTGATACACTGTCTGAAGTTATTACCTCCATTTGTAGAGTAACCAAAATTACCATTTTGAGATGAAGCATACACATAGTTTGGATCTTTTGGATCAAAATGACAATCCATACCATCTCCACCTCTTACATTATACCAGTTCCCATTTGCTCTTTTTAACATAGTATTATTGTCCTGAGCACCTGCAATAACCATATTCAAATTGTCTTGATTAACTGACATTTTATAAAATTGAGTAATATTCATTCCTTCACTAATAAATTCATATTCATTAGTTTTAGGAATAAATCTATAAAGACCACCATCATTTCCAATATAAACAGTATCACCTGAAGGTGAAAATTCTAAATAATGTTGGTCAACATGATAAGATTCAACATACTCTTGAAAATTTACTCCAGCATTTGCTGAACCCCATAGCCAAATGCCACCTACTATAGTAAAGTTAGGATTAGTTGGGCTAACTGCAACACATAAGTCATACCAACCTTGGTCTTGTAATGTAGTATTTTGAGCTGGGTAAGCTCCATGATTTCTACCTAACACATTAGCATGATTATCTTTATCAGATTGAACTTTCCAAGTTTCTCCACTATCATCAGAAATATTGTAAGAATGATAACTATATGGTCTTGATTGAGAAACAATCGAAACAACTCTATTAGGCATAGCAGGAGTAACTGCTAATTCAGTTCTTACTGCTCCTGAATAAGATTGAACTAACTTCCATTTTTCTCCACCTTCATCAGATTTATAAACTCTGGCATTATCTTGACTTCTTATATATGCTCCAGCATAAATAATATCAGGGTTAGTAGGATGTAATTCTAAATCTTTAACAAAAATTTGAGGACCTAAATTAATAAAAGTATCTCCTCCATCTTTTGATTTTACTACACCGTTGTCAGTTCCTACCCAAATAATATTTTCGTCTTCAGGATGTACAACAATAGAAGTTGCAAATGTTTGATTATCTAAATTATATTTTAAAGAAGTCGGTGCAAAAGTATTACCACCATCAGTTGATTTAATTAAACCAATTCCATAAACTGGACCAGAAATACCTGAAGCCGAATTCGGATCAGATGTTGCAATATATATTACATTTGGATTATTTTTACAAATTTCAATATCAGCAATGGATAAGCTAAGAAAATCAGTTGTAGGTAATAAACTCCAAGTTTCACCATTATTTTTAGATACCCAAGCACCTCCAGAAGCAGAACCTATATAAATTATTCTTGAGTTCTGCGGGTGAAATTTTACCACATTTATTCTTCCTAAACCTTCATCATTGATAGGTGAATTAGAAGGACCAAATGCCTCCCAAGTAACTTCGGATGTTAAAAGCTGATTTTGATTTAATTTATTATTTTCTTTATAGATTTCATTTAAAATTTCATTCATATCAGGTGTACCTTCAGAATTTAATCTATTACCCCAAAAATAATTCCATCTTTGAAAATGTTTATACTTCTTTAATTCAGTTACATCTTTATTGTACAATTCTTTAAATCTAATAACTGCATCTTCATATTTTTCAGTTTTAACATTTAATATTTCTTTTTCTTGATTTGTCAATTTATTTGCAGAAAATAGATTGTTAATTGAAGCAATTAATACACTGATAATTAAGAGATTTTTCAACATATAAACACCTTATAATTTAAGAAATTTGCCGGTGATTACATTGTCACCGTACTTGACATTAATAAAATAATAACCACTATTTTCATTTTTTAAGTTAATTTTAATGAAATGTGGTTTATTAGCATTTTTAAAATTTTCACTATAGACGACTTTGCCCTGCATATCACTTAATATTATAGTGAAAAATATTTCCTTATGAAAGTATGTTTCAATATTCAATTCATTTTCAAGAGGATTAGGATAATATTTAATCTCATCTTTTGGCAAAATAGTTATAGTATCAGAAACATTTTTACACTTTATTCCAATATTCTTTGAATAATAATTTCCATAACTTTCAATATTTATAAAATCTGATTCTTTTTTTACCAATGTATCATTCAAATACCAATCTACTATTGTGTCTGATGTAATTTGATAACTATCATTTCTACTTAAAATTGGTTTTTTAGGCAAAGGCAAATTATTGACTCTTAAAGTATCAGTATAAATATCACAACTCGTATTATTTTTAATAGTTGCATAATATTCACCCTCACTAACCCAAATACTTTTACCTTGTTTGCCATTATTCCATTGTATAATTGTATTAGGACTAACATCAATATTCAAACTTATTAATATAGAATCACCATCACAAATTTCATTTCCCATAGGCGATAATATATTTACTTCTTGATTTATTAGATATTTAACTTTAAAAAAATTAGAATTATTTATACAATTCTTATTTTCAACTTTAATATAATACTCTCCTTCTTCTTTTAAGTAAAACTCTTTACTTATAGTATTTGAACTATTTAAAGTATAAATATAATTAGAATTATAATTTTGAATATCTACTTTAATTGAGTCATATTTACATATAGAAATTGTATCTTTTATATTTAATTTTACTTCATCGAGATTACAATTATTAAGTTTTAAACGAAATAAACCATTTGAGAATGTTGAAACATACAAATAATCAAATTCTTCTCTTAATTTAACTCTTGAAACTACTCCTATATCTATGCTTGAATTGATTATTTTGGTGATCTGTTTACTTTCAATACTATATTTCAACAAGCCATCATCAGTCCCAATATAGAAATCAGATTCATTCAAATCGAATGAATTTATACTTATTTTTCTTAATTCTTCATCAATCACTTCAACTTTATTAGTTGATAAGTTATAAATATATAAACCTGGTACAAGATTGGAAGAACTCGAAATATAAAGTTTATCACCCTTCTTTTTTATTTCAGAAATTATTAAATTATTTGAGTTTAAATATTCTAATGTTTTGGATTTAATATTAAATTTTAAAAGCTCCCCATTAATTGTTCCAGCATAAATAAAATTATTTTCTTTATAAATAGAGGAAAATTCAAAATCTGGAGTTTTGAAAGTAATTAATGTATCATTACTTAAATCATATAAATTTAGTTTTTTATTCAGATAAAACAAAGAATCATTAGCAAATTCATAATTTGTATAAAAAGGTGTAAAACTACTATTAATTATCTTATTTGAAATTAGTTCCGAAGAATTTAGTTTTAAATTATGCTTAAAAATACTTCCTCTTTGATAGCTGGTAATAAGAGTTTCATCATCAATAAATTTTGTAGTCATTCCATCACCAGCACCTATATATTCCCATTCTCCATTTTTATAAAGAAGAGTGCCATTATCCATAGCACCAATACTTACTAAATCTTTATGGTTTTTAGAAACATCGAAATCAAATATCTGACTGATACTCATACTTTTACTTAAATATTCAATATTATCAAAGTCATTACTTATTTTATAAAGTCCTCCATCACTACATACAAATACATCATTTGTAAGTGGATGGAATTTAATAGAATGAATATCAAAATGAAGGTCTTTGATTTTTTCTAAGTCTTTAAAAGAATTTTTACTTTTATAAAGTGGTACTCCTCCTAAAAGTACTATATCTTTTGAGTAAGGAGCAAACTCAATATCTAAATTATAATCTAATTGATTTTTTAATAATGACTTATCAATATTAATATTTATCCAAGATGTTAAATCATTACTTTTAATTAAACTAAAATTTGATAGATTTTTTTCAGCTATTAAAGCATATATATATTCTGGGTCTGATATTGGATTCTCGAGTTCTATTCTCGAAGTAGTATCTAAGTATATGTCTTTAAAATCCTTAGTGATTGGATTATATTCAATTATACCTGAACTATCTTTGTCTAAAAAACTAAAATAAACATTATTTTTATATTTAGTTAGAGAGCGAAATGTTTTACCTTGTCTTTTATAAATCAGTCTTGAGTTATTATTTTCAACTTCAAATAATCCATAGTTAGAACTCACAATTAGTTTCTCATCTAATTCGATAAGTGAAGTTAATAGTAAATCAAAAGTATCTAAAATCTCAATTTTTTTAAAAGTACTAAGATTATCATCTGAATAAATTATTCCTTTTGAAAATGCACTACTAATATTAGATAATTCAGAATCACCTGTCAGAAGATAAACAACTCCATCAAACTCATATAACTTTGAAATTCCAAAGTTACCAAAGCCAGTTTTTACATATTCCCAATTTTGACCATAATCTAAACTTTTCCACAAAGCACCTGCAGCAGCACCTGCCAAAATTAAATTATTATCATTTTCAAATAGCAAAACATCATTTATTCTACCTAAACCCTGACTTTCATAATTAGTAATTTTAGTATTGAATGGACCTAACTCTTCAAATTTTACAATTGAATCTTTAAAATTATATTCATTCAACTTACTATTAATATTAGAATTTAAGAATCTCATGTTATTAAAATGCTTAACCCTCTCTTTAGATTTTTGTGCTAAAGAAATATAAGTAATCAATATTAATAATATTATTATTTTTTTCATTCCAAATAAAAATGGGGAGTAAAACTCCCCAAATTTAATAAAATATAATTTCAAATTCTATTTTATAACAAATTTGCTACTAACTTCACCTGATTCTGTTTTGATATTTAGCAAGTAAACACCTTTAGCTGCATTATTCAAAGTAATGTTTTCTTCAAATTTATTCTTTGATAGATTTAATTCTTTTGAAAATACTTCTTGCCCTTTCAAGTCAAATATTGTAAGTTTTGCTTTTCCAGAATACTTCGAATTTATTTCTAAATTAAAATTCCCATTATTTGGGTTTGGAGTTATAGATAATTCATTTCCAGTCATTTTTTCAACGCTTACAAATGCTACTTCAAACTCGTCTGACATAGTAGAGCAACCGGCAGAATTAAACACTTCACAAGTATATTTTCCATTTTTAGTTGGAGCAATAATTTTCAAGTTTGTTTTATTAAAATTTTGTCCTTCATAATACCATTCCATTTGATTTTCAGAAGTCTCAACCTTTAAAAGATAGTTCTCCAAGCGAATAATTGGTTTTTCTGGAACTTCATTAAATTCTACAGTAAAAGTATTTGAAAAGTAATCACAGTCATCATCTTCATTATTATAAGTAAACCAATAGTCTCCACTTTCTATGATACTTACTTCTCTAGTACTTTCACCATTAGACCAAGTTATTTCACCACCAAGATAAGTATCGGGTATTTTTAACTTTACTGTATCGCCAATACAATTTCTTATACTATTACCAATCTTTAATATCTTAATTAAATTATTATTTGCAACCTTAACATTAAAAATTTCAGATGTTTTAGTACATCCATTATCATCATAAATAGTTGCATAATAATCCCCTGCTATGTTTGTAGTTAAAGTTTTTGAAGTTTCTCCATTTGACCATTCTACTTCAGTATAATTTCCATCTTCTAAAACGAAACTTACACTCTCTTGCTCATTACAAAGTAATAAATCTCCTTTTATATTTACTATTGGATCATCTAATGAGTTGTCTTTAGGATCATACTTAATTGTATCTTTTGTGAAATTTCCTGCTAAATCATAAAAAGTAACTACTAATGAAGCTGGCTCTTCTATATTTAATACATTTGCAGTCCAATTTATACTTTTCGATCCTTTCACAAATTCTTCATCTAAAATTAATTGACTAAAATTTATAGCATCATCAGGAAATGAGTATGGTTCAAATAAACCAATATTTGTGTTGTTTTCAAACATTTCAGAAGTTTCACCTATTACTTTTCCATCACAGCCAATTGTCCATTCTACTTTTGGAGCAAGAGAATCTCCAGAATTTAAAATTTTAACTGAAGTTCCTGCTGGAAAACCATAAGAATCATAATTATTAAAACCAGACGAAAATACATTAACTAATCCCGTTGATTTAATGATATAAGTGCCTTCTCCTGGTAATTCTATTTGTTTATGTCCAAAAATACTCCCCTTTAGCATATTCTTATTCAAAACTACTTTATCCATCCCAGATCCAATTTCAGTAAATAAATCTACTTCTGCATTATATACTTTTCTGAAGGACTCCCAAGTTACTTCACCACTTTTCTCTACTGTTCCAAACATCATATCTTCAGGAACAAAGCCTTTTTCGTCAACTTCAAAAATCACATTTGCAATATTAGATTGAAAATTCGATCCACCAGCTGCACTTGGTGAATAAAAAAGAACTTCTTTCTGATATTGTTCTACTGGAGAAATTAACATCTGAAACGGATCTGTTTCTTGACCATCATCTTGAGATGATGGATTATAAAGCATAATGTAAATAGGTTTATCTGAACTATAAATCGCTGGTTTTTTTTCTAATCCAACTGGCCAAACTCTAGTCTCATACCAAGCATTATTTTGCTTACCTCCATTTAATCCAACACCATTAGTAAAATAAAATAATTCTTGTCCATCTCGATATACAGTAGTTTCGGGATCTTTTGCAAAAACTCTTAGAATACTTGGTTTATCTCTATATTCGAAATTAGGAATAGCATAAACATTTCCCCAAGATGAAATTGGTGTTTCCATCTCAACAATATAATCGCAAGCTCTAACTCTAAGAGGTACGTCAGCACAGTAATTTGCAGATATCACAGCTATATCTTTATCTGCACTAATTAGTGAGCCTGATAATGTTTCATCTTGTTCTATATTTGAAATAACAACAACATCACCTTTGTTCATATAAAAAGTAGTCTTATCTCCTGGTTTGAGAATTTTTCCATCTTTCAATTTTACTTGAGTTAAATCATTTCCACCTAAATTGAATTCTACGATAGTATTATCATTAGGTGCAACAATCGTTAAGAAATTTGGTAAACTGCCAGTTGACCATTCACGTGCATCATAATTTGTAGCTATATATTCTTTACCTAAAACTGATTCAGGAATAGCCAAAAAACCATCTGTAGTATATTGGTATCTAATCATTACATATACTACTATTGGAAAATCGGAAGTTATATTTAATGCCTTCTTTTCATGAACTTGAGCTGGTAAGCCATAATTATCACTTAAATTATGAACATAAGGTTGACATTCACCTGGTTTTAAATCGAAACTCTTAACTTCACCTGCTATTAACTGTAATGACCTATCTATACCATTTATTTGACTTACACGCACATTTGCATCATATTTTGATACAACAAAAATTCGTGTAAAATTACTAGGGTCAGCTACTAAATATGGTGGAGGCACAGTTATCCAAAAATCCTTGCCTACATTATTAGGTCCTTGCAACATTTCAACTAATTGTGAATTTATTGCAGCTTCATCTTTTGCTTCCAAACTATTAGATAATAGAATTAAAGATAATACAATGTAAAAAATACTCATAAATACTCCAAAATTTATTGATTAATAATTATTTACAAACTTAATTTAAAATATAACAACTAACAAGTTAAAAATCTTGTTTTTCAAGCTATTTGTATTAATTTAAAGATTAAAATGTCATTAAAATTACACAGTGATAAATTAATTTCACAAAATATTTTAAAAATTTGTGAACTTGATATATTCAATTAATAATTTAGACCTATTTTTGTTACATTTTTTTTTGATAAATTATATGTTTTTTAAAATTTATATAATTATTTTAAACAAATTAATGATAAAATATTTTTTTTTGATA
>Ga0070728_10006464_pt1 | contig 11108 bp, 21 predicted proteins | sample tdDd471_FD_66723 | JGI IMG/M metagenome (GOLD analysis project Ga0070728, IMG submission 66723) | Marine sediment microbial communities from the Atlantic coast under amendment with organic carbon and nitrate - tdDd47.1 | ecosystem: Environmental > Aquatic > Marine > Coastal > Sediment | place...
TAGTAGTTTCTTGGTCTTGACCGCTTTCTTGGCTCCCTTCTTCAACAGGGTCGCCAGCATCACCGCCTTCACCAGCTTCAGGCGTGGGCGTGTCGCTGCCAGCATCAGGAGCGCTGCCGCTTTCTGACCCGTCTGGAGCCATTAGTGGCTGTTGCATCATTGCGAGATATTGACCGATTGTTTTGCCGTCGATTGTCATAGCATATTTTCCTTATTCATCAGTCGAGCGAGGTTCGCCCAGTTGGTTGATACAAAGGCTAGTAATTCCGCGCCCTTGGTTTGAACAGCCGCCTTTGCCGTGGTCTGTTCTGGCGTGTCGTGGAAGTGGTAAGTCCCGTGGAATGCGTGCAGGTTCACTGCTAAAATGTCGAAGACAACAGCCCGGCCTTCCGGTGTGTTCATCACCTTATCCCAGCTTTCGGACACACGTTTGCGCTTGGCTTCAATCTCTTCGCGCGCCAAGCGCTCTTCAGTAGTCTCTTCTGTCTTGGTTTCGTCACGCTCATTGTCAGTCATTACGCTAAGTTCCCATTGCCGCCTATGATATCTGCCAGAAGATTTGATCGGCGTCCAGTGTCAGCTTCAGACAATACACGCGCAGTATCAGCGCCTTGCTGGACCATCTCCATATTTTGCTGGGCTTGCTGCATTTTCTTGCGCTCTTCACGCAACTTCCCAACTTCATCATCGCTACGCACAACAGATGCGGCAACGCCAATATTGTCAGCGTATTCATCAACTGTCTGGTCCATATCCCACTTGTCGAGAATTTCTGGGTTACCCCCGGCCAAGTTACCCATAAACCCGCTGAACCGCTCAAGCGTCGAAACCCCAACCGCGCGCTGAGCTACGGCAAGGATAGACGTATATTCAACCTTCAACTGCACGCCATCCAGTTCTTCAGGCGGAGGCGGCAAAACCTCATGGCGGGTCATTACACCGAACGTCCGTTTGACTTCCCGGTTCAGCCCTTCGTAGTGCGTGCGTTCAAGCACGGGGCCAAGTTGGATAAGCTTCTCTTCGTGGCGCTCTTCAATCTCTCGCGCTGTGATCTCACGTCGGTCTGACTGGCTGAGCTGCAAAAACAAATCATTGAAATATGCGTGCTTGATACGACGGTCAATCTTGTCTTCTTCAGAATGAACCGCCTGCAACCCGCGCGGGTCGACCTGATACAATGGCCGGACAGGCTCGCCCGACTGGGAGTTTGCACCGTAGAACGTCATGCCGCCCGGCGTGTGATTGACTTGACGCCCGGACGTTTCCATCTCGGCAGGCCCTTGCATTGGAGGTACAGCCATCTTGTCGACCATCTGGCCCTTACGCTTCTCCAGAACCTGCAATGACTTGACGGCAGGCAAGGCTAGTGAACCGGGGCCATCACCATAAACATCATTGGACTGTACATCCCAGCGTGGCGCTGATATGGGGTTCTCGTTGTACCCCTTAACCTCCAGTATTGCGTTGTCTCCATTTCGCCCACTTGCGGCATCGCGCACAAGGTAGACAGAAGACATCTCCATCCCCAGCGGCCCGGGCGCGCCCTTGACAAATGCCCGGTTAGGCTCGACTGCGTGAACAATATCCCAAAGGGTGGAATTGTCACCTCTGTCATACGCGCTGATAACTTCAGATGGCGAGTTATGCCCCCAGCGACGAATTATTTGGAGCGTGGTCTTCTTCATGTCGCGGTAAAGTGTATCTACAACGCCTTTGTTGTCGACACTAAGCATATATTCGCCCGGCGAAGCTAGATACAAATTGATCATATCGTTAAAATCTTCGTCGATGATTACAGGGCCTTGACCAAAATCCCCCATATCACGAAAAGAGGTTTGCTTTGTGTGGTAATAGTTAGACATAGAAAAAACTTGATAAAGCTTTTTCTGGGCACGGTCCAACCACTCTTTGACGCTTTTGTACTCATTTAAGTCCTCGTCTGGGGTTGTCAGTTTCAGCCAAGGGCGAGAGGGGCTTGAAACGCCAGCGAGCATACCTGCGCCGAGTACGCGGGATGCAAACGTGCCAGCCTCATTCAAAACCTTCTTAGATCGCCTTGGCTTTCTGTGGTCTGTAGACAGGTATCTTCCGCGCCTGATCTGGATGTAATCTGAAATATCTTTCCATTCAGACAAAAAGTCCTGACGGTCATATTCAAGCTCACTACGTCTTTCCAAGATAATTTCATCTTTGGACTTAGTCTTGAGTTGCAATGGCGCGCGGAATGTAAGGCCGTCAGTCAACATTTTATGCCCCTAATACGAAATCTGGCTGCTCGCCAGTTGTCAAAATTGTGCTGGTGTCAGCGCCACGCCCGGCAAGCTTCCGCTTGTTCTTCAGACTGGTTCCGTCATTGCCGTCCGTAAGGATCGTTGACCGAGAGCCAGTTGCGGCTCTAGATCGTCGGACGGCGTTAGACCGCGCCGCCTGCACCTGAGGGTCCACCGATTGCGCCGGGCTTTGGATTGCTGGGGGTTCTTCGTCCCCACCTGAATTGAAAAAGCACATTGGTTAGGCTCCTAATAGAGTTTTGCCGCCACTGCTGCCTGAGCTGCCAAGGACAGTATCACCAGTCAGGACAGTTGACCTGCGTCGTTTGCTGATGCTAGCGCGGCGTGATCCGCCTGTATTGCGACCAGATGCTGTGCGGGAGCCACGGGTGGCCTTACCTCGGACTGTTGGTGCTGGCTCGACAACAGCAGACGTTGACGGGGCGGAAGGCTCAGCCGCAGGCGTCTCGGCCACAGGCGTCTCAGTCGGTGACGGGTCAGGCTCTCGCGCCGGGGATGTTGGCTCCCGGCTAGGCTGAGTTGATGTTTGCTGAGGTTCATCAGAGGCACTGCCGCCTGAATTAAAGAAACACATTTTAAGCTCCATTATGTTCGCTCGTAATCGACCCCTACCACATTAGATGGCCTTTCGCCAGCCATCTCGGCGCGGGTCTTTTCTAAGTTGCGCGCCTTTACAGGCACCGCAAATGTTAAGGCGAAGGCGTCGGCACGGTCTGGGCTTTCCTTTTCAGAGTGCTGTTTAAGCTCCTCTTTGCTTTCAACCTTAACCACAGTTCGATTTTTGCCGTCCACCATCTTGTACTCACGAGCGGTTAACTGACGGCGCAAGATCGGATCATCGACAATCGTCACACCCTGTTGCTTCAACCACGCGCGGGCCTCGCCTAACATATAGGTTGCCATATCGGCGTATTCAGGATCAGGAGACCCGCCACCAAATGCGACCTCGTTTACATTAGGAACGCCCCAGCCGCGCAGGTTGTCAATCACACCCGCGCCCATAGCGCCGCCATCTACGTTGATAGCGTCAGCCATTAGCGTTTCATTCAGCTTGCGAATTTCATGGGATAACTGGAAGGTGTCAATGCCACGGAAGGTCTTCATTTCGTGTGTGCGACCATCTCGACCGCGCCGGGTATAGATTACGCTTTCATCTTCACCATAGCGCGCAACGTCAACGCCAATTATCACAGGATCGTTTGCAAAGAACAACGGCTCACGCTCGGAGCTTGCAGCCTCACGAACGATATTGGTTGGGATGAATTGCCTGTCGGACACGTCTGGAAACTCCCCAAGTACACGCACCTTCACATAAGCGCTGTCGATGCCATAATCTTCGATCCAGCGCTCAATTTCTTCTTTGTTTGTCATCTTTGCGGTGCGGCTGTCAATCTGGAATACTTTGTAGCGGTGTCTCAGGTCATTGTGTGTATCGTAAAAATATCCACTGGCCTTGGTTGGGTTGGAAAACAGAAACTGCATTGGCTCGCCATCGGTCAAGCCACCGTTCGCAGTCTCAAAGATAGGCCTTGGCACACCTGACGCTTCGTCAAAGATGTAGAATGGCGTTGCCGTGTTCGCATGCAGGCCAGCAAACGCTTCAGGCATGTTTGCACGCCACGCCATACCATCAAGCCGCCAGTTCTCAGGATCAGTTGTGCGAACCATCTTCATTGCGCCGCGCCCACTGGTAACCCGGAACCAGTGCGAAGTAATCATTCGCTTGCACCATTTGGATATCTCAGCCCAAGTTTTGGTCTCAAGCTGTGGCGATGTATTTGCGGTGACAATCCCTTTTGATCCTGGCCTTGTCGACATGATGAAGCCAGCCAACCAACCAGTCAGGGCAGACTTGCCCACACCGTGCCCAGATGTCGTGGAATATCTAACAGGCTCGACAGGATCAAATCCATTGAACCCACGCGCCCGGATATCCTGCCCCAACTCGTTCAAGAAACCCTTTTGCCAATCGTCAGGGCCGTCGAAGTTCTCAAGCTCGCCTTGTCCCCATGGGTATGCGTACATTACCCACTCGTACGGGTCTTCGGCCAGATCAGCCATGTCGATTGACAGGGCGATGTCATGGTCGTTTGGATCATCAGAGTTTAAAAGCTTCTCAAACTCTTCATCTGATATGTTCGCGAAATCCTGCATGCTTCACCTTAACCACAAAAAAAGACCCCGGCGCAAGTCCGAGGTCTAATGATATCTGATTTAGGCTTGCCACTAAGACGGAGCAAAATAGCCAGAGCTGTACTTGTTGTGCTTTACTGCCTTAGACATCCACGAACCACGCAGTCGGTCGGCGTCTTCGTTGGTGAACCGCACCGTCTGCACCATGCGCGCCGCATTCAGTGCGAGATAATACACCGAGTGCGCCAGATAGTTTAGCGGGATCATGAGGAGGTCGAAGACCACCGAGAAAATCATTCCGAGCATTCGTTTGATGTTCATGTTGCAATCCTTTTTGGTTGATTTGCAGTGCCAAGATTTGCACAGCTTTTGATTGTCGTCAATCTTGGATGATGAAGCCGCAAGGATTGTCGCGGATGAACTTACGCTGGTCCACAACGGACTTACGCACGCGCTCGATACTGGCGCGCGCAGTTACCTTGGCTTCGTATGGCTTGGTCTTAGCTGGTCTTGACCGTGTATTGCGGCGTGACTTGCGCGAGTATCTCATGGCTGCATGTGGCTTTCTCTTGGTAGCGCCGGGCAATCGCTGGAGTTATGCCCTGCTCAGTCAGGACGTCAGCTTGAATGCGAGCAATCCAGCCGTCGACAATATGATTGACATATTTGCGGATGACAGCAGCCTGTCGCATCTTCTTGATCAAGCCAACGGTCAAATCGCCAGCCTTTTGCATATCAGTCTTCAGAGGGTCCATCTTTTTTTGCTTTCTCGCGCAGTTGGCGTGCGCGTCTACGTTGCTTAATGATGTCACCGCTTGCGGTCTCGTTGGTTTGGATGACATCGGTGAATAATTTCAGGTGACGGCCAAGCGCTTCAAGCGCAGGCGTCTTAGGTGCAAGCTTGACTTTGACAGACCGAACCTCGCGCCCTTCATCACCAGCACCTTCGATATACGTGTCGATTGTCATCTCTTGTACAGCAGCGAATTGATCGCGCGTTAAACCTGACACATCAAACTGCGGCGTACCGTCATACTGGAGGACAACAAAGTCCGTCATGTTTGAGTATCCGAGCTTAGCCAGCTCTTGCAGCACGTTTGTCTGGTTGACCTTCAGGCGCTGAATTAGTTTCTTGTGCATCTCAGCCACGTACGAGCGCATATGAGGCTTTGCCAGCACTGCGTTAGCTTTGATGCCAGCTTTCATGCGGTTGGCAGGATCGCGCACGTCATACCCACTGTCATCATCTTTGAACGCAGTGATATACGCGTCACGGCGCTTACCAGTGCGCAGGAACTCTTGAACAAAGATTACCTCTTGCGCAGACCAATCGTGCTGCTGCCAAAGAGGCGTGTCATCATCCGTGAACTCTCCAAGGTCTTCAAGGTCATATTCCTGCATGATCGCCATCCATTTGTTCGAATAACCGTCGGTCTAAGCACACATCACAATCACAATCAGTCTCTTGACAATTGCAACAATCCTGACAGTCGCTGCAACCTTCGCAGATCATCACATTTTCATCTTCAGATGATGTCTGGCAAACAGCGCATTTAACGACGACATCAAGCGCGGTCATCGTGCATACCCATGAAAACGATTGCCACAGTTAGGATCGCCATTGCGATGATCACCACAACGGGATTTGCAACCAGCCATCCGACATCATGAGCGATTACAGCAAGCACAAAGGCAAAGAATGCCAACGTACACATCAGATCAGAAATTAAACGCAATTTTTTCTTCATGTCTTCACCTCTAGGCCCACAGATAGAATGGATCGGCTTAAAAAGCAAGCACCGTGCATATACACAGGTGTAACTGCCTATTTTTTGCGCATAGTTTCCATGTAAACGACTTTTGCCTAATTTTTGATCACCACTAAAAATCATGGTCCAATTAACGGTTATAAGGGGTGTTTATACAGCTAATAAGCACATAGACAATTTCGGCTCCTTTTTTGGACCATAGACATGCCATCTAATTGGACCATAGGACTGTTAACTCATTGATATCATTGAATATTAAAATGCAAAAACCGTGTAACTGCCAAAAATGGTGTAGGTTATTGGTCCAATTAGGGTGTCATGAAATTCTATAGGGTGTTTTGCCCTATAAAGTGGCCTTATATCCGCTTTTTGGACCATGGAATTTTGAGGTATTTTTAAAAAAGTCCAAAAAAAGTGTTTTTATCTGTTGACAGGGTGTCAGTGTATAATTATTGTGGTGATAGTTGTTAAACACTTCAATCGGAGACCGCCAGAATGACTACTTCAGAGAGCCACACAAGAGTACATGACTTCACACCAAAGTACCAAGATATGCCTGCATCTAAGGGGCAGACAGAAGCTGTTTGGCAAGCCATTATGCCAAACACGGTGGGAATGAGACAGGACGACGTTAACGTTGTTCTTAGTGTCGAAGTTCGAGTGACACGCGGCGGTGGGTACTATGCATACCTTCACGGCTCTACAGCCGACAGAAAGTCTATCAATGGTCGCGGCGTTGCCAGCGCAAACAGTGGCGGATACCACAAAGAAAGCCACTCAGTATTTCATGCAATGACAGACGCAGGCGTTCGGTTCGATGGATACTGGGACGGTATGGGCGAGATGGCGATCCAGCATGCGATGGTAAACATGGCCCACGCCATGGGATATGCAGGCGCGCGCGTCCAACGTGTTTGGGTTGGGTGAGATTATGGCATCAACAGCAGTGCAAGAAATCATCAGCGCGCGCTATACCGAAAAAGGTAGCGAGTACATCGAGCGATGTAATCCCGATTATATCGGCACGGTAGCAGGTGTGCGGTTTCATGAGCATCCAACCTTTGGAGATGAAGCGCCTTTAATCGCGAAAATAGACGGGCGTTGGGTGAAAACGTGCTTCTATGAATTACCAACCTTCTGTCCAAAGTATGGTGAATTTAATTCCTAATTTCGGCAGGGTTTGACAGTACCCAACACATCGCGAAACAGGGGAGGCGCGAGCCGAGAACCTCCCCGCCCTTATCAGGAGACTATTGTGGAAAAACACTGGGAAACGCATTTGTACACATACGCAGTGATGCTGACGCAGGGCGACGCCATCAAGCCAGAGAACTTGGCAGGCGTGAGAGCCAAGGCGGCGCGACACGGACACACGGAAGGCGAGCTGCTTTTAGTGGAGGCCGACCCTTTGAAATACATCAAAACTGGAGATTGAAGCATGGGAAAAATCACACGGAAAAAGGCGCAAGATGTTATTCTTGCAGCGGGTGTCTACTCAAATATCAAACATGAGTACCCAAGGTGGTCCGATTTGACAGCAGAGCAGCAGAACGATTTGATTGCGCGCGGTAAGTCTATTCGGTTTAGACAAACAAGCATGGGAGCGCCCGGCGATCCTGACGAGTATGGGAGAGAGTTTTACTTATCCCTGCTAGTGGCCGCAGGCAGTCCACAACGCATGGTCGTTAATGCATTCGGCTTGTCAGGGGTCATTGTTGAAAAAATGGCGGATGCCGGGGCAACGAGCGTCACTGACGCGGAAATTGACCGATGCTTAGCCAATGACCCACAAAAGGCCATGCTGACGCGTGCGGCCAAGATTTTAGCGCATGCTGGTCTAATTGAAGCGGAGGACGTATCTTGACACACTCACTAGGGCCATGGCGCGTAGAGGGCGTTGGGAACATCGACGGTAGCGGGGTGTCCCATTACCATATCAGGCCAGCCGATGATTGGCGGCCAGTGGCGACCGTGTGGCGTAACGTCGTTGACGGCAGAGTTCGCGAGGATGTTTTGAACGCCAACGCCCAGCTAGTTGCAAAAGCGCCGGAGCTGAAGGACGCACTAACCCGGCAAATTGCGAACATGAGGCAGTTGATCGAATGCGAAGGACTAGCGGTCGCACCGGAAACCCTTGACGCCTGCAAAAGCGACTTGGAAGAAGAAATAAGGATTATTGAGAGATGATCACAGGCATTAAACCAGAAGAGACGATAGAGACCGGAAGGTCCGTAATTGTCGCACACACAAATGAGCGCGCCGGGAAGGCTGGGCTGATCATGTGGAGTGGGGGCCCTGTTTTGCGTAAGGAAAAATTACGCACGAAAAACGCAAAATTGAATTTGCTGTTCGCCTCACCTGAATTGCGCGATTTGTACATGGAAGGGCTGGTCAAAGAAACCAAAGCCAAAGACGAGTACGACAGCGATGTGAATAAATCCTCAATGAACAGCGCCCGACAACAGCGCCGGGACGCAAAGAAGGGTGACATATTTGTTTGTCGCAGAGGCGCGCCACGTCCTGGAGTGCAGTTTTTCCGGGTTGACCATTTTATCAGCCAGCGCGAGGCGGTGATTGTTGAATTGGCAGCAGCCGTTGAGACTAAAGGGCATGACTTTACATCTTTTGTCCCTATCGAGGCTCAGGAGATGTACGTGCCACACCCGGTTAAGATCATCGACGGTTTCTTTCGTGTCGATCGACAGCACCACGCTGTCAAATGGGACGGTGAGCCTGTCAAGATTAAGGTATCCTTAGATGTATAAGCGCGGAGAAATCAAAGCCAACTTTGAATTTGAAGTTGAAGCGGTGTGTCACCTAATGACAGGCAAATCATTCGCGGTATTGTGCCGGACATCGGGAACGGCTGTTAATGCATTCCATTTTGGCACAGTGGACACAACAACCGGGCGCTTTAAAACACTGGAGATGGATAGCCAGCGGTCAAAGGCAATTAGGTTTATCCATGCCGAGCTGGAGCATTATCTGGCAGAGCATGGATTGATAGAAACAAAGGCGACGTACCGATGATAAGCGAAAAAGACCTTGAAGAGTATAGGGAAAAACTGGGCGATTTTGCGCGGGAAGAGAGGCTGCACCAATACGCAATAGCAGCGCTTAGCAACCCACCCATCACAGGCTCCCATCTCGAAACGAATGACGCAGCAAGAAACGTTTGGGATGTAGCCCTTGGCGTGGAAAAGCTCAGAGCTGAAGCTTTTGAGAAGGTGCAGGAAAAATGAAAGCGAAAAACATAAACGTTGGCGAGTACATTGCGAGAAAAACTAATGGCCAGCTCGTAAAGGTTGCATCAGCCATGCCACTGGTCGAAAATCCAAAAATATACGCTGATAACTGGCGTCGCCCTCGCATCAGTGATTTAAAGCCAGACGATGTTTTTGAGATGTACGGCGAAAGTTGGTTTGTAACGACAGTACAATCTGACCGCATCTATGCAGCAACAGACACCGAGCGAGGCAGGGTAAGTAACGACTTTCCTTTGGAAACACCTGTTCGTATTATCTCACTGGCCGAAGGAAAGCCAAAGCCTAAGACTGGCACGGTTGAACAGTGGGTCAATGTCTACCAAGGCGGCATAACTGGATACAACACGAAGGAAAGCGCAGATATTCTTGCAGGGGAAGAACGCATCGCTTGTATCAAGTTAACTGGAACATGGACTGAAGGGGAAGGGCTGTGACCACTACAGACCAAACGAACAAGGTTGAGCAGCGGCATATGAAAAGAGCAGATGAACTGTTTAATGATGTGGCTGTTGGGGTAAGGTACAGCGCCTATAAAGGAGCAGCAGTAGCTTACATCGCCCAAGCTTTTGCTAGTTTCGAAGCTGAAATCCTAGCCCAACATCAGGCAGATAATGGGTGGTGCTTCAACATGGAGGACGCGCCGGAAAAAGAAGAGCTATTTCTTCACCACCCCAACTGGCTGGCAAAAATCATTATCGGATATCGCGGAAGTGACGGTTGTTTTTATGACCGCACAAATTCGCACATCACAAATCAACCAATCGCCTTCAAGCCAATTCTTCTGCCTGAACAAAGGGAGTTGCCGGAATGAGTGAGCAATCAAAATCATATCTATTAATGAACTATAACGGCAGCGAGAAAATTGCCACTGCACGCTTTAAGGTGGCTCCGATTACAGGCGATTATCTGGAAATAGAGGAATCATTTTTCCGTGTGACGAAGCGCATTTTATCGCCCTATAGTTGGGTGCAGACCGTATTATTCTTATCAACAGAGACCCCATACGATCAACCCAAGCGCGCTTGCAACAACGCCCACAGATAAAATGAAGGCGCATTTTGAGGGTGAAAATGAGATTTATCAATCATTTGGGATTGATGGGGAAATACACGTTTTACCGCTTAATTTTCAGACGGTGAAATACGTTTTGGACGAAATCCGCAACCTAAAGGAGCAAGGGTGATGACTGATTACAACACATATGTGTCACTATCACGCGACGATGTAGCGAGTATGCTATCCAATGACCTTGAACAAACCGCGTACGTACTAGCTGAGTTCGCGGGGTGCGCCGAACAGGGCACGATGACGAGAGACGACTTCATTGACAGCCTTGAACAGCTTAACGCCACACAGAAAGCCGACTTGCTTTCGCTCGCACACGCGCTCGTACGCAATTTGGGGCAAGGGGAATGACCAAGCCAAATTTTGAGAAAATGGCTAGAAGTTCAGTGGCTACGCTCAGAAAACATGACCATGACGATTTTTGGCTGGGGTTTATAGAAGGGGTCGCGTCCGATTGCTACGATCTAGGCCAGCAATCACAGTGGCGGACGGATATAGACGCTATGGAGTTCTATACCCATTACGCAGTTGCGATTGGTGGGAAGGTTTATTCGCCTTGCCGCCGATCATTGACCAAGGACAAT
>Ga0070728_10006465_pt1 | contig 11108 bp, 4 predicted proteins | sample tdDd471_FD_66723 | JGI IMG/M metagenome (GOLD analysis project Ga0070728, IMG submission 66723) | Marine sediment microbial communities from the Atlantic coast under amendment with organic carbon and nitrate - tdDd47.1 | ecosystem: Environmental > Aquatic > Marine > Coastal > Sediment | place...
CGGGCCTTCCACAGCGCTCGCAAGCTGTACCTGCAGGGCCGGATCACCGACGCTCTTGCCGAGTTGGACGCCCTGTTCCCGGAAAACGTCCGAGACATGGGACCGGTGCTTCGCTTCGGGCGTACCAGCCTGCGGGACGCTGCTCTACTGAAGGCATGGTGCCTCATCGAGCAGAAGAAGCACACGCGTTGCCTGCAGTGGCTGGAATCTGCGCGCCAATCGGGCTTCTTGCCCTCCGATGACCTGGGCGCAGAAGTGATAGAACTCAATATTCAACTGGCCCATGAACGCTACGAAGCGGTTCAGGGCACCGTGGAATCCCTGCTGGAAAACACCACCGACCGTACCGGCCTGGAATATGCCGAGCTGCGTCTGATCCTGGGTGCGTCCCTGCGCTGGCAGGGTCGGTTGGATGACGCCGCCGGTCATGTCGAGTTCGCCAGTGCAGCTTTCACGTTCCTGGCAGAGCCGGGTCGCGAAGCCGTCGCCGCCAACTTCCTGGGTTGGACCTATCTGTCCATGGGTCGCCTGGAAGAATCGCGACGCTGGTTCGGCAAGAGTCTGGCGATAAACAGCAAGCTGGAAGCCACCATCCGTATGGCCCAGAATCACCAGAACCTGGCGATCGTGTGCTACAAGCACGGTGATTATGCCAGCGCCCTGGAGCATCTGGATCAGGAGTTGGCGCTGGTGCCGGATCAGCCCGACATGATTTGTCGGGCCCGCATCGCTCAGGGCAACACCGAACGGCTACGAGGTGAATACCTTGCTGCCCGAAGTGCTCTGCTCGAAGCCTACTCCCTCTCGGCCGAAACCGGTCTATCGAGGGAAGAGGCCCTGGCTCTGGAATTCCTGGGTGACGTATTCCGTGACGAAGGGAATCCGGCTGAGGCCCGACGCTATTATCAGCGCGGGCTGACGGTAGCCCGCGCCTTGGCGCCTCGCGGCGATCTGGTCATGGAACTGGTTCGTAGGGAAGGCGAATGCCTGGATCTAGAAGGACGACACGAGGAAGCACATCATGTTCTAGGTGACGCCTTGACCCTTTGTAAAGAAGTCGGCGATCACTTCGAAACCGCGGTCACTCGGCGTTGTCTGGGTGTCAATGCGGCAAACCTCGGTCGATGGAAAACCGCCGTTGAGCATCTGAATTTTGCCCTGGCGGCTTTGCGCGAGCTATCGGCAAGGCATGAAGCCATGATCGCCGGCTTCCACCTCTCTCGGATCCTGGTCCGCCAGATCGACACCGGCAACGCCGGCGCCCGGTCGGGCGTGCTACTGGATCAAGCCTGGCAACAGGCCCTGCTGGCCCAGCAACTGAACAGCGACCTGGGGACCACCCTGCTGACCGAGGAGATCGGTGAGCTGATCGGTGACCTGGCTCGGCGGCGGTTGATCGACGGCCCGGCAGTGCTGCAGCGGCACTCGTTCTCCGCCCGCAAGGCGCCAGCCACCAGGGTCATTGCCGTTTCGCGGGCCATGCAACAGGTTCTCCGCCAGTGTGACGGCTTCGCTCGCTACGATACGGCAGTGCTGATCACCGGCGAAAGCGGCACCGGCAAGAAACTGCTGGCACGCCGTATTCACGAGAACAGCCCACGTGGTGAGAGCCCATTTGTCCGGGTCAGTTGCACCGCCACCGCGGTGGACGTTCTGGCCCGCGAGCTGTTCGGCCAAGCGGGCCCCGGTCGCGGTGGTCCGGATGGTACGCCGGGACTCGTGGCCCAGGCCGAAGGCGGCACGTTGTTGCTGGAGAATATCAGTGACCTGCCCAGCGAATTGCAGACCAAAGTGGCAAACCTGCTGCAGGAGGGCTGCTACCGTCCCCTCGGCGACGGCCGGCAGCGCAGCTGCAACGTGCGGATCATGGCCACTTCAGATCGAGACCTCTCCCGCCTCGTGGCCCAGGAGAAGTTCCGACCGGACCTGCTTTTCCGTCTGCGCCTGATGTCGGTGGTGGTGCAACCGCTACGCGAGCGCACCGAAGACATCATGCCGTTACTGGAGTTTTTCCTGGCCCGTCTCGAGGGATCCAGTCTGACTGCCCGCTCGGTCTTCGACTTCCAGGCTCTGGAGGCCATCACGGCCCACCATTGGCCCGGAGGAGCAGCGGAACTGGAATCGATTGCCCACCAGGCCTGGCTGAACCGGGATCTGGGACGGCCAGTGGTCCTCCGCCGGTCCAGCGGCCCAGCCGGTCCGATGCTGGAATTCCACGAAGGTGCCGTCCAGGCCAAGGCCCGAGCCGCAGCCGCTGGTGCGGATGCCGACACGGAGGAAGCACCGAAGCCTGGTGTGAACGGCCATCCTTCGGGAATGACCTGGACCTCGTTGAACTCACTGATCGACATGGCCGGCGGCAACAAGGCCCGGGTGGCCCGCAATCTGGGCATCTCCCGGATCACCCTGTACCGCTGGTTGAAACAACTGGATCCCAAGGACTGACGATCCGGTTTGCTGCCCCACCCACGCCAACCGGGACGGAGCCCGGTGGCTGGAACCTTCCACTGATCCGCTCTCAAGACAAAATTCAATGATCGTGAACGACTACCGAAGCCCGTGACCGGTGTGGACGCTATTGGCCGGGGCGGCTTTTCACACGCGAAACACCCCCCGCGCCTGGCGCTCGGGGGGTGTTGGTATCGATCAAACCTTGTGGTTCGGTTGCGGCTCTACTGGCCGCCACTCATTCTGGGGCGATTCTTGTTGGGGTACGGCGGCGTGTCGTCGATCCGCCATCCGCCACCCTTTCCGTTCAATTGATCCAGCAAGAAGTCGATCGCCGCATCCAACTGGGTATCCTTGCCCGCCACCACATCAGCCGGCAGATTCACGACCACGATGTCGGGTTCGACACCCCAACCCTCGATGGGCCAGGTACCATCCAGAGCATAGAGCCCGAACTGGGGCGGGGTCGTACCGCCGCCGTCGACCAGGTCCTGATGGGGTTCGATGCCAATGGAGCCACCCCACGTGCGCAGACCCATGACCGTACCCAGACCCTTGCGCTTGATGGCCTCGGCAAAGAACTCGCCATTGCTGCCCGTGTCCTCATTGATCAACACGACAACGGGGCCGTGGTGCACCCGTTCCGGGTTGCGACCGGCCTTGCCTTCACGGGGAATGGTCATGGCCCAGAGCACCCGCTCGAGACGGTCGATGATCATGTCGCCGGTAAACCCACCGCCGTTGTAGCGCTCGTCGATGATCAGGGCGTCTTTGATGGTCTGGGGATAGTAGCTCCGGCCGAACTCCACCAAACCGCTCTCACCCATGTTGGGGATGTGCAAGTAGCCGATGCGACCGTCGGTCTTTCCAGTCACATAGTCCAGATTTCCATCGACCCAGGCCCGGTAACGCAATCTGCCTTCACTACGTAGGGTGCGCACCCTGGTCGTGACCGCACCCTTGGCCTGGGGCTTGCCGCTGACGGTCAGGGAGACCATCCGGCCGGCCTTGTCGATGAGGTGTTCGTATATGTTGTCGCCCTTCTGCACCTCGACTCCGTCGATGGCGATGAGGTAGTCGCCTTCGCTCACCGGCACGCCCGGCTCGGTCAAGGGCGAGCGATAGGTCGGATCCCAGGACACGCCCGGTACGATGCGGTCGATCCGGTAGTAATCGCTGTCCTGCTCGGGGACGAAACTCGCCCCCAGCAGACCGGTACTCACCCGCGGCCCGTTGCTTTCGTAGTCACCGCCATAGATGTACGTATGGCCGATGTTCAGCTCCGAGATCATCTCGCCGATGAGGAAGTTGAGGTCCCCGCGCGTACCGCAGCCGGCCACGAAACCCGCATACTTGTCGTACATGGCTTGCCAGTCGACCCCATGCATGCTGGCATCGTAGAACCAGTCTCGCTGGATACGCCAGGCTTCGGCAAAGATCTGCGGGAATTCTTCCTGTCGATCAATGCGCAGCTTGATGGCGGCAAGATCCACCTGGCCGTCGCCGACTTTTGCCGACTTGCCGGCCTTTACGACGCCGTAGCGTCCGCCCGCCCGGTAGATGAGTTGCTGTCCATCGGAGCTGAGGTGGTAGTTGGCGATGCCCGACAGCAAGGACTCGGTTTGCCGATCCTCCAGGCTGTAGCTCAGCAGGTCCAGAGCGCCCCCGGTATGGTCGTCGACATTCTGGTACTTGATGAAATCGGGCTCGTTCTTGACCAGCATCAGGAAGCCGTCGGCGGTGGCGGTCAGGCGAAAGTAGTTGTCGGGCTCGACGCCATCGCAGGCCAGGATCCGGTCCCCGATATTGCCCAGGTCTATCACCGTTTCGTGCTCGTCAGCGGAATCCTTTCCGTCAGCCTCTTCGTCGCCGTTCACGACGATCACGTCATCGGTATAGAAGGGTGAGCGTTGGTCGTCTCGCAGCACCACCACATAGGGCAACGCCATCTTCAGGAAAACATGATTCTGATCCTGGCGGCCCATGATCGGGTTGAAGGTCCGGTTGGACAGGAAGTACAGATACTGACCGTCGGGGCTGAATGACGGCGACCAAGAGGTGACCAGTTCGTGGGTCAGCCGGTGGGTCTGCTGCTCCTTGACGTCATACAGATAGATCGTCTCGTTCATGTTGGCGCCATTGGACGAATAGGCTATCCAGCGGCTGTCCGGGGACCAGACGTAGTCCAGGATGCCCCAGCGCTCCCAGGCGTCGTCGTAGTCGCTGCGGGCGATCTCGCGGGTCTCGCCCTTGGCCACGTCCAGCAGGTGCAGTCGCATGAACTTGTCGCCGAAGAGCAGGTACTTGCTGTCCGGTGACCACCCGGCCTGCAGGGTGAAGCCGTAGAAATCGTCGGTGAGTTGACGCCATTCGCTATCGCCGCGCTGATCCACGAGGTAGAGCTGCTCTTCACCAGTGCGATCGGACACGATACAGATCCACCGACCGTCGGGCGACCAGACCGCATTCTTCTCGCGGCTGTCCGACGTCCTGGTCAGGTTCACCGGATCGCCTTTGTCGGCCGGCAGGTTCAGAATCTCGCCTCGAGCCTCTATGAGTACCCGCTCGCCCGCCGGCGACAGTCCGAATGAGCCGGTGGTGGGAGCAGGGGTGATCAATTCGGTGCGCACGTGGCGCCGGTCCGTGGGGATCCGGATGTCCACGTTGCGAACCTGACCGCTGACGGTATCGAGAACCTTCAGCCCGGGACCGTGCTGGAACACGATCTGGCCCTCGCCCACTGACGGATACTTGACGTCGTACTCGGTGAACGGGGTCAGCCGGTTCGTCTGCTGGGTCTTCGTATCGTAGGCGTGGATATTGAGCGTTCCGTCCGCACGGTCACTGGTGAAGTAGATGACGTCGCCTTCCCACATGGGGAAGTTATCGGTGCCGCTCCATTCGGTGATCTTCTCTATGACGCCCGACTGGAAGTCGGCCACCCAGATATCCTGGGCCATGCCTCCCTGATACCTCTTCCAGGTACGGCCCTCACGGGGAATGCGGTTATAGGCCACCTTGCTGCGATCGGGGGCGACCGACGTCAATCCCGCCCGGTCCAGGGGCAACTTCACCGGCATGCCGCCATCGATGGACACGCGGTAGACCTCGGTGGCCCGGGTGGGATACTCCCGGTTCGAGCGGAAATAAATTCCGTTGCCGTCGGGACACCAGTCGAGCATCTGATCACCGGCAGGGTGGTAGGTCAGGCGGCGGGGTATGCCACCCAGCACATCCATGACATAGATATCATTGCCGCCATCGTAGCTGGCGGTGAAGGCCAACTGAGTGCCATCGGGGGAGAACTTGGCAATCATCTCGGTGCCTGTGTGGCTGGTGATGCGCCTGGCGTCGCCTCCGCTTTCGGGCACGAGCCAGAGGTCGCCCTCGTAGGTGAAGACTATATGGCCTCCGCCGATGTCCGCAAAGCGCATGACGTAACCGAGTGCGGGATTCACGGCGTCGGCCGCAGAGGCGACGGCGGCGCCGCACACGACGCCTACCAGAAGGAGCAGCCCGCAGGCAACGACTTTGAATTGGCTATTCACGAAGGACCTCCCCAGAACTCGGGAACTTTGGCTGGAAACAGATCAACAGCGCCACCGTGCGCTGTTCGCCAGGAAATGTTGCACACGGCGTGTCGAGCATCAAGAAGTGGTTGTACGCGAGTTCTGCCGGAATGTTGCTGTCTCCAGAACGCCTCCCTTGGAGGCAATATAGCGGCGCCCACTGTTTCCAGTGGGCGCCGCCAAGAATCACGCCAGGCCAGGGACCGGTAAAGATCTGATATCTACCTGAACACCGACTTCAACTCACCCCAGGAGAGGTCCTCTTCGTTGGTGTCGTCCCATTCCTTGTCGAACTCCTCAAAGGATTTATGCGAGGACTGGCGGTTGAAATCGCGCAGCAGGTTCTTCAGTTCCCGGGCAACTCGTCGCTCGCTGCGAGGCATGTGGGCACGGCGATCGTGGCTGGCCAGGAAGGCGTCGGCCGCATCCAGAGTCGCCTGTACTGTGTTCGGAGCACCGGCCAGAATATTCAGCTTGGCCGCCACTGTATGCCGGAACAGACGCTTGATCACTCCATAGCGGTAGCAGGTCATCATGTGTTGCCGAATGCAATCGCGGGACATGACCTGACCACCGACGGCGAGTTCGTTCACCGGCCAGGCGTCGGGATGCCGGTACCACCAGCGGGGACGTTTGGTCTCGAAATCGACAGTGCCGCATTCCAGCACCGCATTGAAGACCATGATCGAATCACCGGACGTGGTGTGAGGCAGGAAGAAGGTGCCGGTGACGTCGTAGACGCCCTGCAAGCCTGCCGCCCAGCCCCCACCCACCGAGAACGGATCGGCGTCGGCCAACGCGCGAACCGTCACGATACCAGTCTGCTGGTCAACGATCTGACCGTTCTGGGCCAAGGTCACGCTGAACTCGATATCCAAGGATGGCCGCCAGGCCTGCCCAATCTTAGCCGTCCCATCCACTTGCCATCCGGCGCAGTCGGCCGTAGCGGCGAATTCCTCGAAATGATTGGCCATGGCATTGCCTGCCAGGACGGCGGTGATGAGAAAAACCAGTAGCACGGTCGCTTTCGTATTCATGGATGCACTCCCTCACGTTGTGTATTGACACCATGTTTGTGCTTATTTTGATTTACAATGATTATTCTACCACATAAAAGAGGCTATTTCATCATAAATATTGTTATTTTGCAAAATAATGGAGTCGAGGGGTCGTGGCAGGAAGCTTGCCCCAGATCGACACATGCCGTAAGATCCTGTCGCCACACCCGGACCGCGCTGTTCCGGGTTTTTTTACCGTTCAGCCCAGCTGAGCGGAATTGCCCTATCCCGGGAGAGTCCCTGTGCTGAGTTCGCGTCCCCGCTTCAAGATTCCCCACGTGTTTGTCCTGTTGACGATGGTCATTGCGATCTGTGCTGCGTTCACCTGGATCATCCCCTCTGGCAGCTACCAGCGTCAGGTCAAGAACGTTCAGGGACACGAGCGTACCCTCCTGGTACCCGGCACCTATCAGCACATCGACAAGCACTATTCGGTACGGGGCGTTTTTCTGGGCGACGAGGTTGACGGCAAGGCCACTCCGGTAGGGCTGCACGGGTTCCTTTCGGCCATTCCCCGGGGTCTCGAGGCAGCCGCCGACATCATCTTTTTCATCTTCATCATTGGTGGCACTTTCGGCATTCTGCAGCGGACCGGAGTGATCACCGCGGCCCTGGGCCGACTCCTGCGCAAGCTGAGTGACCGGGGTCCGGCCCTGACGGTGGTTCTGATGACCGTCATGGCCGTCGGCGGTTCGACCCTGGGCATGGGTGAGGAGTTCATCCCCCTGATCCCGATCTTCCTCATCGTATCCAAGCGATTGGGCTACGATCGCGTCTTCGGTATGGCCCTGGTCATCGTCTCGGCTCAGGTGGGGTTCGCCGCTTCGACCACGAACCCCTTCACCGTCAACGTTGCTCAGGGAATCGCCGAACTCCCTCTCAATAGCGGCATGCCTCTGCGCATCGCCTTCTTCTGCTGCTGTCTGACCCTGGCCATCGTGTACGTACTGCGCTACGGCGCCCGTATCCAGGGCAACCCGGCCCTCTCGCTGATGAAGGATGATCCCTTCGACCTCGAAGACGGCGCTTCGGGAGATGTCGCGTACCAGCGTTACCACACAGCCATCATCCTGGTTTGTGGAGCCATTTTCGGTTTCATCCTGTTCGCGGTGCAACACTATGGTTGGTGGATGTCGGACATGGCCGGCGGGTTTTTCCTGATGGGCATCGTGGCCATTTTCCTGGCTCGCCTGCCTCTGGCGGACGCCTCGCAAGCATTCGTCAAGGGAATGGAAGAGATGGTGGTAGCGGCACTGGTCGTCGGCTTCGCCCGAGGCATCAGCGTCGTTCTGGCCGACGGTCAGGTCATGGACACCATCGTCCATGGTGCTGCCAGTGTCTTGTCGCAGGTTCCCCGCTATATCGCCATTCTGGGCATGCTGACCTTCGAGTCCTGCTTGAATCTGCTGATTCCCTCGGGCTCCGGCCAGGCAGCAGTGACCATGCCGCTGATGGCACCGCTATCGGACATCCTGGGCATCACGCGCCAGACGGCGGTGCTGGCCTTTACCAGCGGAGACGGATTCAGTAACTCCGTCATCCCGACCAGCGGTATCCTGATGGCCATGCTGGCTCTGGCCCGCATTCCCTACGGGACATGGCTACGCTTCATGCTGCCGTTGTTTGCCATGCTCATGACTCTAGCCGGGATTTTCCTGATCATCGCCGTAGCTATCGGCTACAACTGATGGGTACTGCCGCGCAGCAAGGCCTGTATGCCAGGCCCGCGCTGTACGACATCCTCTATACGCCGGGCACTGCGGCGGAAGTTGATGCTCTGCAGCGAATCGAAGCCTTCTGTAGCGGGAAAACGGGTGACAGATTGCGCAGCGAGCGGCTCTGGTTCGAACCGGCTTGCGGCACCGGCCGCTATCTTCGCACGGCGGCGAACCGAGGTCTGCGGACTGCGGGCTTCGACCTGGACCCCGGGCAGATCGATTATGCCCGTCGCAGCCGTGCCCTGCGGTCAACCCGCCTGTTCTGCGCAGACATGGCCGATTTTCTGGATGCGGCCTACGCCACCGATCTGGTGCAGGGTACCGTGGATTTTGCATTCAACCCCGTGAACTCGATTCGCCACCTGGCGAGCGACCAGCTGGTATGGGCTCACCTACGCCAGATCGCTCGGATCCTGCGACCCGGCGCCGTGTACGTGGTTGGTCTGAGCCTCACCGACTACCGATCGCTGGAAGCGGAAGAAGATCTCTGGGAAGGCCGACGCGGTCGGTGTCGCGTCAGTCAGCTGGTGAACTACCTCCCCCCTGAGCCCGGCACTGAGCGAGCCCGCCAAGAACGAGTCATCAGCCACTTGACGGTGCACCGGCCCCGAGGTGTCGAGCACTTCGACGACGTGTATGATCTGCGTTGCTACGATGACCGACAGTGGCGGACAATCGTATCGAAAGCCGATCTGGAATCCGCAGGTAGTTTCGACGCCACCGGCGAACCACTCGGTGATCGCCGCCTTCCCTATCAACTGGAAGCGCTGCGATCCGCTGGATGACCTGGCCCGAAGGTCACCTGACGAGTGACCCCCGGTCCTCAGTCGGCTATACTTGTAGATCCACGGCGAGCTACGAACCGTGGATTCGCCCCAGGGAACAGCGTGAACCGGATCGAACCATGACCCAGCAACTCGTCAGTCGTCCCCTACCAATCGGCCTCCTGCTGGCGCTGGTCTGCCTACTCGCTGCGGGCTCTGCTCAGGGCAACGACCCGCCCCAAATTCCGGACCATCCCCATTTCGACCATCTGACCGCCGACGACGGTTTGCCCGAGAACTCGGTGCGGGCCCTGCTCGAAGACCGGCTGGGCTTTCTCTGGATCGGTACCCAGAACGGTCTGGTGTGCTACGACGGCCATGAGATGAAGGTTTTTCAGCCGATCGTCGGCGACACCACCAGCATCGGTGGCCGCAATATCACCTCCTTGCATGAGGACCCCTGGGGCTATCTGTGGGTGGGCACCACCTCCGGCGGCGTCAGCCGGTACGATCCACGCACCCAGGTCTTCACCAATTTCGTGTCCACTGTCTCTCGGCTGGAGGCCTTGCCAGGACGTGTGGTATCGGCAATCGCCAGCGCTCCCGACTCGACCCTCTGGATTGCCTTGCAGGACGGGGGTTTGGGGTATCTGCTACCGGGTCAATCCCGCTTTCGTCCCGCCCGCCGAGAACCACTGGATTCCAGCGCTGCGGCGAACGATTCACTCATGGCAGTTCACGTTGCCGACGACGGAACGGTATGGTTCGGCTATTCCACTGGTGGCGTCGGTACCTACGACCCGCGGCGGCAGATCTGGCAGACCTATCTCCGGCCAGACGACGAATCCGGATCCATGGCCGGTGGTCGGGTCAACGACATATTCCAGGATCACCAAGGCCGTCTCTGGTTCGCCAGTAATCTGGGCCTGGCTCGCTGGAATCGGGACCGCCGAGATTTCACCCGTTTCGTTCCCGTGCCCCAGGAGCCGGAATCCTGGGCTAATTACATGGTGCGAATCGATGAGGATCCGGGGGGCCGACTCTGGATCGGTTCGGCCGTCGGCCTCTATCTCTACGACCCGGACCGCGACGTCTTTCGTCTTTTTGCCCACGAGCCAGGGCGGTCTTCGTCGATCGGAGAAGGCCCGGTCCTGAGTGTGCTCTGCGATCGGGCCGGCACGATCTGGACTGGCGGTTGGCAGGCCGGCGTCAATAGCCTGGATCCCTGGCGGAACAAGTTCGGAGTCCTGCAGCACGAAGAATCCGCACCGGGAACTCTCGATCAGAATGCAGTGGTCTGCGTGCTGGAGGATCGCGATCGAAATCTTTGGCTGGGCACCGGCGGCGTGTCTGGAGTGAACACCCGGGGTGTACTGAACTGTCGGCGATATGGCAGCCCGGACTTCTTCCAGATCACGTTTCCGGATTCGGCCGACGTGCAGACGGTTCTCAGCCTCTGTGAAGCACCCAATGGTGATTTGTGGATCGGCACCGACGAAGGGTTGTGGTATCTGGAGCGCGGCGATGTGCGGATCAGACGGCCCAGCCACC
>Ga0070728_10006466_pt1 | contig 11107 bp, 11 predicted proteins | sample tdDd471_FD_66723 | JGI IMG/M metagenome (GOLD analysis project Ga0070728, IMG submission 66723) | Marine sediment microbial communities from the Atlantic coast under amendment with organic carbon and nitrate - tdDd47.1 | ecosystem: Environmental > Aquatic > Marine > Coastal > Sediment | place...
TGATGAGGCTCGTGTTACAGCAGCAAAAGCCGATATCAGCGTTATTGAGCAATCATTAGAGCTCTACAAGATGGATAATTTTCGTTATCCATCCACAGATCAAGGCTTGCATGCACTGATTGAAAAACCAACAGGCAGCCCCGAAGCAAAAGGCTGGCGTCCAGAAGGTTATTTGAAAAAAGCACAAATGCCCACTGATCCTTGGGGCAACGAATACCAATATATTAGTCCAGGTAGCCAAGGTGCTTTTGACCTTTATTCCCTAGGTGCTGATGGCCGTGAGGGTGGTGAAGGCTATGATACGGATATAGGTAACTGGCTTCCCTAATGCGCTTGCACCGCGGTTTTACCCTGATCGAAATTTTAGTCACTCTGGTGATTATTGGCGTGCTTTCAGGTATGGCCGTTCTAAGCTTTAGTCAAAACCCGGTGCAAACACTTCGCCATGAAGCTAAACGTCTAATGGTATTGATTGAAGTTGCGAGTGAAGAAGCCATCATCCAGGGGCAAGAATTGGCTCTTAGTTTTGATTCGGACCGTTACCAGTTACTTCAGTTTGATGCAGAAGACAGGGTCTGGCAGCCATTTAAGGACAAAACATATGGCGAGTATCAATTGCCGGAAGCCATAGAAGTAATTTACCAGCCGGAAGGTGATGAGTTTGCGACAGCATTGGCGGAAAGAGCCGATCAATTTCGCAACCTGAATCGCGGCAATGGTTATTTACCTATGCTATTACTATTATCCAGTGGTGAGAGTTCAGGCTTCCGAATTATCTTTCAGCATAGTAGCTCAGATTTAGTTGTCAGTATTCACGGTGATGGTTTGGGCACTTTAGAACTCTATGAATAAGCCTAACGGTCAATGGGGCTTCACTCTACTGGAAGTGCTAATTGCTTTGGCAGTGTTAGCAATTCTGGCCTCGGCAGTTGTTTCGCAAACCAGTAATAGCACTAGACAATTGCAGATTCTGGAACAGAAGACCCATGCATTGTGGGTGGCAGAATATCATTTAAATCAATTACGAATTGCCGATAATTGGCCGAATATTGGGCGGTCCAACCAAGTGGTGGAGTATGCCGAAAAGAACTGGTTGCTCAGCACGCAGGTTAGTTCTACATCTGACCCGTGGTTACGGAAAATCACTGTGACGATTGCCAGTGATCACGATACTCGTCAGCAAAATATCCTTACCTTAACCGGATATAAAGGAAAACACTGATGCGTAAGTTTGAAGGTATGACCCTACTGGAATTGTTGATTGCACTATCCATTTTTTCTCTTATCGGACTGGCGAGCTTTAGTATTCTTTCCTCGTTGATGACCGTACAATCAGTGAGCGATGAGCATTCAACGCAGCTTGGTCAATACCAAAAAGTGGCTAACCAGCTTGATCGAGACTTTTCCCAATTTATTAATCGCGGTGTTCGTATAAGCCTTGACCAAACAGAGCAAGCCCTCGAATTAAATAATAACGGCTATGCCGTGAGTTTTACGCGAGGTGGTCATGCGAACCCCTTAGCTTTGCAGCGTAGTCAATTACAAAGAATTGCCTACGATATTGGACCTCATCCCTCCAGTACGAATAAAGAGAGCCGATTCTATAACAATGAAGGGCTTTATTTGCGCCGCCATAGCTGGCCTCAGCTTGATAGAACTGACTCAGCTGGGCATGTCCGCGCTTTACTTGGCAAAGTGGAAGCAGTTGAGGTGACGGCCATCACTAAACAAGGGGCGTATAAACAATGGCCGGTAAAAGATCAGGATGAAGCGGATTTGATCGGCTTTGAAGTTCAGCTAGTCGTCGAAGGCATGTCGCCACTTAAGCGTCTGTATCGAGTGAATTAACAACTATGCGAGTATTGCCGTCTAATTCCCGTCGCCAGCAAGGTGTTGCATTAATCAGTGTGCTACTGGTGTTTGCCATCGTAAGCGTCATTGCCGCTGAAATGATTAATTTACATTTTCTTGATATTCGAAAAACCTCCAATGTCATCAACAGTAAGCAAGCATATTTTCATGCACTCGCCGGTGAAGAGTTTGTCAGACAAGTTCTTTATCGTGACTATCAGGAAAAGCTGCGGAACCAAAGTGATAGCTATCTTGATAACTGGCAGTTGCTGGATGGCAGTTTTGAGATTGAAGAGGGTGAGATTATTATTCAGGTTGAAGACTTACAGGGCCTGTTTAATGTGAATAACTTGCTTGTTGAAGGGCGCATTCAGCATCAAGAAGCTGAGCTGTTTAAACAGTTGTTAACTGAGCTGGGTATTAGCCTAGATATTGCCAGCCAACTACAAGACTGGCTTGATATTGATGATGGCACTCTACCTTCCGGTGCTGAATCAGCGGATTATCTAGCTCAAACGGCACCTTATCTAGCTGCTAATAGGCCATTAGCCGATCGTAGTGAGCTAAGGTTGTTGAAAAACATGGATGAAGAAAGTTACCTATTGTTACTACCTTTAGTGACTGCTTTGCCAGAAAAGACCCGGTTTAACCTAAATACTCTTAATAAAACTGTACTGGCGGCGCTTATTCCTCATTTAAGTGAGACACAACTCAAAGAATTTGGTAAAAAACAACAGTCAGGTGGCTATACTACTGTCAGTGAATGGCTAAGCCAGCCCGTAGGGCAGCACCTAAATACTTTAAGGTCACAATTGACGGTTCAAAGTAGTTACTTTCAATCTCAGATTACTGTCAATTATGCTGGCAGAATTAGTCAGTTACAGACAGTTTATTACCGGAACCCCGATGATGGTGAAATCAATATTTTAAGTAGACAAAATCGTATTGAATAACCATTTTAGGTAAAGCAAATTTTGGGCAATCTAGATACATGGCAGACCAACTAATTATACGCCCTAGAACGGGTGTCATTCATGAGGAGAGTCAGGCCGACTGGTTCCTCTATAACCAGCAAGGCATGTTGCTTGACAAGGCCGAATGCGCTCTTGAAAGCGTACATTCAGCGTTTCCAGTTCTGGATGACGTTGCCCTGACAGTCATTGTTCCGTCGGCATTGACCTTCTTAACAAACGTTTCCATTCCTGCTTCTCATCTTCGCCAAATACAACAGGCTTTGCCTTTTGTTGTAGAGGAACTGATTGCTGAGGATATTGAGTCAGTACATATTGCTACTCAAGCTAAGCTTGATCCTAAGGCCCAGAGTTACGATATTGCTGTCATTAAACATGAAGTTTTGATTGATGTTTTAGATGTGTTTGCGAAATGCCGTTTAAAACCAAAAGTTTTAGTGCCAGAGATATACCTAATACCTTATCAAACACAGAGTCTTTCGTTACTGGTTGATGATCAGCAGGTTCTTCTAAGGTGGGGCGATTATACTGGTTCCTCAGTTGCGCTCAGTCACAGTGATATGCTGAGCTCGTTGCTCACTGATACTCTAGCTAAGCTGCATATTCAGCATCTACAATTGATTAGCTTTGATGCTTCAAACGACGAGATCATCGCGTCGGCAAAAAAACAGTTTGAGCCTTTTGTTATTCAAGAAAATCACTATAAAGGCACGGTCAGTGAATTGCTTGCTGAGAAAGCAGCGAATAATGCTTATCCTGCAATTAATCTACTGCAAGGTGGTTATAGTTCAGAATCTAAATCTCATTTGCTTGATACTCAAGGCTTTAAAGTTGTTCAGACAGCCGTTATTGTTCTTGCTATTTATTTAGTCACTTCATTAGGTACAGGCTTTTACTTTGACTACCAGACTGAGCAAGTACAGGAAGAAAGCAAAAACCTCTATAGAAAGTTATTTCCTGGTGAGCGAAGAGTCATTAACCCTAAACGCCAAATGCTGACTCATTTAGGTCGTTCTGGTACTAGCTCCGGCGGGAATCAGTTTCTTTCATTGCTCGGTCACGTAGCGGAAAAATGGAATAGTAATGGTGTTACTCCAGAGCTTAATCAACTTCGCTACAATGTTGACCGTAACCAATTACAAGTTGAACTAAAAACTCAATCCATTGCCCAGCTGGACGAATTTAAGCAGCGTTTATTGTCCGCAGGTATTCAGGTCGAAATTAATTCAGCCAATGAACAAGACAATGGTGTTATTGGCCGAGTTAACATAGGGGCACTGTAATGCTAGAAAAGTTAAAACAACTACCCCTGTTTATAAAAGCACAACAGTACTACGTATCCTTAGGTAGTCGGGATCAGCTAGCTTTAAAAGTACTTACCGTTTTTTTGTTGGTCATCATTTTGGTGAGTGGCATTCTGATCCCAAGCTATCAATATGCTTTGTCTGCACAGGAAGCTTACCGTAAAGGTGTAGATAATCTTGTTTGTATGCAAAATAACCGAGACAGAGTGTCTACCAATGCGCCAGCTAACAGAAATGGTTCTTTGCTTAGTATCGTTAATAGCACAGCACAATCTGCAAGGATCAGTTTTAAACGGTTTGAGCCGGTTGGTGAAAACAATTTAAACCTTTGGGTCGAAAATGTGAGTTTTAATAATATGATTCAATGGGTGGAGCAGCTGTCTGATCAGTATGGTATTCAAGTGAGAGAAATTGCTGTCGACCGCCAGGCCAACAGTGGCACTGTCAACGCACGCATAGTGCTGGAGGGTTAAAGAAAAGCCATGTATAGCGATTATTTTGGTTTTTCTGAAGCGCCTTTTTCTATAGCGCCGGATCCGCGTTACTTGTTTATGAGTGAAAAGCACCGTGAGGCACTTGCACATCTGCTTTATGGTGTTGGTGATCAAGGTGGGTTTATTGTTTTAACCGGTGAGGTCGGCACCGGAAAAACTACTATCTGCCGTTGCTTGTTACAGCAAATACCAGAGAACACCGATGTTGCATTTATTATTAATCCCCGCCAAAACATCAACCAACTATTACAGTCTACATTCGCTGAACTTGGTTTGCCTTATCAAAAGGGCTCTAATAGCAAAGAGTTAATTGACCAGTTCAATCATTACCTTTTGCAGGTTCATGCCAAAGGGCGTAATACCATTCTAATCATTGATGAAGCGCAAAATCTGCCGAAAGAGGTTTTAGAGCAATTACGACTTTTAACTAACCTTGAAACGAATGAAAAGAAGTTACTGCAATTGTTATTAATTGGGCAGCCAGAATTAAGCGACTTATTGAATTTGCCCGAGTTACGCCAGTTATCTCAAAGGGTTACTGCACGCTATCACCTAAATCCCTTGTCCAAAAATGAAATACACCAATACATTGACCACAGGCTGGCAGTTGCCGGAGTAAAAAGGCCTCTGTTTACGCATAGGGCAGTTCAAACTATTTTTAAGTTTTCTCGCGGTGTGCCTCGTTTAGTCAATTTGATTTCCGACCGTTCTTTGTTGGGCGTGTATTCTGAAAATGCTCTACAAGTTACACCAAAACAGGTCAGGAAAGCGGTTAAGGAAGTGTTTGGTTCTCACCAGCAGAGTAGAGGTTCACAGTTGCTTTATTGGTCATTACTAACAGCGTGTATCGCCGGTTTGATCATAGCAGGAGTGACAACTGATTGGTTTACAACAGCAACGCAGGGGCTACCATTTATTGGGAGTAACCAATAATGTCTTATATCCTTGATGCATTAAAAAAATCCCAGCAGGAGCGCCAGCAAAGCGCTAATCCAACAATTCAGAGTCTGCATCAACCTATACAAACGACATCATCCAGCCGCTGGCCAATTGTTGCTGTTTCATTATGTTTTTTTGCATTGTTGATTAGTGGTTTCTTGTTATTTCAATGGATCCAGAATGACAAGCCAATAGACGCAGAGGCGCTTTCTAATCCAAAGATCAGCCGGGCTAAGGTAGACAGAGCCCGATCGGCAGAACGGCCGGTTAAAACAGCTGAGACAGTGGCTACCAGCCCCGAGGTTTCTAAAGCGGAGCCATCAAAATCCGTAGTGGCTAATACCGTGCTGGAACTATGGCAGCTTCCGGACCCTATTCAGTCCGAAATTCCCGCTATGACATTCTCTTTTCATGTTTACTCTAATAAACAGGAGAGGCGAACAATTATCATCAATGGGCGTCGATTAAAAGAAGGCGGTCAGGTAGAAGAAAATCTACAATTGCTTGAGATTACGGAAGCGGGTGTAGTGTTGAGCTGGAAAAACAAGCATCAATTTTACGTCCCGGTTGTTGAAAGTTGGTAACCGAAAGCATATGGAGTAAAGAGGCTATTTAGGCTTTTTGTTTGGCGTGTATTCAATAAACTCTGGCAGAGTGTTATCTGTCTTCGCCTCAGCTTTAAATTTTCCACTACTGTATTTTTCTTGTAGTCCTCGCATCAACCCATACTTCTTTTCAGAAAGTTCGCGAGCTATTTCATCAGAATCAATAATAACCGGGTAGATAAAGACCATTAGATTGCGTTTTACAATAGTTTCAGTTGTGGATCGGAATAGGCCACCCAATAAAGGAATATCACCGAGTAAAGGCACCTTGTTTTCCAGTTGTCTTGACTCATCAGAGATCAATCCGCCCAAAACTAAAATACTTTCATCTTCAACAATAACTTTAGTGCTAATACTACGTTTATTCGTTACTAGATCATTAGCAACCGTACTTGATTCGGCGATGCTTTCCAGCTCCTGTAGTACCTCAAGGGTAATAGAGTCGCCCTGGTTTATTTGCGGGGTAATTTTAAGCGTTAAGCCAATATCCTCTCGGGTAATGGTTGTAAAAGGGTTCTCGGTTGTTGATGACGAATTAGTTGTCTGTCCGGTAATAAAAGGAACATTTTGGCCAACCAATATCTCAGCTTCCTGATTATCCAGTGTCACGATAGAAGGGGTTGAAAGAATATTGGCATCACTGGAAGTAGTAAGAGCCTGTAAGACAGCCCGTAAGCTACCATTGCGGAAAAACCCCATACTTAATCCACGCCCAAGAATGGAAACATTTCCACTATCTGGGTCGACACTGCGTAATCCAAAATTGGTGCCAGCTTCCAGTCCGTCTCCATTGCTAAAGCTGGTGTTCCATTCAACGCCAAGGCTTTCAACATAATCCTGACTGACATCTACAACAATGGCTTCGACTAGTACTTGTGCGCGGCGAATATCAATTTGTTTAACTACGCTTTCTATTTCATCCAGCAGAGCAGGTGTGGCGGTTACTACTAGGGCATTGGCGCTTTCACTAGACTCGATACTGAATTCATCGCTTTCTGCGTCATTATCCTTAATTAGTGCGCCCGTCATGCCCCGTAAAATAGGCACAAGCTCCTCTGCATCAAGGTAGTGCAGATAAATAACCCGCGTGTTACCACCGCCATCAACAGGTGAGTCCAGTTGTTGGATCAATTTGCTGGCTCTAGCCCGTAAACTTGCATCACCAGTCATGAGAACACTGTTCGAGCGCTCATCGCCTGCTAATGTAAACGCCAGCCCTTCTGTTTTGAGTAATGACTCCATTACACCGACAACGTCAGCGGCATTGGCATGTTCTAAGGGGACAACCTGAAAGTCCAGCTGGCCAGTCTGGTCCATTTGTAAAACCAGCTGACGGATACGTTCGATATTACCTGCCTGGTCGGCAAGTAATAAACTGTTACTTTCTGGGAAGGGGAGTGCCTGCCCACCAATGCGAACCAGAGGTTTGACCAGTTTAGCCATCTCTGCCGCTGACACATTGTGCAGGTTTATTATATGAACGACCTGCTCACCTGAAGGCTGATTGTTAAAGTCCTTCAGTACTGCCGAAGGCGTGATACTGGCTGCTGAAGCGGGGTAGATCCGTAGCACTCCACCGGATTCGCTGGCCGAAAAGCCATAAACATTAAGCATGGCAAGAAAGACTTCGTAGGCTTGATCGACCCTCATCGGCTCGTTGGCCAATATGGTTACTTTACCTTTGATTCGAGGGTCAATAACGATGCGTTTTTTAGTGAGTTCAGCGAGCCATTGAATCACCGCTGTGACCTCAGCATTGTGCATGTTGATGGTGACGAGGTCTTCTTCAGAGGCATTTGTTTGAGCGAAAGCAAGAGCCGGGGTAAGTAGTAATAACCCCATCGACAGTAAGCCAGCGAGGCCATACATAATAATAGAACGGTGTTTGGCAACAGTGGAGGCCATGAATATCCTTTTTGTAAACAATGCCTATATTCTAGTTAAAAACCGGCTTAATGGCATAACAATTACTAAGATAAACATAGAGTTAGTTCACGTAGTTAAAAGTTATCTAAGCAGTAAAATTCAAACCTAGAAATGACTTTAAGTATTAGGTGCGGTCATTTATAGAAGTAATTTTCCTGCCAATGGGATGATATAGCTAATACTTCACCCGACCAACAGTTATCAGCTGTGCATATTGATTGCTTGTATATCGTCGGTCAAGAATAAAACGAATCTGGTTAACAGAAGGGGTACGTCATTCGGTCACAATGACTTCGCCTAGCATTTCTGGATGGGGGCCGCAGTGGTAAGGAAAAGTACCTGCTTTATTGAAGGTCTTTTCATAGAACTCTTCCGGAAAAATATAATCAGGCTCAAGGTCGCCGGATTTTTCAAACCAGACATTATGGTATTGCCTTTTCTCATTATTGATCCAGCGGACCGTCGTCCCTATTTTTACAGTGACTTTAGCAGGAAGGTATTTGAAGTCTTTGATGCTGACTTCAACAAGCTCACTGGCACAACTCATTGTGCTATTTACCATTAAAATAAGGCTCGCGAGCAGGTTGGTTTTTCTAAACATTGTTAGTCCCATTGTTAAATATACTGACTCTATTTATGCAAAAGTAAGGTGCTATACACAAGTACTTCTGATGGGGTAGTGCCCAACGTGGGGGTAGATAGGTAGTTTTAACGGAGCAGAATAAGAATACCTGGAGGCTTCAATCGTCAGCCTCCAAGCACGGTGCTGCTTACTGGCTTACCGCATTAACCTCCGCAGTATCATTATCTAATGCCAATTTATAACCAAAAGAAACATGGTGATAACGGGCTGATGAATAATCATCGTGGATAGCGAAACCGAAATTGTATAGCTTGCCAGGCTCAATATTGATATCGCCTGGTTTGTCAGATTTGAGCTTACGCTTCACAACAACAGACCATGTGCCCGCTTTTAACGTGGCTTCAACTTCGGCACCTTGACCACCATGCATGGAGCGTTCAGCCAGGATCTGTCCGTCTTCAACTTGCTTGCTACCGGACTTATACCGCACAAGGTCCATATACTGGTTGGCATCCTGTGCAGCCTTTATGTCAGCAGGTTCCTTGAGTTTGTCCCAGCCACCTAAGGCTTTGCCGCGACGTCCTTTAAGTTCTAGCTTGGTACGTGTTTCTTTTAAGTATTTAGTGACGCCAGAACTTAAATCCAATCGTTTGCCTAGGTCAGACGCTGCTAAGGCATCCTTAGTTGGCTCGAATGGCATGGTTACAGCATCCGCATGGCAAGTTCCCCAACAACCTGATCTATCCACAAACTCAACATCATCAGTGGAGAGCATAAAGGCAAGTTTCATCGGGTTTTCAGGGTCCATTTTCCCACCATCAACAAATGGGGCAGGGGTATGGTCGCTGTTTTCCCAGCTAAAGCGTAGGTAGAGGTATTCTTTGTCATGTGTTGCATCTATGGTGACAGGAATACTGCCTCGTTTGCCGGGTATCAAATTAGGCTCTAACTCTTTTTCACTAGCACCGGACACAATGGCCTGGCCGATATCAGGAATTTCTTCCGCATGACACTCAAGACAGCGGTCGCCTTTAGTAAAGGCTCGTTTACCACCATGGTTACGTCCCAGTATCCACTCTATAGATGCTGTACCAGGGTAGAAAACCGAAATGTCGATGGAGGAAGATTTATTCCAGTTAACATTAATACTTCCGCTGGAAGCACTAGACGCCGCGCCTTTTTTACCATTGGGTTGTTGTACAGCCGCAATGGCTTCGGCAATGGCTTGTTCGGTTTTTTCTTTAAGTGCTTGTTTTTCTGCTTTGGCTTTTTCAGCTTCTGCAGCTTCTTTCGCTTGGACTCTAGCTAAACCATCCAGAAAATGTTGAGGAACTTTACGGATATAATTAGGGTTAGGTGCTTCCAGTTTCTCCAGCTCTTCATCTGTCAGCATGTGGCGTACGTTACCGTGTGCAATACCTTTATGGCAGTCTATGCAGGTTTGGCCTGTTTCAAAAGCAGTTAAATGTTGTTTCCGGGCTCGAGGTCTTTGGAATTCGGGATTCATTGATTCAAAGTTATGACAGTTTCGACATTCTCTTGAATCGGTGTCTTTCATAGTCTGCCAAACATTTTTGGCTAGGCTTAGACGATGTTCTTCGAACTTTTCTTTGGTGTCGATTTTGCCAGTTGCCCAATAAATCAATTCACGTGAGGCTTTGATTTTACGTACAAACTTGTGTACCCAAGGTTTGGGGACGTGACAGTCCGGGCAGCCTGCTCTTACACCTGTACGGTTGGAGTAGTGTATTGTTGGTATGTATTCTTTATAAACATTCGCTTCCATTTCATGGCAACCAATACAGAATTCAGTATTGTTTGTTGCCTCCATCCCTGTATTAAATCCCCCCCAAAAAATAATGCCAACCATGAAAAATAAAATGGCTCCAGAAACCGTCGTACCCCATACCAAAGGACGAGACCAGAAAGCTTTTTTACTGAATGTGTTCTTTTCCATAATCAGCTCAAATCATTGTTAGTGTGTGGAGGAAAGGCGGGCATGCCTTAGTTCAAAACATGCCCGCACGAGTACTAATCAATAATGACTAGGTTTTATGGTTAGAACGGTTATAAACGTTGAACTTACCCGTCGGTGTAGTTAAACCTTTAATCCGGTTCTTCTCTTTAAGGGTTTTCGCATCATAAACAACAATTTCACCTGTTGGGTTTTTGTTGTCTGTGCGATTCCAAACAGAGACCCAAACTTCACTACCATCAGCATTAAACTCGATATGCAGTGCAGCTTTACCTTCTTCTTCTGTTACACGAATGGTTTTCACAATCTCGTGAGTCTTCTTATCAAAGACTTGAACAGACTGCTGTACTTCAGGTTCTGGGTGCTTCAGCTGATCAGCCCAGACGTATTGTGAAGTTTCGTGAGTCCGGATAAAGGCTCCAGGACCGTCAGTTTCAACTTCGTAACACAGTTTCCACG
>Ga0070728_10006467_pt1 | contig 11106 bp, 12 predicted proteins | sample tdDd471_FD_66723 | JGI IMG/M metagenome (GOLD analysis project Ga0070728, IMG submission 66723) | Marine sediment microbial communities from the Atlantic coast under amendment with organic carbon and nitrate - tdDd47.1 | ecosystem: Environmental > Aquatic > Marine > Coastal > Sediment | place...
GGGCCTCGCGCTGCGCGAGGAAGAGCAGCACGAGCGCCGCGACGTGCAGGAAGGTGCTCAGCGTGACGCTGGCGACGAGCTCGGGGTCGAGCAGCAGCGAGGGGCGCAGCGCCGGCGCCGCCTCGACGCGCTGGAAGAACACCGCGGCCCCGCCCACCGTGAGGACCCCGTAGTCGCGCGCGCCGAGCTTCAGGCGCCCGACCTCGCGACCGTTCACCGCGGCGCGTCCGTCGTCCGTCCAGACCACGCCCTGCATCCTCGGGTGCAGCACGAGCTCGTAGCCGCCGTCGGCGGTCGGCTCGAGGAAGGGCACCTCGCCCTCGATCCCCGGCGGCGCCGGCAGGCTCGCGGCGGCGCCTGCTCCGAGTGACACCGCGCGGTGATCGTCGAGTGTCCGCTCCGCGATCACCGACCCGCCATAGACCAGCGCCACGCGCAGCGCGCGCGGCCGTTCGACTTCTTCGTTCATCTCTCCTCCGTTTCGGCGCCGCCGCGGCGCCCCGTTCAGGATAGCGGGCGGCGCTGGCGGGTAGACCGCTGGGCGTCGCGAGGGTTCCGCGTCGCCGTCCGGAGGAGGGATGGGTAGGCTCAGGGCGTCATGCGCGCGCTGCTCCTCGTGATCGGCCTCGTCGTGCTCACCAAGGGCGCGACGAAGGAGCCCAGCATCCCCGAGACCCCGAACCGGCAGTCGGTGGTGGCGGCGATGAATTCGGTGACCGCCGAGTTGAGCGCCTGCGCGCCGAACAGCACCGAGCTCGTCCCCGTGCGGTTCACGTTCCAGGGATCGGACGGCGCGGCGATCGACGCGCGGGTCGTGGGGGGCACCGACGCTGGCTCCGGCCGAGCGAGCGTGCATCGAGCGGGCGGCCCGGGGCGCGCGGCTGCCGCCGTTCCGGCGGCCGAGCTACACCGTCAACTACCCTTTCCGGTTGAACTATCGGCGGTGATGCGATGCGGGTATCGAGCGACCGGCGCGCTCGACGTCGACAACGTGAAGGCGCCCCGACATCGTCGGCGCGTCCAGCCCCGGCGATCCCCGGCTACAGACAGCGCCCCTCCTCGGGCGCGAAGGCCTCGACGCCGTCGAGGCGCTCCCACGGGGCGCGCGCCGCCTCTTCGTCCTCCTGCGGGTTTTCGGCGCGCGGAACCGCTGAGTCGTCACTCGGCGAACGCCTCGGTGAGCTCCGCGACGATGAGGTCGATGCCGCAGTCGCGGCGGCTGCGGTCCTCATAGTCGCCGTGACCGCAGTCGGGTCCGGGGTTCGGTGCCGGCTCGGGCATCTCGACGCCGAGCGCGGCCATCCGCTCGCGCAGCAGCGCCTGCGCGGTGGGGTTGTAGTGCCCGTCGCCCTCGCTCAGCAGCGACAGCGCGCGATCGACACGCGTCGGTCCCTCGAGGGTGTAGGCGGGCGACAGCTCGCGCAGGGCGCCGGTCAACGGGTTGCCCGTGTCCGGGCCGGGATCGGGGGTGTCGGGGCCGAACGCGCAGAACGTCTCGAGGACGTGGGGCCGCACGAAGTCCTCGGGCGGCGGGAGCTCACCGAAGCGGGCGCGGAACGTGTTGAACGCGCATGACTCGCCGCACTCGGCGGGACGGTCGACGAGGCTCGCGCAGCCCTCGATCGCGGGGTCGGGAGGCTCGAAGAAGATCGCCGCGAGCGCGTCGACGCCCTGCTCGGTCAGCGACGCTCGCAGCGCGTCGCCCAGGGGCTGACCGGCCGCGAGGTCTTCGCGCCGCACCTCCGACATGCCGAGCAACACGGTGTGAGACCTCAGGACCGCGTACACCGACGCCATGATGTAGCGCGTCAGCGCCTCGGGATGATCCGACGTGGCGTCCTCGCACCGACGTGAGCCGTTGGCGAGGTGGTTCCCGGTCTCGCCGTGCACGACCACGGTCCGGAGGTCGAGGCCGCTCTGCAGCTCCGTGAGGCGCGGGTCCGCGCCGACCGCCCAGAGCGAAGGCCACGTGCCCATCGACGAGCCGACCAGCCCGACCCGCCCGCTCGCGTCCTCGCCGAGCAGCTCGATGACGTGGTGCGCCGCCGCGAGCACCGCGCGGGCGTCCTGCAGATGATGATCGCGCGCGCGCAGCACCCCGAGCCCCGGGACGTCCTCTCCGGAGTTGCGGTAGTGAACCGCCACCGCCGCGAAGCCCTCGGCGGCGAGGGCCCGCGCCTGCGGCGTGCTGTACGTGGAGGCGTCGGGCGCGCAGTTCGAGACCCCGCCGAGCCCCTGCCCGTGCGCGTAGACCACGACGTCGAGCGCCGTCCCCTCGATCGGCCGCGCCGCGTACACCTGCACGCGGTCGACCGAGCCGTCGTCGTGCGGCACGTCGATTGTGTCGGACCCGCAGTGCAGGTCCACCCCGCACCGTTCACCGCCGGGAGGGGCGCAGCCCGCGAGGAGGACGAGGATGAACGCGGCGCGCATGCCTCGATCGTGCCACACGCGCGTCCGCCGATCGCCGAGCCGATACCGAGATCACCTTCCGGGGCGAGGTCTGGGCGCCCAACGTCCGCACCGAGCCGATGCCGAACGCCGAGGGCGGCCGCGTCGACGGCGAGCTGCACCCAAGCTGGTGGTCCTGCGCGGCTCGATCGCCACCGCGCGACGACGTCGTCGCCAGCAGCAGGGCTACAGACAGCGCCCCTCCTCGGGCGCGAAGACCTCGACGCCGTCGAGGCGCTCACACGCAGCGCGGGCCGCCTCTTCGTCCTCCAGATCCTCGGGCCACCAGCAGGTCTCGAGCTCCAGCCGCCCCGGGCGCGCGGGACCGGGGAGCGCTTCGAAGAACGCGGCGTCGAGCGAGAGGCCGACGAGCTCCACCTCGACGAGGCGGGTGAGGTGTGGCGCGAGGAGCGCCGCTCGCCCTGGCGCGCTCACCGTCAGGAACCGGAGGTCGGGCAGCTCCGAGCGGGCGAGGAGCGACGCCACCGCGTCGACGGCGTCGTCGGTCTTGAACGAGAGCTCGCGGAGCGACGCGGAGCGCAGCGGCTGCACCGAGTCGAGCCGGCCGCACAGGCCGAGCGAGGTCAGCGGACAAGCCGCGAGGGTCGGCGCGACCGGCCCGAGGTGGGCTCGGCGGCTCCGATCGGCGTACCCGCCGACCTGGAGCGAGGTCAGCGCGGGCGGGGGGTGCGCGGCGAAGAGCGAGAGCCACGGCGCGAAGTCGTCACCCTCGTCTGCGAACCAGTGCTCCACCCAGACGTGCTCGATCACCGCGTAGCGCGCCGACGCGACGAGCCGCGCCCAGTCCGGATCGAGCGCGTGCTCGCCGTACACGTGCAGCTCGTCCGCGGGCGTCGTGTCCGTGACTCGGCTCCATTCGCGCTCGTCGAGCTCATCGTCGGAGAGGTCCATCGTTCCCCCGACGCTACCGCCACTCCGTGCTGAACACGCCCGACGCGTCGCCGGGCAGCGGGACCGCTTCGAACGACGCGCCGTCGTCGATGAGCGCGAGCAGGACGCCGACGACCACGCTGCCGACGATGAGGGCGCTGGCGATGCCGAGGCCGGCGCCGAGCACGACGGGATCGTCGAGGCCGACCACGAGCGATGGCACCGCGAGCCCGACGCCGAGGGCCGAGCCGATCGCGAGGGTCAGGATGCCGGCGAGCCGCAGCCCCGAGTTGTCCTCCCAGGTCAGCGTGACCCCCGTCGGGCCGTCGACGCCGAGCGGCGCTTCGAAGCGCACGAGGTGCCCTTCGCGCTCGACCGCGAGGCCGACGTGGGTCTGCGGCAGGTCCCGGTCGCACGGCGCGACGCACAGCTGTTCGTAGCGCGTCGGCGCCACGCGGCGGACCACGAGGCCGTCTGTGCCCTCGTCGAGGACGGGGTCGGCGAGGTAGCGCACGCGCAGGCCCTCGACGTTGCCGCGGAAGCGGACGTTGACCGGCCTCAGATCCACGCCGGGGGGCGGGTCGGGCACCGTCGTCTGCGCCGCCGCCGGCGCGGCCGCGCCGACCACGATCAGCAGCGCGGCGAGCCGGGTCATCCGTGCATCGCCAGGAAGTACACGGTCAGGCCGAACACCGCGACCATGCCCGCGGTCTCCACCCAGTTGACCTTGCCGTCGTCCTGGACGCTCTTCCACAACAAGAGCATCGGCGGCGAGGCGAGCAAGATCACGCTCGTGGTCTCGAGGTCGATCGGCAGCACGCCGCCCGCCGACGGGATGACGCCGAGCTGCGCGAGCAGCGCCATCAGCAGCAGGACCGCCGGGAGCACGAGGAACGGCACCTGGGTCACCGAGCCCGAGACGCTGGCGAGCGCGATGTCGTACATGCCGCGCGCGTGCGCGGTGATGATCATGACGTAGGCGCCCGCGCCGGCGAACAGGCTCAGGATGATCGCGCTGACCATCTCCGGGTACCCCGCCGCCTCGAGCCCGGCGACGAGCGAGTCCGCGAAGTCGCCGACCGCGTGGCCGCCCAGCAGCGACGTCACCCCGCCGAGCACCCCGTAGCCGGCGATCTTCGCCCAGCTCGGCGGCGCCTTCGGCGCGGGCTCCTCTTCGTCGTCCGGCGCGACCTCGTTCTCTTCGGGCTCCTCCGCCTCGGGGCGGCTGAAGCGCTTGATCATCGTCCGCGTGGCGACGATCTGGACCATGATCAGGCACACGCCGATCACGGTCAGATCCATGATCCCGAAGCCCTCGCCGTCGTGCGCGCCCGAGTCGAACACCGTGACGAGCACCATCAGGAACCCCGTGGCGAGGAACGCGCCGGCGCCCGCGGCGTACAGGTCCGTGCTCACCTTCACCAGCGGCTCGGGCAGGCGCGCGCGCCCGGTGTTGTCGCGCGGGAGCAGGCCGCTGTAGATGCCGAAGATCAGCGCGTTGACGTGCAGGGTCAGCGCGACGACGACGAAGGCGACGCGCGGCGCGGCCGCGACGACGAACCCGAGCATCACGATCTCGGGGATGTTCGAGGCGAGCCCCGCCATCGTCCCGGCGACGAACTGGTTCCAGTCGAGGCGCTCGCCCACGCCCTCGACGCACTTGATCATCGCCTCGCAGCTGCCGAACACCACGCCGAGGCCGCCGAGCGCCAGGCACGTGACGCCGATCCAGTGGGGCTCGACGTGCGCGAATTCCAAGCCGTAGCCCGCGCCGCAGAGCGCGATGCCCGCCACGAGGATCCAGATCCAGGTGTTCCCTTCGCCGCCGCCGCCTCCCGCCATGCGCGGCCTTGTTACCGCGCCCGACCCGAGGGCTCAAGCGTCACGTGGGCGGGCGCGACGCGCGCTCCTCGAGGCGCTCGAGCACCGGCTCGAGCTCGGGGACCTCCTCGTCGAAGCGGATCGCCAGGCGATAGCGCCACAGGCCGTCGGGGTCCTCCTCGTTGACCTCGACGCGCACGATCTCGCCCTCGACCTGCCGCTCCTCGCTCTCGGTCGGGATGTCGAGCCGCAGGCTCACGCGGGCGCCGTCGTCGAGCTTCGCGCCGGCGATCACGAGGACCCCGGAGAAGCTGATGTTCCGGCTCACCGCGAGCATCTTCACGTCGGATCCGGCCTCGACCTGGATCGGCACCCACAGGGCGTGTCGTTTCGCGCGCCGTCGCTCCTCGCTCATGGTCGCGCATTGTAAGGCTTGCGCTCGGGACCGTCGGCGATTTACCACCCCCTCATGCGACGCATCCTAGGGTGGACGACGACCTTCCTCGCGCTCGGCGCGGCCGTGGCCGGCTGTGGGCACGACTGGGAGACGGACTACAACCAGCTGCAGTCGGAGCACGAGCAGACGCAGGCCGAGCTCCGGCAAGCCAACGAGCGCATCAGCGAGCTGGAGGAGCAGAACAACCAGATGCGCGGCCTGCTGGAGTCGCAGGGCGCGGACCTCAGCGACATGCAGGCCCTGCGCGAGCGGCTGCAGCGCGAGCTCGCGGAGGCGCGGGCGCGCGAGCAGGCCAACGAGGCGCGGCTCGGCGCGCTGCGGCGCATGGCCCAGGCGTTCCGCGAGATGGTCGCCGCCGGCCAGCTCCGGGTCCGCATCGTGCGCGGGAACATGGTCGTCGAGCTGCCCGAGGGCGTGCTCTTCGACTCGGGTCGGGCGGAGCTGCGCGACGCGGCGAGCGACACGCTCGAGCGGGTGGCCGAGGTCCTCGCGAGCGTGCCCAACCGGAACTTCCTCGTCGCCGGTCACACCGACAACGTCCCAATCGGGCGGCGCAACCGCTACGACAGCAACTGGGATCTGTCGGCGGCGCGCGGCGTCGCGGTCGTCCGCTTCCTGGCCGAGCACGGCATGCCGCCCGAGCGGCTGGCCGCCGCGGGCTACGCCGACACGCAGCCGGTCGCGAGCAACTCCTCCGAGGAGGGGCGCGCGCAGAACCGGCGCATCGAGATCATCGTCCTGCCGAACCTCGACGAGCTGCCCGACCTGAGCGGCCTCGACCTGGACGGCTGACGTACACGGCGTACACGCGCTGTACACGACGGGGCCACGAGGCCCGAGAACGAGGGCCGTGCCGGCGTTGGCACGGCCTTCGCCATTTGTCGGGGCATGTTCACCCGCACCGAACGCCTCGTCCGCTGGATCGTCCGCCGCCTCGTCCGCACGCTCTATCGCGTGCGGACGCGCGGCCTCGACGCGGTGCCGGCCGAAGGCGCGGCGCTGATCGTCGCCAACCACGTCAGCTACGTCGACGCGCTGATCCTCGGCGCCCTGTGCGAGCGGCCGGTGCGCTTCGTCGTCTACCACCGCATCCACGACTGGTGGCCGCTGCGATGGTTCTTCGAGCTGTGCGGCGCGATCCCCATCGCGTCGCGGCGCGAGGACCCCGAGCGCCTCGCCCGCGCGATGGAGAAGATCGACGCCTACCTCGCGGCGGGCGAGGTGGTGGGCCTGTTCCCCGAGGGCAAGCTCACGCGCGACGGCGCGCTGTGCGAGTTCAAGCCCGGCGTCGAGCGCGTCCTCGCGCGGCGCCCGGTGCCCGTGGTCCCCGTCGCGCTGAAGGGGTTGTGGGGCAGCGTGTTCAGCTACGCGCACGGCAAGCCCCTCGGCCAGCTCCCGCGCCGCTTCTGGTCGCGCATCGAGGTGGTCGCGGGCGACGCGGTGCCGCCGGCCCGCGTCGACGCCGAGGCCCTGCGCGAGCGCATCGCGACGCTGATCGCCGCGTGATCGCGCAACCGGCGCGCAGCGCGGCCGATGCGTCGACCATCCGCGATGAAGTCCTACAAGCCCAAGACCCACTACCGGACGCGCCGCTCGACCCGGGAGTACGCGATCATCGACGCGGCCAGCGACTTCGGGCCGACCTGCATCGACCCGTCGCGCCGGGGGGCCATCGCGCCGCCGACCGTCGCCGCCGCTCGTAGACCGGGCGCCGCCTTCCGGCGGGCTCGCCTGGCGGCGGTCGTCCTGCTCGTCAGCGGGATCGGCGGCGTGTTCCTCGGGGCGCTGCTGGCGCTTCATTGACCCCCGGCCGCGCGTGACTAGCCGAACCCCCGATGGACTGGACCGGCGCGTACGAGGAGCTCGTGACCAAGCTCGAGGGGTGGCTGGACACCCTCATCCTGATGCTCCCGAACCTCGCGCTCGCCGTGGTCGTGGTGCTGGTCGCGGGCTTCGGTGGGCGATGGATGTCGCGCGGGCTCGAGCGGATCATGCGCAGGACGGAGCTGTCGGCGAGCGCGATCGGGCTGTTCGCGCGGATCGCACGCTACGGGGTGCTCTTGGTCGGCCTGCTGCTCGCGCTGACGATCCTCGAGCTCGACGGGGCGGTGACCTCGCTGCTCGCCGGCGCCGGTGTGGTCGGGCTCGCGCTCGGTTTCGCGTTCCAGGACCTCGCGGCCAACTTCATCTCGGGCGTCGGGCTGTCGCTGCGGCGGCCGCTGCAGGTCGGTGACCTGATCGAGCACGGCGACACGTTCGGTACGGTCGAGGACATCGATCTCCGCACCACGAGCGTGCGGACGCCGACCGGCCAGCTCGTCCTGATCCCGAACAAGCACATCTACCAGGAGAAGGTCCGCATCTTCACCGACCTGAAGATCCGGCGCGTCGACCTCGAGGTGGGCGTGTCCTACGGCGAAGACCTCGAGCTCGTCGAGCGGGTCACCCGCGAGGCGATCGAGGCGGTCGATCCGCGCACCCCGGACCGCGATGTGGAGGTGTTCTTCAAGGGGTTCGGCGGCAGCTCGATCGATCTCGTGGCGCGCTTCTGGGTGCCCTTCGAGGCGCAGCGGCAGTACGTGAAGGCCATGAGCGACGCCGTCATGGCGGTCAAGGCCGCCTACGACGAGCACGACATCGTCATCCCGTTCCCGATCCGCACGCTCGACTTCGGGATCAAGGGCGGCGCGACGCTCGATCAGATGTTGCCCGAGGGGCTCGACGAGGCGGCCTGAGCCGCCTCCCAGGGCTGCACCCGCCGCAGCTCGGCCACGTCGACCTCGCCCCGCTCGAGCTCGCCGTCCGCGGCGTCGACGATGCGCCACTGCATCGTCGACTTGCCGAGCGGCTGCGACTCCACGAACACGCAGCGGAGCTCGCCCGGCTCGAACCCGCACTGCTTCTGCACGGCGTCCAGGAGGTGCTCGTTGTGCAGGTGGCCGTCGCCGAAGTTCCAGCCGAGGGCCATGCCCGCCACGAGCTCGCCGTCCAGGTACTCGTAGTCCTCGAACCGATCGACCGCCTTGGGGATCACGCGCGCCAGGATGCGCCCGTGCAGGTGCATCATGCGGAACGCGAGCACCTTGCCGACGAGCCCGACCGACGTGCCGCGATCGTAGAAGTGGGCGAGCTGGTCGTAGATCCAGGGCGCGCTCGTCGTGAGCCGCTCGAGCTTCCGGTAGCTCTCGCCCTCGAACAGCCAGACGCCGTAGGCCCAGTTGCCCGCGTAGTAGCGCATCGCCAGCAGGAACGAGAGCTGGTGCGGCCAGAGGTTGCCCACCGCCGGGAGCACCAGGAGCATCACGACGAGCAGCGGCGCGAGGCCCAGGTCGACCTGCAGGAAGGTGACCTCGGGGTGAGCCCAGAACAGCGCGAACGCGCCGTAGACCACCATGAAGTTCCATTCGAGCGGGACGCCCATCGGCACGTTGCTCGTGATGTAGACGTGCAAGGCGAGCATCACCACGACGGCGATGGTCAGGCCGTGCGGCCCGAGCCACCCGAAGCCGGCCGCGATGAACAGCAGCGGTACGGTCATCTCGTGCGCGGTGCCGATGTGCGCGAGCCAGGTCGCGAGACGCGACGGACGCAGGTCGTCCGGGTAGCTCCGGTAGAACCGCTTGCGCAGCGACTCGAACCGGGTGAGCGGCCCGTTGCTGTTCATCACGCATACGACGGTCGGGAAGTGGTGGTTGAGCTTCGAGACGCCAGCCCAGAACCACAGCGCGAGCTGCACCGCCTGCGCGCCCGCGATCCAGCTCGAGAACAGCATGCAGACGACGGTGGTCCAGTAGTGCTCGCCGCGCGCCGCGAGGAACAGCGTCCGGTCGGTCACGCCGAGCAGCGGCACGAGCACCGCCACCGACGCGATCGCCCAGTACGGGACCGTCGCCGAGCAGAGCGCCACGAGGACGATTCCGATCAGCGTGGCGTACGCGACCACGTCGAGCGGCCCGCGGGTGCGCCCGCCGAGCAGGGGCATCCCGGGGAACAGCGGGAGCTTGGTCGTGCCGGGGCGCAGGAAGTAGAGGAAGCCGCCGACCGGCGGGAAGTAGCGCCCGGTCAGCGGGCCGCTGCCGCAGCCCAGCCCGAGGATCTCGAACAGCAGGCTCCACAGGATCGCCTTCTGGAACGCGATCGGATCGAGCCACCAGCTCGCGATCTCCGACGGCCCGCCGAGCGACGGGCTCAGCGAGCAGAAGGCGACCCAGGCGCCGATGTAGAACGCGATCTTGAGCGCGTAGACGGCGTAGGCCGCGAGCGGCGTGCCGTAGCCCTGCAGCGCCCACGCGCGGCACATCATCGCGCCGCGCTCCGCGAACGGCTTGGTCACCCAGTCGAGGGGATCGAAGGGCGGCGGGGTGGGGTCGAGCAGGCCCACGGCCCGAGCTTACCGCTCGCAGACGAAGCCGTGGCGATCCGTGCAGCGCGAGTCCTGCCAGCCGGCGACGGTCGACAGCACGCAGTCGCGCCACGGCGGCGAGCTCCGCGGCGAGCCGCTCGCCCACCGCGAGTACCCGAGCGCGGTCCCGTCGGTCCACGTGAACGTGCCCTCCGACGACCCGTCGGCGAGCCCGGTCCAGTGCGGCGCGGGGGCGTTGGCCATGCGCAGCGTCGTCTCCTCACCCTCGTCGGCGTACGACACGAGGTGACCGCCCCAGCGGATGCACGCGTCCTCGGCCTCGTACCAGTCGAGCGTGGCGGTCGAGAACCAGTAGCAGGTGCTGCCGAGCTCGACGTCGCACCCGGCGCCTGCGTCGGGGCGGCCCGCGTCCGGGCGGCCCGCGTCGGGCCCCCCGGCGTCGTGGGTGCTGGCGTCCATCGGGCCCGCGTCGGGGAGCTCGACGCCGCCGTCAGCCGCCACGAAGCCCGCGTCGTCGGGCGCGGCGCCACCCTCGCAGCGACCGGCGCGGCAGCGGCTCGCCGCGCACGCCGGCACCTCCTCGGAGTGTCTGAGCGGCACCACCACGCGCGCGTTGGCGGGCAGCGGCAGCTCGACCTCCACGCACCCGCGGGCGATCGTCGCGCAGCGGTCGTCGCGCGCGAGGGCGGCCACGCCGTAGCGCCCCGGCTCGAGCACCGGCGGCATCGGCCCGGCGCCCTCGCGCGGCACCTCGGCGCGATAGATGACCTCGCCGGCGCAGCTGCCGTCGAGCACCAGCGCCTCGAGCAGCGCGCTCCGCGCGGCGACGTCCGGCTCGTCGAAGCGCAGCGCCCACTCGGCGTCGTGGCCGGCGGTGTCGCAGGCGGTCAGCAGGAGCGCGAGCGCGAACAGGCGCGCGCTCATCGCAGGTCCACGCGCACGCGGCGGGTGCCGCCGACGGGCACGCTGACGCGGACGCGTCGCGTCTCGGTCCCACCGTGCGGTCGGACGATCAACGTGTGGCGCCCCGACGGAACGACGAACCGGCCGGGGGTGGTGCCGAGGCGGCGGCCGCGCAGGTAGACGTCGGCCCAGCCGCCCACGGTGGCGATGGCGAGCGTGC
>Ga0070728_10006468_pt1 | contig 11105 bp, 7 predicted proteins | sample tdDd471_FD_66723 | JGI IMG/M metagenome (GOLD analysis project Ga0070728, IMG submission 66723) | Marine sediment microbial communities from the Atlantic coast under amendment with organic carbon and nitrate - tdDd47.1 | ecosystem: Environmental > Aquatic > Marine > Coastal > Sediment | place...
GATCGTACCAAATTCAAGCCCCCACTCTGGATATTTCTGACTGACAATAGAAACAAGCCCCAATGAAATACCAGCCTGAGTTATATATGGCATCCAGGACGATTTTCTGGTGTGCAAAGGGTCTTTTGCCAATACACCTCCAGTGAAAGTTCCGATGGCCAGTACGACTATTCTAATAAAGAAAAATAAAAACGCAATCGCAAAAGTTTGTGAAAATGTATTTAGTGAAAGTGATGCACCTGTTAAAGTAAAAAACATGATATATATAAAAGGAATCACCTTCTCAATTATCTTATTAAATTCCCTTCGATAGTTGCTGAAATTCACAATATAAAAGCCGCCAATTATACAGATTAAAAGTGGCTCAATATAAATATCAAATCCTAAATATTCCTGACTGGCAAAATGAACGTAGTGTCCAAAAGCAAACACCAGGTATCCCAATACAACCAAAGCTATTGATTTTATTGTAATGGAAAGTTTTAAGCCTAGTAGCAGATTAATACCTTTACTCAGCACATAACCTAGAAGAAAAGACAAACCTAACTCACCCAATAAAATAAATAAGAGTTTCATATCAAACTCAACATTATTTATCAGGACATTGGAAATCGACGAACAAATTGTAAATAATATAATAACTAAAAACTCCTTAACCACGACGACTCCAATGACCGTTTTAGTAAAGGGTCCCTTAGCTCTCATTTCATTTATTATGGCTATAGCAGAGACTGGGGAGCGTGCAACGAAAATGGTTCCAAATAAAAGTGAAATTGCCAATTTAACAGAGGTACTTAATCCTGCCATAAAAGGGATATAGTCACTAATCAAGTATATAATCGCAGTACTTAATACGAAGCTGATAACAAGTTGACCAAAAGTGAGCCATTTAATACTCTTCATTCGTCCTTTTAATTCAGAAAGATACAACTCTGCACCCGCTGCAAAAGCAATAAACGAAAGTGAAATATCATTGATGAAATTAAGTTGAGATAAGGATTCTTTAGGAATCAGTTTTAACACATAAGGTCCAGCTATAATTCCAATAACGAGAAGACCAGTTATTATAGGCAGCTTTACTTTCATGAAATAGAGTGAAAGCTGACTAGCCGCTACAGCAACAATTATAAAACCTGCTAAAAAGAGAATTATGTCGAGATAGGTATCCATAGGCTAATTAGTCTATTTGTGATTCTGACATATAAGATAATTATTTTTTTTTTATGAAAGCTTAAGATCTTCTTTTTACATAGGCTTCTTACATCTTTTATAACCGAATTGTTTATTAAAAACACATAAAATAACTCTCTTTTTTAATACAAATCGGTGAAGTGTTCAAATAAAAAGAGCTCCCTGTAAAGGAGCTCTCTATGAAATAAATTTCAAAAGAAATTACTTCTCTACATTCAGTACTTCTTTATCTTTCTTACGATTTTTCACATACTTCTCTAACCACTGATCTTGTTCCCACAGCATATGCAGAATCGATTCTTTAGCCGCATAACCATGACTTTCTTTAGGCAATACAACCAAACGTACTGTTGCTCCCAAGCCTTTTAATGCATTAAAATAACGCTCACTTTGCATGGTATAAGTTCCCGAATTATTATCAGCCTTACCATGAATCAGCAGCAATGGTGTTTTCATTTTATCTGCATTCATAAAAGGAGACATCTTGTTATAAACCTGAGGGGCTTCCCAATAACTTCTCTCCTCGCTCTGAAAGCCAAAAGGTGTTAAGGTTCTGTTATAAGCTCCACTACGCGCAATACCCGCAGCAAACAAATCAGAATGGGTTAATAAGTTAGCCGTCATAAATGCACCATATGAGTGTCCACCTACAGCAACACGATTTCTATCGATATACCCCAAGTTGTCAACCGCATCAATGGCAGCCTTTGCATTATCCACCAATTGTTTCATAAAGGTATCGTTAGGTTCAGCATCACCTTCACCAATAATTGGGAATGAGGCATCATCTAAAACCACATAACCACGGTTAACCCAAAAAATTGGAGATCCGTACCATGGGTATACAAACTCATTAGGCGAAGTTGTTACCTGCCCTGCACTAGCCTTATCCTTAAACTCTTCAGGATAAGCCCACATCAACATAGGTAATTTTTCTTTCTTATCCATATCGTAACCCGCAGGAAGATACAGAGTTGCAGAAAGCTCAACACCATCTTCACGTTTATATTTAATCACCTCCTTGTGCACGTTCTGAATACTCTTAAAAGGATTCTCAGTAAATGAGATTTGCTGAGGAGCAATTCTTTTCTTGATATTACGAATGTAATAATTTGGATAATCATTTTTAGACTGAACACTGGTTAGAATAACACCTTTTTTCATGTTAATAACATCCGAAATACGTTCTAAAGTCGATTTACCATCAGCACGCCACAAACGATTTGTTTTTCCTGTTTTTAAGTTTATCTCATCGATAAAAGGACGAACCCCTTCTTTGGAGTAACCTCTACCATTTAAATAAGCTTTATTGCCATCTAAGGTAATGGTGTAACGACCGTATTGATTTTTGCTTGTCACAAAATTTCCTGGATCACTATATCTATCCTGATAGTTTCTCTCATTCAATACTCGAGCTTCCTTTTCAGGATGAGATGGGTCAAATAATAAGGTTTGGAGGGTTCTGCTATTCCACCAATAATTATAAGCAACAGCAGTCTGTTTATTTCCCCATGTAACACCACCAAATCGGTATTTTGTTTTTAATAATGACTGAGCGTCTTGATTAAAAGGTGCATCTAAGGTAAACAGCTCATCACGGAAATCAACTTCTTTAGCTGGATCTCCACCATCTAAAGCTTCAACCCAGTAAAGACTAGATGGACGATCAGAACGCCAGGATAGATTTCTCATCCCTTTTCGTTCAGCCATAAACCCCTTAGGTAGGTCTTCGATAAGAGGTACTTCAAGAATGGTTCTTACCATCTCACCTGCTTGTGTATAAATAATCGTTTTAGATGGGAAACGGTACATAGGTACCAAATAAGAAAAAGGTTTTTCGATCGTTGTTAGCAGAATGTATTTCCCATCAGGTGAGAATGAAAAACTCTTGTACATAGCTGCTTCTTTCCACAACTCTTTCTTACCAGTCAGATTTACCTTATAAAGTTCTGAACGAACCAATTGTTCAAAATTGAATTCATCTGATTTATCTTTTAATAAATCCTGATAGGTCCTGTTCTGTGCTTTTTTGCCATCATTAACCGTAACCGTTGGACCATAAGGAATAGCTGTAGACTTTTCAATTAAGGCTTTCTTTTCTTCTGGTAAAAAACGTACCAATAGAGATTTGCTATCGCGATACCACGAAAAAGGGCGTCCCATATTAGCATTCAGCTTATCTTCAGATAATTTTGTAACCTCTGCCTTTGCAATATCCAGAACCCATAACTCCACCCCTCTTAAAGTGGTATTGGTAAAAGCCATAAAATTCTCATCAGGCGACCATGAAAAGTTTGCGAATCGACCATTAGCAGGCAATCCCTTAACTTCAATACTTTTTCTATCTCCAACTATCTGTACGGCAATTCCCGTGTTATAACGTACACGACTACCAATATTCGTTACGGGGTTGATACGTAAACCACCCAATCGCAACTCCTGTTCCGATAACTCGATAATGGTTTTGTAACGGTTTCTCTCTAGTAGGACAATCTTGTCACCTTTACTGTTAATACGCACTGATGGTGCCATAGGCGCATCAGCTAAATCGAAAATTGCTTTGTCAGGCTTTTGATATTTGAGATCCAACTGAGCAAAACTGCTGGAATAAGTCAATATCACAATACATGCCAAGGAAAAAATGTTTTTCATTTTAATCATGTTTTAGATTGTTTTCAAAGTCCTTTCTGATGATTTTTTAAAAAATATGTCAGAAAATAAAGTATTGATTGTGTTAGTTATTTTAGAATGAACAGAACATAAATCTAACCATAAATTAAATTTATAAATAGTTAAAAACAGTTAAACTAACTATTTACAAAACAACTTACCCATATAAAACAATTACAAAAAAGTAATCCCAATCTTTATAAAAGATTGGGATTTGTATTCATGAATAAGAATTATTCCTTTAACATCTTATTAATTTTAATAATTTCTCGAGTCATTTTTTTGGCCATTCGTATCATCTTCTTCAATTCAGAACTCTTACCCTTTATCGTTGTAGATGATCGGCTTAATTTAAAATCATTCTCTGAACCTTTAGGATCATCATTCTTCAGACAAAACTTAATCTGAATTGAATCATTTTTGTCATTATCTTTGAAGAAACCCTTCAAACTTCTCCAATCATAATCCTCAAGTTGATCCCAATTGGTAATCTCAACAGAAAAAGAACTGACTGTTGTTTTCAATTTTTGATCTTGCGCTTGAACTATAACTGCACTAAATAACAATAGGAGTACAAATATTTTTTTCATTATTTTATTTTTGGGTTTACTTATATAATGTTAGCCTAAAGAAGTGTTGCAAAATTAGGAACCTTTTTAGCCAGTTTAATGGCAACATCACCCATCTCTTTAATACGATCAATAAGATGAGTTTGATCTAAGTTTTCTTTCGAAGCTTGTGCAACAAGTGCAATTAAAGCGGCGTAAACAGCTTCATCCGTTTTATTGGAGGTCAGCTTACTAAGTTCCTCTTTTAAAAGCTCTGTAAGTTCATCCAATTCACATTGGTATCGGCAATCTATAGCTTCATCAGCTACTAACAACATATCATCAAATCTATTTTCAGTCATTGCTCTTAATTTAGATTACTTAATGATTTTATTTTTGAGATAAACTTTCTTATTGGTATTACCCTGCTTACTATTGCAGGGCATTTATTATCATGAGATTCTAACACAAAAAGAGTTTTTGATTATGAAGACTCAGCTCCGTAAAATGAAAATAAGGCTATTGCATAATCATTGTTTTAAAGGGTTATAATTGTCTTTCAATAAATTCTCTATAGACACAAAAAGCAAATCAGGAAGATTCTCCCAAGTGAACCAATCCCACTTATAACACTTATCTGGCTCCATCAATTGCAATTCCCCAGACTCATAGTCCGAAAGCATAATGATTGTGATATAATGCTTTTGCTCTTGATAAAAAACATCATTAGTCACAGTTCCAAAACGAACGTTCTTTATAGTTAAACCTGTTTCTTCAAGGGTTTCACGAATAGCACAATCTTCCCAACTTTCTTTATATTCCAAATGACCGCCAGGAAATGACCAGGTCCCCTCTCCATGAGCATTCTTTCGCTTACCCAACAACACTTTACCCTCTTTTATCACGGCAACTCCAACCCCGACTTTAGGACGCTTACTTTCCATTTACCTAATTTGTTTTTATAATAACACTATCAAATTTATAAAATAAAATTCACCTACTTTCATTTTTTTTAAGTAAAACACAATCGCGTTTAATAAAACATAAAGGATCTAAGTAAAAACGTAGTATATATAAAAAATCCCGATCTTCAAGTAGATCGGGATTCAACTAATACGCTATAATATGATTCCCTGTTAGGGTGTAACAACAATTGTATTTGATTCTGACTTACCAATAAAAGCTTCTTCATCAATCCACTCTATTGAAATTGTAAAACTAATATCGGCATCTGGTTTAACACTTAAGAAAGGACTATAATCAAGATCTAAAGAATGTTGGTCTCCATTTTCTATAAGCTTTGATGGATCAACATACTTACCTCTATTACCTAGAGGCTTGCCATCAATAATCCAATAGATAAGGATCTCTTTAATTGACACTTTTTCGCCCATTTTCATCCAATAAGGACCAACATGTTCTACCGAAGGATCTATAGCCGCCCTTAGCTCAAAAGTCTTCTTAGCATCTGGAGCTGTTTTAAAATTTACCGTAGTACTTATACTTTCTTTACCTAAAGGATCTATAGCTTTAATATAAAAAGAGTAATCTTTATTTGATATCAAGTGAGTTAATAAAACAGGAGCCTGATTGGTATTCACCCTCTTTTCAATTTGTCCATAGGCATCTCTTGTATCTTTAGTAATAAAACCCTTATTCAGTGGCACTTCAACTCCATTCACATAATACTTATATGTAAGAGATTCACTTTCAGGATCAGAAGCAAAGTTATTTTCCAATTCTAAAAAACTAAAACCTGTTGCTTTTATCTTCAAATCCTTATTCCAAACAGGTGCCTGATTCTCAGGTGTGGTAAATTCAACATTTTTTTCCAAAGCAATACTTCCATCAGCATGTTTAATGATCAGTTGGAAATCGTAATGGGTTTGCTCCTTAAGCCTGGTCAGTGTTTTCAATCTAACACCTCTTCCCCAATCTTCTTTTACACCATTAATATGAGCCTCAAAGGTCATATGACTGAAGTCATCAAATCGATCACTGTTCTTCGCATGAAAATCATTTAAATCAAACTCGATATGATTGAATGAATCCGGTGTAATATCCATATTGAAGTCCAGAGCTTCAGGATAAGCCAGAGTTTTCACATCAAGCTCTCTTTGATAGGTTTTGCCTCCTCTTTTACCAAGTACCTTCACTCTATAGGTCGTATTTGATTGCAATTCATTGAAAGTGTAGGTTTTAAAAAATCCTGACTTAATCGACTTACCATTCAGGATAAGCTCATAACTATCGTAGGATGGGCTTTCTGTAAGCTTCCAGTTTAATTCAAATGATCGAACACCGATTTCTGCGACATCTATGACTAGCTCAGGAAAGGCTTCTGCTTCTGTCGTAAAATTGATGGTCTGTTCATTTGTCGTATTATTCTGCGACTTGGCCACAATCTTGGCGGTATATTTGGTCCCTGCTTTCAAGTTCTTATAAATGTAGGCATTCCCACTTGCTTCAGAGGTAAACATTTGACCGTCCAAATAAGCCTCATAAGTAATCGCTCCACCAGAAGGTAATTCAGAATTAGTCCACTTGACTTCTCCTTGCGATTTTGTTATTTCACCAAGACTCAATTCAAAATCACCAGGTATTTCGTGATTTGTTGCTTCAAAAGTCACTGTTTTTGAAACAGATCTAATATTGGGGTCATTACTTATTGCCTCAACTCTATAAGTAACCGATTTTCCTGGTGTTAAATTCGTAAGTTGATATTTCGTTTCTTCCAATCTTCCTTTAATCTTATTACCGTTAGGGTGATATACATTATAAGTCACCTTAGTGCCATCAGTAGCCACACATTCTGTCCAGCTTAAAAGTGCTGAACTTGCTTTTATTTCCTGAGCACTGATTGTAAAATCAGATAAGCTTGGCGCAGCAAGAGTCGTAAACTCAATCGTCTTTTCCAGTGTTTTACTGTAGGCATTTTTTGCCTCTATCTTCAGCTGATAAAGCTTTTCAGCTTCCAATCTGTCCAATAAAAGCTGATTATCCTTAGGATATTCACCCTTGAAAGAACCATTAAGAGTTAGCCCGTAGATAAGATTCACATTCTTGTCACCTGTTGTTTCCCAACGGACTAGTGCCGATTCATGGCTGATATTCTCAACGAGAATCTTAAAATCAGCAGGACCGTCAGCGTCCAAAGTTGTAAATTTAATATCCTTACTCTTTACTTTACCATGTTCATTGATGGCTTCTACCGTAGCAGTATATGTCACATTAAAACTCAAATCCTTAAATTCATAGTCCAAAACCTTAAGCACTTTAGCTTTTTCAACGCCATCTATTAAGATTCGGTAAGTCAATTCTTCAGATTCAGACCCGCTCCAAATAATTTTGGCACCATCACGACTCACACTTTCCACCGAAAGTGTAAAATCGCTTGGATCAGCATAATCACTGGTCGTTAATTCCAAAATACTTTCTACAGTTTTGTCAAACTCATTCTTAGCAATCAGCTTAATGCGATATAATTTATTCCCTAGCAATTCGGTAAAAGTATATGTATTTACATCCAGCTTCTCTGCCTTAAGTACATCATCCAAGTAGATGGCATAGGTCAAGTTCTGAGTCGGATCAGATTTCATCCACGAAACCGTTATTTGATCTGTTGACAAGTCATCCTCTTTCAAACTGACTGCAGCTGGAATTGGTGTATCAATTGTCGTCAAAGAGTAAGATGTAATAACTTGTGTCTCATAGGTACTTTTTGCTATAACTTCTAAGTTATAAGTTGTAAGGGCTTCCAATTTCTCAAATCGATACTTCAGATCTTCAATTGCCTTTCCTTTCAATTCATCATTCAAATAAACATCGTATATAATTTTCGATTTATCCGAAATAAGTGAAGCCGTCCACTCAATTTCAGCAAAATTGTAACTGATCCCTTTTACGGATACATCAAATTGAGATGGACTCAATTTAAATTCAGGTTCAGAATTTGTTTCATCCTTACTACAAGACATGACCAAAGCTATACTTGCAATGATCAACCCCACAAACATCAATTTCACTCTCATATTCTCTATTTTATTTTCAATTTTACTATAGCATAATCCAATATGGCATACACTTACATTAATTGCCATCTCCCTAAGAACAAAGCAAACCTTAAACTTTGGATTACAGGACATTAGAGACATAAGGCCACTACTCTGATGAGATCAGAATTCAACCTAAACTTTCTTTTCTGCATGTATAACAGCCAGGTTCATTTTAACCCTACTAGATATTTATTATTTTTTCTAAAAAACTTTCTTTTTTTTTTAAAGCCTGCAAAGGAAACTCATCTAAGCTGATTTAACAAAAGAACAACCTCTTTGTTATTAGTGTTTTGCATTTTTTAACACGTCCTCAATAATGAATTAATATTTGATGTACGAAGCCACATAAGTCCTGTTATCAGAGAGGTCTAGATCATTCATATATTTTTTCTCCTCTTGACTTTAATACTTAAAGTCATATGAATTATAGAATAATAATTTTAGCTTTGCTGAATATTAGAGAAAGAGATGTGCAAATCTTATTCTCTGAATTTACCAAACAACTAAAACGAAATATATGGAATTTTCTTACCAGGCACCTGAGGCAAAAATTGAAACTGAAGAAACTTATAAAAGCTGGGATTTAGCCAAGCTGATTACATATACCAAGACAAATTACCATCAGAAAATTGATGCTGATATTAAGGAATTGATGCCTCATATCGATAAGGTGGTACGAGTGCATGGTGAATCTCATCCGCACCTACCAGCGGTTCGTAATCTCTTTTTACAATTGGTAACTGAACTTAATGAGCATTTCAAAAAAGAAGAAACTGTATTTAATTTACTTGATGATATTAAGACTGATGCCAATATTCTAGAGTTTGAGATTTCATCATTAGTTGGAAATCATCTGGCTTTTGAAAGTGTTCTTGAAAATATCTCAGAACTTACCCATAAATATACAGCACCCGAAGGTTCTTGCAGAACTTACAATTTGGTTTATGATTCTTTAAGAGCATTCAATCAAAAGCTTAATCAATACGAGAAGCTTGAAAGCAATGTTCTTTTTGATAAAATCAGAGCTTAAGTATAAGTTAACATACAGAAAGAGGCTTGTCGATTGTGACAAGCCTTTTTTTTATATCTGGATCTGAAAACGAATAGAAGATTATATCAGAAAACTAATATGAACTATCTTTTGGCTTTATAGTGCAAACTCAAAATAGCCTTTTTGCATACAATTCTTAGTCAATTTTAATCTTCAACAACTCCTCATAGGGATTTCCTTTTAAGCCTAATAAAATTGCAAAGGCAGGCTCTGTTTTGAAACCCTTGGATTTAAGTTCAATAATTTTTGATTTAAATTCCAGCCCTTTTTCACGTATGATTTTATCTTCAATAAGCATGTGACGATAAGCATTTTGTTCCTGAGTTGGGATATTTTGCCCAAAAATTTCAACCATAAAATTCTCAGTATTAAAACGGACACGTATTGTATCAATTCCATTTCTCTCGTATAATTTTAACTCAAAAGCCTTTTCTCCTGAAAAATACTTTATTAGAATTTTTGAAAGCTCAGCCTGATTATCACATTCACAAATTATATCTAAATCACTATCTGGCAAATCAATTTCAATGGGAATAGTTCCAGCCAGAATTGGATTAAATTTCTTTAATCGCTCAAAAATATTTAATTCTATCAATTCTTTGTATGCCAAAACTTGTCGTTCATTTCCAAAACGCAGATAGTCTATATTTCTATAATCTCTCTCTTTTAACATCGTGCTGTTTTACGTTTTTTCCCAATTTGTCCCTTGTCAATGGCTTTATCTATATATGCATCCGCAAGTGGCACCTGACAAGCTGTTCCATATTACTTTTTAGTTCTAAGTTTGCTCTCTTAAGTGGCATATTGCAGTTGAATCAGCTTGTTGTATTTACCATCCGAAATCTCCATCAGTGTGTCGTGTGTACCCTGTTCTACGATTTCACCTTGTTCCAGGACGATAATCTCATCAGCCTTTCTAACGGTAGACAAGCGGTGTGCAATCACAATGGACGTTCTCCCTTTCATGAGTTTCTCAAGTGCTTCCTGAACCAACTGCTCCGATTCAGAATCTAAGGACGAAGTAGCTTCATCCAAAATCAGAATTTTGGGATTCTTAAGAATGGCACGAGCGATGGCGATTCGCTGACGCTGTCCTCCTGATAACTGGGTGCCACGCTCCCCAACAATGGTTTCGAGCTTTTCGGGAAAGCGTTCGATAAACTCCAAAGCATTGGCCTTTTTCGCAGCTTCGTATATTTCCTCTTCACTTGCGCCAGGCTTACCATAGGCAATATTCTCACCTATTGTCCCACCGAATAAGAAAATATCCTGAGGTACTAAGGAAATCTGACTTCTCAAGGCAGATAAAGGGAAATCATGACTATCGTGATTATCGAAGAACAAGCTATTCTTGGGTGGTTGATGCAACATCAGCATTAGGGAAGCCAAAGTACTTTTTCCTGCTCCACTATGCCCCACTAATGCAATCATTTTATTGCTTTCAATCTCCAAATTGATATTGTTGAGAACCCCTTGTTCCAATCTTGATGGATAGGCAAAATCCAAATTTCTCAAACTAATTTCTCCCGCCATCCTATATTTAGGATCAATATCCATGATATCCTGAATATCTTCCGGTTCTTCATCATA
>Ga0070728_10006470_pt1 | contig 11103 bp, 9 predicted proteins | sample tdDd471_FD_66723 | JGI IMG/M metagenome (GOLD analysis project Ga0070728, IMG submission 66723) | Marine sediment microbial communities from the Atlantic coast under amendment with organic carbon and nitrate - tdDd47.1 | ecosystem: Environmental > Aquatic > Marine > Coastal > Sediment | place...
TTAGAAGATATGAATCTTCTTTTTCTACAAATTCTGCAAGCTTAGCTTCTAGTTCTTCATGTTTGCCGGTTTGTCCAGACATCATACGCGCCCCCATTGGGTATGCCATACCATAATCAGCTGCTGCATCAGCATCTGCTTTTCTAACGTCAGGATGATTTGCAAGTCCAAGGTAGTTATTCAAACTCCATGTAAGTACTTCCTTGCCACGGAATTTCATTTTAGGACTAATTTCACCTTCTAGTTTAGGAAAGGTGAAATAACCATGAGCTTCTTTGCCATATTGTCCTAACGGACCCATATGTTCTTTTATTCTATCGAAAATGTCCACTATACTGAGCTTTTAAAATTTTCCGTGCAAATGTAATGTTTTTACTTATTATTTTGAAAGAAACCCACTTAAAAAACGGTTAGGTCCAATATAAAGACCTTTAGTGACTGATTAATATTGAATTACAATTGGATGATACATTAGGATATACTTCATGATAATGCACTTTGTTCATTTTATTTGTTGAAGAAATTGGTGCGTTAGTAGATTCAAAGTGATACACTGTTGAATATATCTAATTGAGTGTTGTGAGGTTTATAAGTAAAGGTTATCTTTGCATGTTGTTAATAAGACCTTGATTAGAAGGCGTAGTATAAAATTAATTTGAATTTTTGTTATTTCAACTATATGAAATTAAAGCACTTATTGGTTGTTTTTGTGTTATTAGGACTGATTGGAACTGGATGTAGTAACTATCAGAAGTTGCTGAAAAGTCAGGATTATGAACTGTGGTATACAGAGGCAATTAAGTATTACGAGAAGGAAGATTATACTAGATCTGCTACTCTTTTAGGTCAGTTGGTAAATATTTATAGGGGAACAGATAAAGCGGAAGAGGTAAATTACGTTTATGCAAATTGCTTGTATGGTTTACATGATTTTTTAACTGCAGGACATTATTACAGAGAGTATGTTAGTAATTTTCCAGCTGGAGATTATGCTGAAGAATGTCAGTTTATGAGTGCTTATTGTTATTATGAGCGATCTCCAAAACCTCGATTAGATCAAACAACAACAGAAGAAGCGATTCAAGAGTTTCAGTTGTTTATTAATATGTATCCAAATAGTGCACGGGTTGAAGAGTCAACGCGTTTAATGGATGAGTTAAGAGATAAGCTTGTATTTAAATCGTATTTGAATGCGAAGTTATATTACAATTTGGGCGACTATCTTGGTAATAACTATAAGTCTGCTGTTATTGCTGCTCAAAATAGTTTAAGAGATTTTCCCGATACAAAATATAGAGAAGAATTGTCCTTTCTGATTTTAGAATCCAAATATATTCAAGCAGTAAATAGTGTTGAGGAGAAGAAGGAGGAGCGTGTTCGTGATACAATGGATGAATACTATTCCTTCGTGAATGAATTTCCAGAAGGTAAGTATCGCAAAAAAGCGGATCGAATTTTCGAGGATACGGATAAGATGTTAAATGATTACGATCAAGTTGCAGTAAAATAAAAAGTTACAATATGTCTATCGACTACAAAAAAACAAATGCACCGGTTTCAACAATTACTTGGGATAAGAATGAATTATCTGAACCAACCGGAAATATCTATGAATCATTAGTGGTTCTTGGTAAAAGAGCGAATCAGATTAGTTCAGAAATGAAAGAAGAACTGAATAAAAAACTGCAGGAGTTTGCTTCTTATACTGATAATTTAGAAGAGGTGTTTGAAAATCGTGAGCAGATTGAAATTTCACGTTTTTATGAGCGTTTGCCTAAATCGGTGTGTATTGCTACACAAGAGTTTGTTGAAGGAAACGTATATCACCGTAATCCCGATGGTGAAGTGAAAGAGGAGTAGGATAGCTGCTTTGCTTTTTTTGAAAGACTAAAATCATTTATTGATTTTGAAAATATAAAAGATAAAAGAGAATGGTATGTTCTCTTTTATCTTTTTTTTATTTTTGATGTATGCTACAAGGAAAGAAATTTATTCTGGGTATTTCAGGGGGGATTGCAGCTTATAAAACTGCACAATTAACCCGTTTGTTGGTAAGGGAAGGTGCCGAGGTTCAGGTGATTATGACCAAATTGGCCAAGGAGTTTATAACGCCTCTTACAATGGCAACCTTATCTAAGCGTCCAATATTAGTCGATTTTTTTAATCCTGAAAATGGAGATTGGAATAGTCATGTTGATAGTGGCTTGTGGGCTGATGCTATAATTGTGGCACCAGCAACCGCAAATACCATGGGTAAGATGGCGAATGGGGTAGCTGATAATTTATTAATAACCACTTATTTGTCTGCTCGATGCCCTGTGTTTGTTGCGCCTACAATGGATTTGGATATGTATAAGCATCCATCAACACAGAAAAACATGGCCACCCTTCAATCTTATGGTAATTATTTAATCGAACCACACTCTGGTGAGTTGGCAAGTGGTTTGATTGGTAAAGGACGAATGGCTGAACCTGAAGAAATAGTAGCAACATTAAAATGCTTTTTTAAAGGGAAGGAAAGTAATATACTGGATGGGAAAAAGGTGTTGGTATCTGCTGGTCCAACGCATGAAAAGATAGATCCAGTTCGCTTTATTGGTAATTACTCGTCTGGTAAAATGGGATATGCTATTGCCGAAGAGTTAGCTCAGCGAGGAGCTGATGTAATTTTGGTTAGTGGACCTACTCAGTTACAAACTAAACATGCAGCTATTAAGCGAATTGATGTGCTAAGTGCTAATGAAATGCAGGAAGCTTGTGTTAATAATTTTGAACTGGTTGATGCTGCGATAATGGCCGCTGCGGTAGCTGATTATACACCAAGTAGTCCTCAAAAGGAAAAAGTAAAACGTACATCAGATGCATTGTGTATCGATTTAAAGCCAACAATTGATATTGCTGCTGCTTTGGGTGTGAAGAAGAAAGAGAGTCAGGTGTTAATTGGTTTTGCGCTGGAAACTCAGAATGCTATTGATAATGCTAAAAAGAAACTAGAGAAAAAAAACCTAGATTTTATTGTGCTTAACTGCTTAAAGGATAAAGGAGCAGGATTTAATATCGATACGAATAAAATTACCATTCTAAGTCAAAGTAATAAGATTAAAGAATTTCCGTTAAAGACAAAGGCTGATGTTGCTATAGATATTGTTGATGAACTTCAGGAATATTTATATTGCAAAGGCAAATAGCTTTACTTCAAATCATAGTTTATTATGCGATATTTTTTAATCATTCTTTTCCTTAATTTAGGATTAACGATTTTTGGTCAAGAGTTCCAATGTGCTGTACAAGTGGTGTCACCTAGCGTACAGAGCTCTAATAAAAAGGTTTTTGAAACACTTCAGACAGCCATAATGGAGTTTATGAATAACCAAAAGTGGACCAATGATGTTTTTGCGCCTGAAGAGCGTATTGATTGTAATATCATGATAAATATCGCTGAAGTAATTTCAATAGATGAATTTAAAGGATCATTTCAGATTCAAGCTCGTCGACCGGTATATAATTCTAATTATTATACGGTGTTGTTTAATCATCAAGATCAGGACTTTCATTTTAAATATGTTGAATTTGAGCCGTTAATTTATAATCCTAATAATTTTGACTCTAACTTGGTGGCTATGCTTGCCTATTATGCGAATATTGTTTTAGGTCTAGATTATGATTCTTATAAGAATAATGGGGGCACTGCATTTTTTCGCGAAGCTGAGCAAATAGTTAATCGGGCACAAAGCGCTCGAGAAGCTGGTTGGAAATCTTTCGAGAGTCAGCGCAACCGTTATTGGTTAGTTGAAAATATTCTTAATGAATATCATCGTCCATTGCGTCAATGTATGTACGATTATCACCGAAAAGGATTAGATAGAATGAGTGAAAAGCCTGAGGAGGGAAGAGCTGAAATAGCAAAGGCATTGGAATTAACTAAAAAGGTACATCGGCAACGACCAAGTTCATTCTTTACGCAAGTGTTTTTTACCGCTAAATCTGATGAGCTTGTTAAGATTTTTGAAGAATCATTTTCGATGGAAAAGGGGCGTGTTGTTGAGTTGCTTCAAGAGGTTGATCCATCAAATAATAAAAAATACGAAAAAATATTAAAGTCCGGTTTGTAATATGTTAAAGTCATTGTCTATATCCAATTACGCTCTAATCGATCAAGTGGAGGTTGCTTTTGATGGCGGCTTAACTGTTATTACGGGTGAGACGGGTGCTGGTAAGTCTGTGTTACTTGGTGCTTTATCATTAATATTAGGCCAGCGTAGTGATGTTAATGCTCTGCTTAATAAGGAACGAAAATGTGTTGTTGAGGGAGAATTCTTTATAGGTAACTACGGCTTATTTGATCTTTTTGATGAGTTTGATGTGGATTACGAAGAGACTACCATAATTCGTAGAGAACTATTGCCGTCAGGTAAGTCGAGAGCATTCGTGAATGATACACCAGTTAATCTTTCTTTTCTAAAAAGTATTAGTGTGCAATTAATTGATGTACACTCTCAGCATCAGAACTTATTGCTTGATGATAGTGGTTTTCATATGATGGTAGTTGATGCTGTTGCTGATAATGCGGATTTAAGAAAAGAGTACCAGTTAATATATACAATGTATAAATCTTTAAAAGCAGAGATTGGTACATTGATTAATGAAAATGATAAGCAAAAAGCCGATTTGGATTATATGCAATTTCAGTTTGAGCAGTTGCAAGCGGCCAATTTGCGTCAGGGTGAATTGTCAGAATTAGAGCAATCACTTGAGCAACTATCGCATGCTGAAGAGATTAAGGCTAATCTTGTTGCCGTTGTAAATAATCTTTGTGAAGAGCCAGCACCAATAATTAGTCAGCTTATGGATTCGGTTAATAAACTGAAGAAAATAAGTGCGTATTTGGGTGATGGAGAAGAGCTGCTGCAAAGGATGGAGTCGGCCAGAATTGACTTGAAAGATTTGTCAGAGGATTTAGAAGGGCGAGCAGAAGATCTTGAGTTTAATCCCGAAGTTATTCATCAAGTTCAAAGTCGTTTAGATCTTATATATGGTTTACAACAAAAACATAGGGCAGAAACTGTTGAAGACTTAATTGTGTTGAGGGATGATTTACAGGTTAAAATTGATAAAGTTAATTTTTTTGATGAGGAGCTAACCTTAAAGAATGAAAAGCTTGAGGAGTATAGTTCTCAGCTTAGTCGAGAAGCTAAGAAAATAACCAAGTCAAGAAAAGCAGTGTTTACTATTATTAAAAACAGTATTGAAAGTCAGCTGAATGATTTGGGTATTCCACATGCAAATTTCGTTATTCAGCATGAAGCGACAAACCAATTTACGGCTAATGGACAAGATGCGATAGAATTCTTATTTGCCGGTAATAAAGGGGGGCAGCCTGCGTCAATTAATAAGGTAGCTTCAGGTGGTGAAATTTCGCGCGTGATGCTTTCCATCAAATCATTGTTGTCATCGTCCAAAGGTTTGCCGACAATCATTTTTGATGAGATTGACACTGGTGTCTCTGGAGAAGTGGCTGATCAAATGGGAGGAATTATGGCTCAGATGGGAAGTTCTATGCAGGTTATAAGTATTACGCATTTGCCGCAAATAACCGTGAAAGGCGACCATCATTTTAAAGTTTTTAAAACAGATCAGGCCGACAAAACGATTTCAAATATTAAAAAACTCTCACATGAAGACCGTGTAATAGAAGTTGCAAAGATGTTAAGTGGTTCCACTTTATCTGATGTTGCGATTGAAAATGCACGTTCGCTATTGAAAAACTAATCAGGGGTTTATAACTTAGAGAACCTTTCGATAATTTAGTTGTTAATAAAAGTTAGGTATTGAATTATTTAATTTGAAAACTTGTGTTGTACAACATATGCAGTATATTTGTGCGCTCAAAAATAAATTGATATGGGATTTGATCTTTTAAAAGGAAAAAGAGGAATTATTTTCGGTGCTCTTAATGACATGTCTATTGCATGGAAAGTAGCTGAAAGAGCTTACGAAGAAGGAGCACGTTTTACCTTATCCAATACACCGGTGGCTTGCCGTATGGGTGAAGTTGTTGAATTGGGTAAAAAATGTGAAGCTGAAATTATTCCAGCTGATGCTACAAATGTAGCCGACCTTGAGAATGTATTTGATAAATCAATGGAAGTGTTAGGTGGTAAGGTAGATTTTGTACTTCACTCAATTGGGATGTCATTAAACGTTCGTAAAAAGAGGGTTTATCACGATTTAGATTACAATTATCTAAATAAGACATTAGATATTTCTGCTATTTCTTTTCACAAGATGTTGCAGGTTGCTTGGAAAAAGGATGCAGTCAGTGAGTGGGGCTCAGTTCTTGGACTAAGTTATATTGCAGCTCAGCGCACTCTTTATGGATATAATGACATGGCTGATGCAAAAGCGCTATTAGAGTCAATTGCACGTAGTTTTGGATATATTTATGGTCGCGAACGTAAAGTTCGTATTAATACAATATCACAATCGCCAACTGTTACAACTGCAGGTAGTGGAGTAAAAGGTATTGATGGACTTATTGATTTCTCTGATCGTATGTCTCCGCTTGGTAATGCTGATGCAGCAGATTGTGCAGATTACTGTATAACTATGTTCTCTGACCTTACTAAAAAGGTAACAATGCAAAATCTTTTCCACGATGGAGGTTTCTCAAATGTGGGAATGAGTTTGAGGGCCATGACTCAATATAATAAGAGTTTTGACCAAGACGATTTAGATACAAAATACTAAGATTAGAAAGGGTGCAAAAGCACCCTTTTTTTATAGGCTTAATTTCCTGAAAACCCCTGCCTCCAAAATTTTCATAGTCTTGTATTAATCATTAAATTTGGCGACGTTTTAATCAAGACTGTCGAGTGTTTGTGCTCTGGCATGTTTAAATTATAGGATAAATAAACTTATCATGGATAAATACCGGATAAATCACCTTAAAGAACTAGAAGCAGAATCGATTTTTGTAATTCGGGAGGTTGCTTCCCAATTCGAAAATCCTGTGATGTTATTCTCTGGAGGGAAAGATTCAATTGTTATGTTTCATCTTGCGCGGAAAGCGTTTTGGCCTGCAAAAGTGCCATTCCCTTTAATGCACATCGATACTGGACATAACTTTCCTGAAGCAATTGAATATCGCGATCGTGTAATGGAAGAAACAGGCACAAAATGTATTGTTGCTTTGGTACAGGAATCTATAAATCAGGGACGTGTTGTTGAGGAAAAAGGTGTTAATGCCAGTAGGAATAAGCTGCAAACAACAACTCTATTAGATTCTATCGAGTCAAACAAATTCGATGCAGCTATGGGGGGGGGGCGTCGTGATGAAGAAAAAGCACGTGCAAAAGAGCGTTTTTTCTCTCATCGAGATGAATTTGGTCAGTGGGATCCAAAAAATCAACGTCCAGAGTTATGGAATATATTTAATGGACGTAAAAATATGGGAGAGCACTTCCGTGTATTTCCAATCAGTAATTGGACAGAGATGGACGTATGGCAGTATATTTTTATGGAACAAATAGATTTGCCAAGCCTTTATTTTACGCATAAACGAGAAGTGTTTAACCGTGATGGAGTATGGTTAGCAAAGCTGCCATTTATGCAATTAAAAGAAGATGAAAAGGTAGAAACCTTAGATGTGCGATGTCGTACCATTGGCGATGTAACGTGTACGGGTTTAACATTATCAACTGCTAATTCGCTTGAAGATATTATTCATGAGGTTGCATCTACACGTACGACTGAACGTGGAGGGCGTGCTGATGATAAGCGATCTGAAACGGCGATGGAAGATCGTAAGCGAGAAGGCTATTTCTAAAAATCTTTGTCAAATCTGAAAAATCAAAAATATGTCCGGAAAAGAATCAGGATATTTAGATATGGAGCTTTTACGCTTCACAACAGCAGGAAGTGTCGATGATGGTAAAAGTACCTTAATTGGTCGTTTATTATACGATAGTAAAGCCATCTTTGAAGATCAAATGGAAGCTATTGAGCGTGTTAGCGAGCGCTCTGGTCACGAAGAGGTCAATTTAGCTTTACTTACTGATGGACTTCGGTCAGAACGTGAGCAAGGTATTACTATTGATGTGGCTTATCGTTATTTTGCTACTCCAAAACGTAAGTTTATTATTGCTGATACACCTGGGCACATACAGTATACCCGTAATATGGTAACTGGTGCTAGTACAGCTAATGTGGCTTTAATATTGGTTGATGCGCGTCATGGGGTTTTAGAGCAGACTTTACGTCATGCTTATATTGCTTCTTTGTTGCAAATTCCACACGTTATTTTCTGTATTAACAAAATGGATTTGGTTGATTATAGTCAAAGTCGATTTGAGGAAATTAAGACCAATATTGATGAAGTGTCGTCAAAGCTATCTGTGAAAGATATTCGTTTTGTGCCAATTAGTGCTTTAAAAGGAGACAATGTTGTTGATCGTTCTGAAGTAATGAGTTGGTATGATGGCCCAACGTTAATGTATTTGCTGGAAAATATACATATCAGCAGCGATGTTAATCACGAAGATTTCCGTTTTCCTGTTCAAAATGTAGTACGTCCTCAAACGGCCGAATGGCCAGATTATAGGGGTTATGGTGGCCGAATAGCGAGCGGTGCTATCAAATTGGGTGATGAAGTTAGTGTTCTGCCAAGTGGTTTTACCTCAAAGGTGAAATCAATCGACATGATGAATGAGCCGCTTGAAATAGGTTTTGCACCACAGTCAGTATCTATCACGCTTGAAGATGAGATTGATATTAGTAGGGGTGATATGTTAGTTAAGAAAGCTAATGGAACTGCACCTCAGAACAGCCAGGATATTGAAGTAATGATTTGTTGGTTTAATGAGCGTAAGTTAATGCCGCGTGGAAAATATGTCGTGCGTCATACTTCGGCTGATGCACGTTGTATGGTAACAGATATTCAGTATAAGATGAATATCAATACTCTTGAGAAGGATGAAGACGACAAGGAGGTTAATATGAATGATATTGCTCGTGTAAAACTTCGCACTACTAAACCTTTGTTTTTTGATTCATACAATCGTAATCGAATAACAGGAAGTATAATCCTTATTGATGAAGGTACCAATGAAACTGTTGCAGCAGGTATGATTATCTAAGATAGGACAGTAATAGAAAATATAAAGCCGCGATTCAAAATGAGTCGCGGCTTTTTGGTTAAGAATAGGTTGAAAAATGTTAAAATTTCCAACCAAAGGTAAAGCTTGCTTGATGATTTCGGTTAGTTAGGTTAACAGGTTCTTGAAATGACAAGCCGTATAGTTTTGAGCCTTCGTCGGTGGCTAAATAATAGTTTTCTTCGTTAAGCTTTTGGGCATAGGCAAGGTCAAAGAAAAAGTTTTTGTTCCTGATTCCAAAACCTGCAGTAGCCATCCATTTTACGGGTTCAACATCAACAAATTCCTTTTTAATAGGAGAGTCAAAGTAGGCAGCTCCAGCTCTAATGGCAAGAAAAGGAACAGGTCTGACTTCTATACCTGCTTTGAAATCATGAGTTACTTTGAATCTACTATTGATATCTTCGTTTAATTGTTCAAAAGCTCTATCATAACCATTCTTTGATTTAATTTTAGCAGATGTATGGTCTGTCATTTCGTAATCAAATGATATTAAGGCAAATTTTCCTAATACAAATGCAGCACTTCCTTGAGCTCTGTATGGCGTCCGATAAGTGTAGGAAAATTCTCCAATTGCAGATTTTGGGTGGTATCTGGTATATTCATTATCTAAAAAATATGATTCAACACCAGAATAGTATTCTTCATCTATATTATAAAATGTTGGTATGTGGAACGAGGCACCCAGGCGAACGGGATGTAGGTTAAGGATAATACCTGTTTTTGCACCGAATCCTAGCCCTTTTTGATTAAGTTTAGAATAGTAATCATAGTAATCCAAGTCAAAATTACTTGTTGGATCAAAGCTGTTATCATTTATTTCTCGAAAGCTTTCTTTCTGTTCAAATCTAAAAGTTTGGAGATTAACAGATGCCCCAATAAGCAGGATATTACTAACATTAGCACCAAAAGTAAATCCATATTCTCCTGCATATCCGCTCTGTTCAATAATATTTTGTTGCGATATACCATTAACATTACGATTAAAGATACCGCTTGTGCCGTCATCATAGTCAATAATAGCTTCATACTGACTGTAATATTCAGATGCGCCTTCAAAAAGTGGATCAAATAAGTAGGCATCATATGCTAATTGTGCTCTTCCGGTAAGTTCGTCTCCGTAGTAGCCATTTGCCTCTAATAAGATGTTGTTAAGAAGAGTGTTGGCTTGTGATATGTGGCCTTCGTTATCATAAATATCAGTTACTCCATTTTTTAACATCATTGTAGTGTTGGAATTGAAATCTGCATTCCTATTATACGTAAAGCCAAAATGTGTACTAATTATACCACTTGATTTCTCTCTCATCGGTTTATTGGTTGTAACAATACCAATCTGATTGAATGGGAAAGCATATTTATCATCTTTAGAACTGAATTGTCCAAATTCCGCTTTTGAGTTATTTAACGTTATCGATGGAGTAAATGCAAATTCTGAAGAGCGATAAACGGCAATTCCTGCAGGATTGATGCTTATCGCACTTAGGTCTCCACCCAGGGCTCCAAATGCATTGGCCATTCCTAATGATCGAGATGTTCCTGTTAATTCTCTTTTGTTAAAACGTAGAGCATCATCCAGTGTTTGAGCTTGTAAAGTGCCTACTAGCAGCAACAGAACTAAAGTTATGCTTACATATGTTTTCATAATTATCTTATTTATAGGGTGAAAGAATAAGGTCAATTATTAACGTCTTGAACCTCCACTTCGGCTTGAGCCACTACTGCTGCTACTTGAGCTTGAGCTTCCAGAGCTTCTTGAGCCGCTTGAACTACTGCCTGAGGACATATTTCTAGAGCCACTACTGCTTCGACTATTGCTGCTTGAGCGGCTCGGTGTGTAGCTACTTCTACTTGAGCTTCCGCTCGATGATCGGGACGAAGAACTGCTATTATAGCTCCTGCTTTTATTTGAGTTGCCCGAATAGCTTTTGTTGTTAGAGCTTTTACTTGT
>Ga0070728_10006471_pt1 | contig 11103 bp, 12 predicted proteins | sample tdDd471_FD_66723 | JGI IMG/M metagenome (GOLD analysis project Ga0070728, IMG submission 66723) | Marine sediment microbial communities from the Atlantic coast under amendment with organic carbon and nitrate - tdDd47.1 | ecosystem: Environmental > Aquatic > Marine > Coastal > Sediment | place...
CATGTCGGTTTCAAGGGCGTATTCGATATCGACAGTGCTGGCACCATCGCGGGATGCAGAAGTAATGGCGCGCACTTCATCGAGTCCGAGCAGGGCGTCTTCGAGAGGTTGGGTGAGTGAGGTTTCAACGTCTTGTGCTGATGCACCCGGCCACTCCACGTTGATGGTGACGATGTTGATCGCAAAGGCGGGCAGCAGCTGGCGGGTGAGAGATGAAGTGGCCCAGATGCCGGCGATAATCATCACCAGCATGGCAAGGTTGGGTGCGACAGGGTGGCGTACGAAGGCGCGGATAAGGTTGTTCATGCTTAACGCGCTCCTTCTGCTGCTCCGCTGTTACTGAGCACCGTGGCGGAAGGGGTCTGGGAAGTTTCGGTGACGGCGTTGACCAGCAGGCCGTCAGCCGCATTGGCAAGCTTGGTAGTGACAATTTTGTCGCCGGCACTCAGCTGCGGGCTGCGGGCGAGTACTTCGGTGCCGCCACCAAGGTTGCCGGCTCGTTCACCCACACGGTCGAACTCGACCATCTGCATGCGGGCTTCGCCATCAGGAGACGCGGTCAACTTATAAAGACGGTTGTTGCCGTACACCGCTTCGCCGGGCACGGCAATGACGTTGTTTTCGGGTGGCAGTTCCAGCACAACACGCACGGTGCTGCCCAGACGCAGGCCGGTGGTGTTACCGCGCAAGCCCACAAAGCTGTCGACACCACCGCTGCCGGTGCTGGTCTGTCCGGAGACACGCAACAGCGTGCCGGGCAGATCATTGGCGTCCGCCTGCACGGTGGCAGGGATGTCAGTGCCTTCATTGAGGCGGTCAGTTACCGAGCGGGCGATACGTGAAGGCAGCTGGGCACGAATCTCAATTGAGTCCGGGTTCTGCAAACGCATCAGCGCGTCGCCCGTGCGGACACGGTCACCTTCAGATACCTGGAGGTCGGAGATCACGCCTGAGAAGGGGGCTTTCACCTGCGTGCGCTCCAGATCAATGGCGGCTGCATCAATAGAGGCGGTCACCCGGGCAATGCGGGCATCCAGTTCGATGAGCTTGGCGGAGTTCTCTTCGACGGAAAGCTCTGCCTGGTTCAGTGCGATCTGCTGACGGGCGAGGTTTTCATTGGCTGTGTCGAGATCGGCTTGTGACAGCAGGCCTTCGGAGGCCAGTTCTTCGGCACGGTCGGCGCGCGAGCGGTTTATGCCGAGCAGTTCCTGCTCTTTCTTGAACGCTTCCTTGCTGCGCTTCAAGCGAACTTTCGCAAAGTTTTCCTGTGCTTTGGCTTCTTTAAGGTCGGCTTCGAGCTGGCGCAGAGTAAGTTTGGCATCGCGGTCATCCAGCAGCAGTAACACGTCGCCTTCAGCAACGCTGCTGCCGTCGCGAACGGGCATGCTGACCACAACGGCTTCGATGCCGGCGCTGAGCTCTGCGTTCTGGGGTGACTGCACTTCGCCGAACAGTTCCAGCGTCGGGCTGATGGTGGCGGGACGCGCTTCCATCACGTACACCGACCAGGCGCGTTCTTTCTGTTCTTCGGGTGCGTTGTCCGGGCGGGTTGAGATAAGCACAACCACAACAGCAAACGCACCGATAATAATCAGCGTTGGCTTGCCGGGCTTAAGGCGAGTGAACATGCGTTTAAGGAAATTAATGGTCGTGTTCCTTCTAACGTTTATTTAGTCATGCTCTATAGCCATCGGGGTTGCCGGTTGAAGCTATACAGCGCTGTCCTGATCGCAGCCGTGTTTATCCTCCGGAGTCTGCGATCCTGTTAACAAGCATTTCGCCTGAACGGTGGTGACGGTTTCGCCGTTGTCTTCCCAACAACGGCTGAAACGGGCGATTTTTATCGTTAATTCTTATGTGTCTCAGTATAGCCTGTCGCATCGCATCGACCTGCGGGACTAACCGATGCTGCTCTGCACTCCTGAGAGCCTTTGCTGGCGGGCTTTTCAGGTCGTCCGGCCTATCTGACATAAACCGCTGTGGCTTAAGCAGGCGTTGCTCCGCCCGGATTGAGGGGTGGCAATAACGAATCGTAACGACTTGTAACAATTGCTTCCGCTGGCAGAACCGCGCCTGGAAATGCCGGGTGCCTTGCGACCTGCGTCCAACCTCCGGTTAGCGATTGTTGCTGACCAAACTTCAGCATTGCCGCTGCTATGCTCTCTGCCTTCCAATTTCAGTTGAGGTTCAGCGCGTGTCAGCAGATCAATTTGTCTCCAGCCCGATGCGGGATAACTGGTATCAGCGGTCATCCTATCTGGGTTCTACATTTGCACTGATTACGACAGTCAGTGAAGACGGCGAGACAAACATCGGTCCGTATCAGTTGAGCTTTCCGTTTGAGGTGAACACCGGCCGTTCGTGGATGGTGATCAGTCGCGCCACATCCAATACCGCCACCAATGTGAAACGTACTTTGAAGTGCGCTCTGAACTTTATCGAGTACGACGAAGCGCAGATCGACACCATTCTGAAGTTCGGTTATCCGGGCCAGACGACTGCCGAGAAGATGGCTTACAACAGCTTTGAGCTGATCGACAGCCCTACGCCCGGTCGCGAGTCGAACGAGATTTACCCGAAGATTCTGAAGGATGCGTATCAGGTGTATGAATGCACGCTGGATGTTGAGCGCATTAACGAAAACCCGATCCTGCGCGATTCACCGTCGGCACACCTGTTGTTGAACATCGACAACATTCTGGTGAAAGAACGCTGGATGGCCGGCATCGACGGCAGCGGCGAGGAGATGCCGAAGATTCCGCTGACTTACGGCTTCCGCGGCGGCAGTTCGTTCTGGTTTGGTGAAGTGCAGCCGGCGTACAAGAAGCCGATTCCCGATATGGGTGCCAACCACGAGCTCGTGCATTACGAAGCCAACCGTCTGGATGACGAAGTGCGCTTCACGTTGGAAGCCTGTAAGCAACTCACCGGCATTCCCAATGCGTTCCTGCGTAATGTGCTTGGCGGCATTGTGAAGCAGGCGAAAGCCCGCGGTGTGACCGAGGTCGATGAAGCCTTTGTGCTGCAGTTGAACGAAGAGCGTGAGGCTTAGACTCTGCATCCGCGCAGACACCCACCGCGAACTGTCTGGTCAGACCTTCAAATATTGTTAGCGCCCGCATGATCAATTCCAAAGTCCGGCAGGCAGGACGCCTGCTAGTTGTTGTCACTTTTAGTTCATTTTTATTCGCCTGCGACGACTCTGCGCTTGACGCAGGTACGTTGGTGTTCGTTGAAGCGCCGCAAGCCAGTGCTGAGTTCGTTCCGGTTGTGGACGGCCCGGCTGAAACCCGCTCGACACCGTTTCTGGCCTGGCCGTTTGATCTGAGTACGTCCGGTTACACCGAAGAGGAATATCTGCTTTCCGGTACCGGCAACACCTATAACTATGTCGACGATGCCGGCGAGAATCCGCTGGTCACAACCACCGCCACCGATGTGCCGTACACCACCCGCATCCTGGTGCGGAAGCCGGTGAGTCCCGTCAACTTCAACGGCACGGTTTACGTTGAGATCCTTAATCCCAGCCTCAGTCACGATGTGGATTTTCTGTGGCAGTACACGCACCGGGCCATCATGGACGACGGCGGGATCTGGGTGGGTGTGACCGGCACGGTCGCCACGCTTAACTATCTGCGCGACAGCTGGGGGCAGGGCAGTCTGACCCGTAACAACAGCCGTTACGCCACGCTGGACATGGATGACGATGCCCAGTCCTGGGATGTGCTCACCCAGCTGGGCGAGTTGTTGAAGGCCGGTAACGTGCCGCAGAACCCGCTGGCGGGTTACTTTGTGGAGCGCAACTTCCTGGTGTCCTTCTCACGTTCCGCAGAGAACGTGGTGACCTATGCCGTGTCGTTTCATGACGCTGCTGAAATGCCGGACGGCAGTGACGTGTATGACGGTTACTTTGCCAGTGGTGGTTCATCTACCGGCAAGCACGTTGCGCCGTTGATCGGCGGCACGCGTCTGCCGAAGGGCGATGCCCGCAACCTGTTGCCGGGCGATGTGCCGTCCATTCGCTATCAGACCCAGACAGAAATGCTGCCCGGCTTTCAGGTGGAAGACGTGAGGCAGTTAGCCAATGAATATCCGCTGGTACGGCATTACGAAGTGGCAGGTGCTGCGCACATCGATGCCGAGTCGGATGCGCTGGGTCAGCCGTTTCTCGAACGTGACATTGGTCGCAGTGTGTATTTTCCGCCGCCGTTTTGTCCGGACGCCGACAACACTCCGTTGCGTCAAAGCGGCAGTGCTTCGGCATTGCTGATTGCGCTGGACCGCTGGGTGCGTGACGGCACCGAGCCGCCGCCGGCTAAATTTATTTCGCTGGTCGATGACGGCGGTGATCTGGCATTGGATATGGATGCCGACGGCAATGTGAAGGGTGGCGTGCGTCCGCCAACACTGGATGTGCCGGCCGGTGTCTATAAAACCCGTCTGGTGCCGTTTGCACCGTGCTTCCTGCTGGGTGGTTATGAGGCGTTCGATGCCGGTGAGATGGTGAGCCGTTACGGCACGGCCGATGCGTTTCTGGATGCGATGCAGATCAAGGTCGATGAAGCGATTGCTGAAGGCTTTTTGCTGCCGGCAGATGGTGATCTGGTGATGCTGGATGCGGAAGCGGCTGCGCTGGTTTTTCCTTAGGCCTATTCCCTCAGGTTTTTTCTTAAGGGTTTTCTTTGCCGGCACCAATCCTCGCGGTATCCGCGGGGCGCACCGCTGGTTGTTTTGGCTGTCGAGCCATGCGGGAGCAGTGTTCTAATCGCTGCATCTCTTAAGTAACCCGGCAGCAGCGCACTATGAAATTTCACCTGATTCTTGAATCAGCCAACGCCCCTGAGCGTCTGGCTGAACTGGCCGTATTGGCCGAGTCCTATGGTTTTAGCGGTATCTGGACCTCGAACATGCATGATGGTCGCGATCCCTTCGTCAACTTCGTGAAAGCAGCGGAAGCCACCAGCAAAATTCATCTGGGCCCGGTGGCCGTATCACCCTATGAGCTGCATCCGCTGAAAATGGGTAATGCGTTACTGACGCTTAACGAGATTGCGGAGGGCAGGGCGCATCTGGGTATTTCCGCTGGTGATGGCGGCACGGCGTTTGCCATGGGTATGAAAGCCGAGCGCCGTCTGCGGGCTGCCCGTGAGTGCTACGAGATTATTAAAGCGATGTCGACCGGTGAGCTGATGTCGTATTCCGGCGAACTGTATCAGGTGAAGTGGTACAACGCGTCGTGGGCGAAATCTACGCCGCCCGAAGTGTACGTGTGTGCCGGTGGTCCGCAGATGCTCAAGTCCAGTGCCAAGTATGCGGACGGTATCTATCTGGGCGATCATCACCCCGAGCATGTTGCAGCGGTGCGGGAGGCGGTTGATCCAGAGATTGAAGCGCACAACCCGAACAAGGATGATTTCCGGTTGTTGAACTTCTGGGCCTGGCACGTGAAGGAAGATGAAGAAGCCGCGTTGGCGGAATGCCGTATGTGGTTGGCGGCCCGCGTGACGCCATGGCCGGCGTATTACCACGAAGTGCTGCCTGATAAAGACGAAATGCAGATGATCTGGGACAACACCGATGCGTTGAACCGCGCCTTCTATAATCAGAATCCGGATATTCCCGAGATACCGCGGGAGCTGTTGGACAAACTGAGCCGTTGTTGCTCGTCCTGTGCGCCGCTGAGCGAAATCGATCGCGAAATCGACAAGATGCAGCAGTTTAAAGATGCCGGGCTCACCGATATCTGTCTGCGGATTTACGACGAACCCGAGAAATCTATTCAGCTGATCGGTGAGAAGGTCATGCCGGCGCTTCGTTAGCGGCGGCAGGCGTTGCAGGTGTTTACGGGGCCGTACTGTTGAATCGCTTAAGTCCGAAAAAACTGTTGCACACCAAGTGGACAGCGGTTAAGCCTGCGAATAAGGAAAAGCATTTTCTGGTGACGGCGGTGCAGTGTGACGAAGAAGAACAGCCGCAGACGGTGACGCTGGAAGCCGTCATGACCAAGCGTGAATACACCCTCGACTGGCGTGAGCTTAAAGACGGTGCAGTCTGGTTAAGTGGCTGGAAGTAGAGGCGCAGTGCGCTTTAATACGCTTCGATGCGATCCATCTTGAAATCGAACCGGCCGTCTTTCTTATCGTAGATGTACAGGCCGAACTCGGTGATGTCGCCTGGATCCAGTTCAGGACCGTCGAGTTTGAAGCCGCGGAAGTGAGGGTAGAAAGTCTCGAAAGGAATCTCCACCCAGGTCCATTCGCCGTCCACGGTATCGAACTCAGACCAATAGCTCACCGGGTAACGCGCCCGACGGGCATTGGTGTTGATCTGCCACGTGTAGCGCCGGCCGTCGGCTTTCACCCGCACACGAATGCCCTGATATTCCGATAAGTCGAGCTTGAAGCGGCGGGTGCGGATTGAACTGAAACCGCCGCCGTTGGTATTGGTACTGCCGGTAAACACCAGTTCGTTGTCGACGATGTTGAAGCCGCCTTTGCTGCGACCACCCATGACGTTGTCGTTCTGGGTGTACCAGTTCATGTCGGGTGAGTCGGGAGAGAAGTCGCTGAGCAGCAGTGCGCCGTTGGTGCCGGTTGAGTCAGGATCTGCCGCGCCCGTTAACTTGCTAAACAACGTTAGCAACAGAGCACCGCTTATTAACGATGCCTGTTTGAGCGAAGGAAGTTTCGGTTTCCCTGGGTTCATCATGCGTACTTCTCCCGGAAGATTGGCAACGACGAAATAGGGCGGGCTACCGGCAGAGGTATTACTTTCTTTAGTGGTAGTGCTCTGCCGGTAGTGTTGAACCCTGTCCGACTGTTGTCGCCACCCGTTCATTGTACGCCACAGACCGCAGGCCGCTCTCTAGTGAGTCCGGAGGCTACTGTCGTGCAGCGGATCACGCCGCTCAGCACCCACAACGCGCTCCTGTGCCTGCCGCGGCGGGCGGCCATAGGGTGAGACCAAAGCGATGGTATGGCGGCGATGGTAATCAGTCTGGGTTTCGTCACCGGATACCGGCTGTGCGCTTTTTTCCCTGCGCAGTGCTCTGAATTCGATAGCCGTAAGAACCACGCCGACCAACATCAGCGAGAACACAAACACGGCTGTAAACAGTATTGAATTAACACTCATCATTTCAGACTCCTTAAGCCCATAAGCTTGAAATACATCCCGAAACACAAAATTGACGGCACCCACATGGCAGTGAACAAACCCTCTTCACGCTGGCCTGTGAACCACAGGTAGGCGGACAAAGAGAACGAAATGACCACTGCGAGCAGGATGAAAAAATCAGAGTTTTTGAACATGGATGACTCCTGTTACTGAACACCTGGTCCATGATTGGATAAGTTAGAAAAATGTTGTTTACGCCCTTGTTCCTGCTTAGGCGGTTTACGACTGCCGACAGCGGCAAGCAGGCAGCCGGCCACCGCAAACCGGGCGCAGGTTTTAACAGAGGGTTGGTCGAGCCAGTTGACGCCGAAGAACGTGATCGGCGCGCCGGTAACTGAGGTGAACCACTGCACAACAAATAAGGCGAAGCCGCACAGCATCAATAGGAAGCCGGCAGCCAGCAGGCCGCGACGCACAGGCTGTTTCAGCAGGAAGGCATTGAGATCAGGCGACTGCATGACTGCCACCTGCGCTTTCACCAACACTTTGATGTCTGCTGCAAAACTGTTTTGAATTTTTCTGCTTCATGTAAAAGGCTTCGGTGCCTTGTGAGCAGTAGATGCCGTTAAAATGAAGTTATTACATACGGTTACAGTCTCGTTACAGTTGACGCAATCCACGCATTTATATGCAGCGAAACTTTTAATAACGAATGAATGTATCGTTTAATAAAGGAAGCAAAAACGACAGCGGAGTGAGTTCAAAAACCGACAGCGTTACTTTTCTATACAGGAGTAATGCAAATGGAGATTGTTGTAACGCTTATTGCAATCGCGCTGGCAGTCAGTTGTTTGTTTTTTGCGACACACAGTGATCTTGTTGATCGCTTGCGTCGTAAGTTAAACAAAAGTGCTGATGAATCTAATGATAAAAATGATCCGTAAACCGGATAAATGACCGTCAGTTAAATAGCCGGTAGGCCCCTGGAGACAGTGCCAAGGAGACAGAGTATGAGCGCAAATAACGCAAAGCTGAAATCCAGCAGTCACTGGGATGAGGAACAGATCGCGGCATTCCTTAATGAATGCGTGATTCCGGTGCGACTGGCCTGCGTGAACGGGGCAGGGCGGCCGCTGGTGTGTTCGCTGTGGTTTATGTATGACGACGACGCCATCTGGTGCGCCACCAAAGATTCATCTGATGTTGTCGGCTTTCTTAAAGGCTCGGCTGATGTCGGCTTTGAAGTGGCACCTGAGTCGATGCCTTATCGCGGTGTGCGTGGTCAGGGTAAGGCGCAAATTTTGCCGGCGCGGGGTGTGCCGGTGCTCGGGCGCTTGATGGACCGCTATCTGGGCACGCGTGAGTCGGAGTTTGCCCAATGGTTGTTTGCTCAGGCGACCGACGAGGTGGCCATCCGTATCGACCCGGACTGGTTTACCGCCTGGGATTTCTCGAAACGCATGTCGGCCTGATTATTCGTCGGTATTCTCCGCCTGCGGGTTTTCGCTTATTCAGCTTGAGCGCACGGCTGCTATGCTGGTCTTATGGGTGCAGGCGATAACAACACGCCGGGTGTGGCAGCGGGTATTGATCAGAAAGGGCTGCGCCGCGATGTCGGTCTAAGACTTTTCGTGCTTTATGGCACCGGCAACATTATCGGTGCCGGTATCTATGTGCTGGTTGGCAAGGTGGTGGGCGAAGCCGGGTACCTCGCGCCGCTGGCTTTTGTGCTCGCTGCGGTTATTGCCGGACTTACAGGGCTCAGCTACGGCGAACTGGCCGCCCGTTATCCCGTCAGCGCCGGTGAGGCGGTGTATCTGCACAAAGCATTCGGAAAACGCTGGTTGTCTGTGGCAGCCGGCTTTCTAATCGCATTCGCCGGTTTGGTGTCAGCAGCCACGATGGCGCGGGGTTTTACAGGTTACTTCAATCAGTTTTTCAGCGTTAACAGCACGCTGACGATCATTGTCTTGATTGCAGTGCTCACAGGGATTGCTGTGCGCGGTATTGCCGAGTCGGCGCGCACGGCGGCAGTGCTGACGTTGCTGGAGATTGCGGGGTTGTTGTGGATCATCGCGGTAGCGTCGCCAGCGTTGCCGGGTCTTGCGGACATTGAAGTTGCCAGCCTTACCGATGGCTGGTCTGTCTGGCAGGGCGTGTTTGCTGCTGCATTTCTGGCTTTCTTTGCGTTCATCGGTTTTGAAGACATGGTGAGTATTGCCGAGGAGGTGCGGGATCCGGAGCGCAATATGCCGAAGGGCATTCTGTGGGCCTTTGCTATTTCAACCACACTGTATTTGCTGGTTACGGTGGTATCGATTGCCGTGTTGCCGGTTGATGAACTGGCAGCTAGCGAAGCACCGCTGGCCGACGTTTATAAAGCAGCAACTCAGGGTTCTGCGATGTTGATCAGCGCTATTGGGTTGGTGGCGGTAGTCAATGGCGCGCTTATTCAGATCATCAAGGCCTCACGCGTGTTCTACGGCATGAGCTGCAACGGCTGGTTGCCGAAGTTCTTCGGCGTGGTGCATCCGCGCACCCGCACACCGCTGCGGGCAACGCTGATAGCGGGCGCTGTGGTCATGCTGCTGGCACTGGTGTTGCCGCTGGTGAGTCTGGCGAAACTGACCAGCGGGATGGTGCTGGTGGTGTTCACTCTGGTGAATCTGGCGTTGATCCGGCTCAAACGGATGGAAGCCGCACCGGAAGGTGTTCCTGCCGTGCCGATGTGGGTGCCGGTGTCGGGTGCCATTGCCAGTGCCGGGATTCTGCTTGCAGGGTTTTAGTCCTGTTTCGTGTTGCGCCCGGTCAGCCTGTGGTCAGAACACGCACAGAGCGCAGCGGTCATCACGGGGCAGAGTAAGTTCAGGGGTAAGCACAGAAGTAACGAATCATTCGGAGCCGCCACAATGAGTTCATCCAGACGACTTTTCCTGCAAGGCAGTGCCGGTCTGGCACTGGTTAATCTGTTGCCCGGTTGTGCTTCCGCACCCAGACAGTCTGTGGCGTTCGCAGACATTCCCCGCAGTGATTACGGCTTTGCGACCACGGCGGACGATGTGTTGGCGGGCATTGATCTCACCGGCAAGACCGTATTGATCACCGGCTGTAACTCGGGGTTGGGTTATCAGTCGATGCGGGCGATGGCCGCCAAGGGCGCGCACGTGATCGGTACTGCGCGCAATGAAGAAAAAGCCGTGACGGCCTGTGATTCAGTTGCAGGTAAAACCACGCCGCTGGTGTGTGAGCTTACGTCCATGGATTCGGTGGCAGCCTGCGCCGATGCGGTTAAGGCGCTGAACAAGCCCGTGGATATTCTGATCTGCAATGCCGGTGTGATGGCTTTACCTGAGCTTGAGCAGATCGATGTCGACGGTGTGATGGTGGAACGCCAGTTTGTGATTAACCATCTGGGGCATTACCTGTTAACCCGTAAGCTGTTGCCTGAAGTGGAGGCGGGTGATGCACCGCGTATCGTGATGGTGTCCAGTCTGGGTTATACGCTGGCGCCGGACGGCGGTATCCAGTTCGATAACCTCTCCGGTGATAAGGGCTATCAGGCGTTTAAAAACTACGGCCAGACCAAACTGGCCAATATCCTGATGGCGAAAGAGCTGGATAAGCGTTACTTCGATGACGGTATTTCATCGAATGCGATTCACCCGGGGCTGGTCAGCACCAATCTGGGGCGTTACATCACCGGCCGCATGCCTGATCCGGACAGACCGTTACGCAAAGGTCAGAAGACTGCGGTGCAGGGTGCAGCGACACAGGTGTATGTGGCGACCGAGCCGCGTCTGGAGGGAGTAAGTGGCCAGTATTTTGAGGACTGCAATCCCGTGGCCGTGAAAGGTGGTTATGCCGATGATCCTGAGCTGGCTGCCAGGCTTTGGGATGTGTCGGAAGAGCTGGTGAGTGCTTATTTGTAATGCTTCTATGCGCCAGAACCAACTGCGGCCCTGTAACAGGGCCGCAGTTGTTTAGGGG
>Ga0070728_10006473_pt1 | contig 11099 bp, 10 predicted proteins | sample tdDd471_FD_66723 | JGI IMG/M metagenome (GOLD analysis project Ga0070728, IMG submission 66723) | Marine sediment microbial communities from the Atlantic coast under amendment with organic carbon and nitrate - tdDd47.1 | ecosystem: Environmental > Aquatic > Marine > Coastal > Sediment | place...
ATGGCGGGCTACAGCTGGGAGCAGAATTATCAGGATTCACTGCAGCTGGCAAGTCTCATGCAAACATTATATGAATGTAAAAAAACTACCGTGGCGATGATTCAAGGCGCCGCTTTTGGCGGTGGCGTCGGATTAGTCGCCTGTTGTGATATTGCGCTTGCCAGCGAGAAAGCGGTTTTTTGTTTGTCTGAAGTCAAACTCGGTTTAATACCATCCGTCATTAGTCCGTACGTAGTGAAGGCTATCGGCGAGAGAAATGCCAAACGCTATTTTGTGACCGCAGAAAGATTTGACGCGGTTGAAGCCAGACAAATCAATCTGGTTCACAAAATTTTCGCGCATAACGAGTTTGCTAATAGCGTCGAAGACTTTTTACAAAAAACACTAGCAAATGGTCCGCAAGCGATGTATCAGGCGAAAAAACTGGTGAACCTGGTAGCCAACCGCTCGATAGAAGAAGACTTAATCCGAGATACGGCGCAGCGCATTGCAGATATCAGAGCGTCAAATGAAGGTAAAGAAGGCGTCTCTGCATTTTTGGAAAAAAGACCTGCTAACTGGTTTAACTTGAAATCAGATATCGAATAACGCGACAGGATTGAAAATATGTCTCACATAAGTATTAATAAATTATTAATTGCCAATCGCGGTGAAATTGCCTGCCGAATCATCCGCACTGCGCAACGTATGGGAATAGAGTGTGTCGCCGTTTATTCCGACGCGGATCAGAGCGCACAACATGTCAAACTTGCCGACGAAGCCTGGTACATTGGTCCGTCAGCAGCAAAGGACAGTTACCTGAAAGCCGATACCATAATTGAAATCGCTAAAAAGTCGAACGCCAACGCGGTTCATCCAGGCTATGGATTCTTGTCTGAAAATGCAGATTTTGCTAAACAATGCGCCGACAATAAGATTATTTTTGTCGGTCCCCCGGTTCCCGCGATTGAGGCTATGGGCTCAAAGAGTGAAGCCAAAACTATCATGCACGATGCTGGCGTACCATTAGTTCAAGGTTACCACGGTGACGATCAATCGGAGGCTCTATTACAACAGGAAGCAGATAAAATCGGTTATCCCCTGCTGATTAAAGCAACCGCTGGTGGTGGTGGAAAAGGCATGCGAGTGGTTGAGTCCAGTGAAGCTTTTATCGCGGCTCTCCATTCTTGTAAGCGCGAAGCGATTTCTTCTTTCGGCGATGATAAAGTTTTGATCGAAAAATATTTGACCAAACCACGCCATGTTGAGATTCAGGTTTTTGCCGATAGTTTTGGTGATGCCGTACATTTATTTGAGCGTGATTGTAGCGTGCAACGACGCCATCAAAAAGTTATTGAGGAAGCGCCTGCGCCTGGTTTGTCTGAAGAAACTCGCAACAATATGGGACAAGTCGCCATTACTGCCGCAAAAGCGATCGGCTATCAAGGTGCTGGGACGGTTGAGTTTTTATACGATGAAGACGGCTCGTTTTATTTTATGGAAATGAACACGCGTCTTCAGGTGGAGCATCCCGTTACCGAAATGATTACTGGTCTTGATCTAGTCGAGTGGCAAATTATGGTCGCAAATGGCCTACCATTGCCTTTGCAACAATCGCAACTCACCATCAACGGACATGCATTCGAAGCACGCATTTATGCCGAAGACCCTTCAAATGATTTTCTGCCGGCGACCGGCAAAATTAGTTACATGGGCCTGCCATCGCTAAATAAAAACGTCAGGGTCGACTCAGGCATCGTTTCCGGTGATAGCGTCAGCGTTTATTATGACCCGATGATCGCTAAACTGATTGTCTGGGATCGAGACCGTAGCGCTGCACTAGCACGTTTGCGCGGCGCGCTGGCGGATTTTCATGTTGCCGGTCTAACGACCAATATCGAATTTTTACATCAGTTAGCCAGTAACGATGCCTTTAACCAGGCGGACCTTGATACCCATTTTCTAGAAAAACATGGCGAAGAATTACTGATGACCGATACGTCTGTCGACAATGAAATTCTGGCAGCGGCAGCATTGCGTGTCATGCTAAAACAGGCAGCCAGTCATAACCAGTCACGTATCGATAGTTGGTCGCCGTGGAATGAAACCGCTGGCTGGCGTTTAAATGAAGACAACTATCATCTGATTGAGTTAGTTTTGGGCAGCAACCCGTTTAAAGTTACTGCCCATTTCCGTGAAAACGGCTTTTTATTTGAAATCAATGGAACAGAATATCAAGTCAATGGTTATCTGGAAGGGAACCGGCTGCATCTGGATTTAAACGGCCATCAATCTATCGTTAATATGGCTGAAGACGGTCAAAAATTAGTGCTGTTTAAAAACGCCCGAAGCTGGGAATTTGAAGTTAAAGATACAGGCTTGGTTAACCTCGACCAAGACAGCCAGGCAAACCTGGCAGCCCCCATGCCCGGAACCGTAATCGATGTGCTCGTTCAGTCAGGAGACCAGGTCGACGAAGGTCAGGCGTTAATCGTGATGGAAGCGATGAAAATGGAGCATACGATCAAGGCCCATAAGGATTCTGTCGTGTCTGAAGTTTTGTACCAGGTCGGCGATCTCGTGGACGAAGGTGCTGAACTCATTACTTTTGAAGAAGAATAACTCAAGGAAACATCATGATGCCTTCAGGATCAATTAAACTTATCGAAGTGGGTGTTCGAGACGGTCTTCAGAATGAAAAAAAATCGGTGCCAACAGAGGTAAAGCTTGCACTCATTAATAAGCTTATCGATGCGGGTGTCAGTACCGTAGAAGCAACCAGTTTTGTCTCGCCTAAGTGGGTACCGCAGATGGCAGATCACAAAGAAATCGTCGCACAACTACCATTTAATCAAGCGGTTAATTTTCCGGTGCTAACCCCTAATATGAAGGGATTTGAAAACGCTATTGCCGCTGGCGCTAAGGAAGTTGCGGTTTTCGCGGCAGCGTCGGAAAGCTTTTCACAAAAGAATATCAATTGTTCTATCGATGAAAGTATCGACCGCTTTGAGCCTATCTTTGCAAAAGCTCAGGCGCTTGGTATACGCGTTCGTGGTTATGTCTCCTGCGTGCTGGGGTGTCCTTATGAAGGCGAGATCAGCCCTAAAAAAGTAGCCGAGGTGTCCGAAAGACTGTACCAAAGTGGTAGTTACGAAATTTCTCTGGGTGATACTATTGGAGTCGGAACACCGGGTAAAACTAAATCTTTGATCGATTCCATCAAAAATTTGATTCCAGTTAACCATTTAGCGGTTCATTTTCACGATACTTATGGTCAGGCTTTAGCTAATATATACGCGGCATTAGAAATGGGAATTACCAGCATTGATTCGTCAGTTGCCGGGCTTGGTGGTTGCCCTTACGCAAAAGGCGCATCTGGCAATGTTGCAACAGAAGATGTCGTTTACATGTTAAACGGTCTTGGGCTGGACACTGGTATCAACCTTGACAAACTAGTCGATGCAGGCCAGTACATCAGCGAATTTTTGCAACGCGAAAATAACTCAAAGGTTGCGAAAGCAATTTTAGCCAAACGATAGCATAAAACACTGGTACATTAGCATCATAAAATGAAAGTTGATAAGACTTATTAATAGGAGTAATCATATGGCCGGCTTTAATAAAGTCGTTAACAGTTACCAAGAAGCGATGGCGGGTCTTACCGACGGTATGACAGTCATCGCCGGCGGTTTTGGACTGTGCGGAATTCCAGAGGGATTGATCGCCCAAATTAGAACTATGGGATGCAAAGAATTGACTTTTGTTTCCAACAACTGTGGTGTCGATGACTTCGGATTAGGCCTTTTGCTCCAGGACAAACAGATTAAAAAAATGATCTCGTCCTATGTCGGCGAAAACGCAGAATTTGAGCGCCAGTTTCTTTCCGGCGAACTCGAAGTTGAACTAACGCCTCAAGGTACCCTTGCTGAAAAAATGCGCGCAGGTGGTGCTGGTATTCCTGCCTTTTATACCGCGACGGGGTTTGGCACGCCTGTAGCCGAAGGAAAAGACACTCGAGAGTTTAACGGCCGTAATTACATACTCGAAGAATCGATTACCGGTGACTTCGCAATTATTCGTGCGTGGAAAGCCGATAAAATTGGTAATCTGGTCTATCGCGATACGGCAATGAATTTTAATCCTATGGCCGCCACAGCAGGAAAAATTACCGTGGTTGAAGTTGAAGAGATTGTTGAGGTTGGCGAATTAAAACCGACTGAAATTCACACTCCTGGTATTTACGTCAACCGCATCATCCAGGGTTCGTTTGAAAAACGAATTGAAAGACTCACTTTGGCTAAATAGGATTAGAACGGGAGAACAAATTAATGTCATTAACTCGCGAACAAATAGCCATGCGTGTGGCGCAAGAATTACAAGACGGATATTACGTCAATTTAGGCATCGGCATCCCTACTCTGGTGGCCAATTATGTCCCCGATGGCATGGAAGTCATGCTGCAATCGGAAAATGGTCTGTTAGGAATGGGACCATACCCAACTGAAGATCAAGTTGACGCTGATATGATTAATGCCGGTAAAGAGACAGTAACCGCAATCAGCGGTGCATCTATATTTTCTTCAGCCGAAAGTTTTGCAATGATCCGTGGCGGACACGTGGATTTGACGGTCCTGGGTGCGTTTGAAGTTGACCAGATGGGCAACATTGCTTCTTATATGATTCCAGGCAAACTCGTTAAAGGTATGGGCGGCGCCATGGATTTGGTTGCCGGTGCTCAGAATATCGTTGTGACTATGACCCATGCCGATAAAAGAGGACAATCAAAATTGCTTGAAAAATGCACACTTCCCTTAACGGGTGTTGATTGTATTCGAAAAGTCGTCACGGATCTGGCTGTCATGGAAATTCGCGAAGGCGCTTTCCACTTACTGGAGCGTGCACCAGGCGTTTCAGTTGAAGAAATCCAGGAAAAGACTGCTGGAAAATTGGTCGTTTCTGGTGATATTCCTGAAATGGCTTTCAACTAATTCCTTTTATTGGATTTTGCTATGAAATAGTCATTTAAAGCAAGGCCGCTTCAAGACGAAAGAGATACACTAACAGTGTATCTCTTTTTTTTTAATGCTATGCTTTGAATATGCTTCCTTACCTTAATACAGACTCTCCATTTCCACGTGTGGATGAGGCATTACAAGAACCGAACGGTCTATTGGCTGCGGGTGCCGATTTGTCGCCACAACGGTTAATGAGAGCCTATGCCGATGGAATTTTCCCCTGGTTCTCTCCCGGCGAACCCATTCTATGGTGGTCACCTGATCCGCGAGCCGTGTTCTTTGTCGATAATTTCAAGGTTAATCGCAGTGTTATAAAGACGCTAAAAAAATATCCGTTAAAGGTCACACTCAACGTCGATTTCAATCGTGTTATCGAAGAATGCGCGGCGCCTAGGGGCGATGAACACGGCACCTGGATTACTGATGAAATGATAAATGCTTATGCCGAACTGCATCGCCAGAGTCGGGCGCATTCTGTTGAAGTTTGGCATAATGAACAAATTGTCGGCGGAATTTATGGTGTCGTCACTGGCGGTGTTTTTTGTGGTGAGTCGATGTTCAGCCGTATCTCCAATGGCTCAAAAATAGCCCTAACTTGTTTAGTTTTGTTTTTGAAACAATTAAATTTTAAATTAGTCGATTGTCAGATCGAAAATCCGCACCTGGTTAAACTTGGAACCTCATTAATTTCACGTGAAGTTTATCTTCAACTATTGCGCGAGAGCAGCAACCTTAAAATCGCCCAATCAGTTTGGCAACCGCAAACACTTAACTGGAGACGCTTGCTCGGCGTAGAATAAAATGTCCAGCCAGATCAAACCTGTTCCATTAAGTTTTTTTATTACGCCGCCGCACGATTGCCCCTATTTAAGCGAGCAACGCGCTAAAACACTATTTCTCTCGCCCGAAGTTCATACCGACACACAGCTTTATTCCATTCTACTCGAGAAAGGATTTCGTCGAAGTGGCGAACATATTTATCGACCACAGTGCGAAAATTGCAATGCTTGTATATCAATCCGAATCCCTGTGGCAGAGTTTACGCCTAATAAAAATCAACGACGAACCCTGAAAAAGCTCGCTCAGTTTTCTACTAAAACCGAACCGGCACATTTTAATCAACAGCATTACCAGCTGTTCGATCGTTATATTAGCGAACGTCATCAAGACGGTGATATGTACCCTACCTCTTCACATCAGTATCGGGAATTTTTATTGTGCGATTGGTTGGAATGCCAGTATCTGAATTTTTATGATTTCAAAGCACAAAAGTTAGTCGCAACCTGCGTATACGATCGTGTAGAAAATGGCCTTTCAGCCGTTTATACCTATTTTGATCCTGACTACGCAAAATTCAGCCCAGGAAAGCTAGCCATACTAAAATTAATCGAATTGGCAAAGTCTCAGTCACTCGATTATGTGTACCTGGGTTACTGGATAAAGGAGAGCCGAAAGATGGCTTATAAAGGCGAATATCGCCCTCTTGAATGTTTTATAAACAATCGTTGGATCAAGTTAAGCTAGATATAGAAATTGATCTGGTTAATTTATAGGCATATTTGTAGAATCAGTTGATAAAGCCTTTGATTATTGAGTAAATTTCAGGCATCATAACGCGCGTTTTTAACCTCAAAAGATAATTAAGAGAGTATGGCAAAAGAAGATTGTATTGAGTTAGAAGGTACGGTGTTAGAAACGTTACCTAACACTATGTTCCGCGTTGAACTCGAGAATGGTCATATAGTGACCGCGCATATTTCTGGAAAAATGCGCAAAAACTACATTAGAATTCTTACGGGCGATAAAGTCACCGTTGAGATGACGCCCTACGACTTATCAAAAGGTCGTATCACCTTCCGCGCGAGATAATCCTTTTAGCGTGGATACTAAAAAGCAGGCTCAAAAGCCTGCTTTTTTGTTACGTTCAAATTAACGACTATTGTTTGATAGTCAATTCCTGTTTTTTACTGATATCAAAGGTCAACTTATCCTTGTGTTTGTCATAGCCTACAATTACCTGGCCTCCACTCGATAAACGACCAAATAGCAGTTCTTCAGCGAGTTCTTTCTTAATTTTCTCGCGCATTACGCGAGCCATCGGACGAGCGCCCATGGTTGCGTCAAACCCTTGTTCGGCTAACCACTGACGGGCATCTTGTGTCACTTCTAACGACACACCTTTGTTATCTAGCTGACTTTGAAGCTCGACTATGAATTTATCAACAACTGAGCAAATCACATCCATGCTCAAGGAACTGAACCAGACAATCGCATCGAGTCGATTTCTAAATTCAGGAGAAAACACCCGGTTAATCACTTCCAGGTTGTCTTTTTCTTTTGACTGTTGCTGAAAGCCTATGCCCGGCTTTTCTAACTCAGCAGCGCCCGCATTGGTGGTCATAACTAATATCACATTACGGAAATCCGCTTTACGGCCGTTGTTGTCGGTGAGCGTACCATGATCCATCACCTGCAGTAGAAGGTTATAGACGTCAGTATGTGCTTTTTCTATTTCATCTAACAATACAACCGAGTATGGATGTTTGGTGACGGCTTCCGTTAGTAGTCCACCTTGATCGTAGCCTACATAGCCTGGAGGCGCACCAATTAAACGCGAAACGGTATGTGCTTCCATATATTCTGACATATCAAAGCGAATAAACTCGATGCCCATAATTTTAGCGAGTTGTTTAGTGACTTCAGTTTTGCCCACGCCGGTAGGTCCTGCTAACAGGAAGCTTCCAACAGGTTTATCTTCAAAGCCTAAACCAGAACGAGACAGCTTGATTGAATCAGCCAGGGTTTCAATCGCTTTGTCCTGACCAAAAACAACCATTTTAAGATTTCGCTCAAGATTCTTGAGTTGCTTCTTGTCTGACGAAGAAACTGTCTTCGCAGGAATTTTTGCCATCTTGGCGATAATTGATTCGATATCCTTCACTGAAATATTCTTGTCGCGGTCTTCTTCGTCTTGCATTTGACGATTTGCGCCGGCTTCATCGATCACGTCGATCGCTTTATCTGGCAAGTGTCGATCATTGATATAACGCGCTGATAATTCGGCAGCCGAGTGCAATGCGGCATCGGAATATGAAACCTCGTGATGCTGTTCATATCGACTCTTGAGCCCTTTGAGAATATCGACTGTGTCGGCTACGCTTGGTTCTTCAATGTCCACTTTCTGGAAACGGCGCGCTAACGCCCTATCCTTTTCGAATATACCGCGGTATTCCTGGAATGTGGTCGAACCCATACATTTCAGCTCGCCATTGGCCAACATGGGTTTAATCAGATTAGAAGCGTCCATTACGCCGCCAGAAGCAGAGCCTGCGCCAATAATCGTATGAATTTCATCGATAAAAAGCACGGCGTGTTGCTGAGATTTTAACTCCGCCAAAACCGCCTTTAATCGTTTTTCAAAATCGCCGCGATATTTGGTGCCTGCTAACAGCGCCCCTAAATCGAGCGAATAAATCTGGCAATCGGTTATGACACCCGGGACCTCTCCATCAACAATGCGCTTCGCCAGGCCTTCGGCTATGGCGGTTTTCCCGACCCCGGCTTCACCGACAAACAGCGGATTGTTTTTACGTCGTCGAGATAAAATCTGGACGGTTCGCTCCAGCTCCAGATCGCGGCCGATCAAAGGGTCAATTTTTCCGTCGAGCGCCATCGCATTTAAATGGATGGTATAGGCTTCAAGCGCTGTTGGCTGTTTTGCCTGACCGTCTTTTTCGGTCCCTTCAAACTCGATGCTTTCACTCTCGGCGTCTTCACCAGGTATTTTCGAAATGCCGTGGGAAATATAGTTAACAATATCTAGCCGCGAAATATCCTGCTGTTGCAACAAGTAAACCGCCTGGCTTTCCTGCTCGCTAAAAATCGCCACTAAAATGTTGGCGCCGGTGACTTCCTTTTTGCCTGAAGATTGTACGTGGAATACTGCGCGCTGAAGTACGCGTTGAAAACCAAGTGTGGGTTGCGTTTCAACCTCGCCGACATCAGCAGGAAGTATATGACTGGTTTCCTCGATGAAATTAACCAGCTGACGGTGGAGTTTTTCAACATCGGCACCGCAAGCCCTTAAAACACTGACAGAGTTAGCATTATCAAGCAGCGCGAGCAACAGATGTTCGACCGTCATGTATTCATGACGTTTCTCTCGGGCATCGGTAAACGCCAGGTTTAAGGTAAGCTCCAAATCTTTACTTAACATCTCTAGTACACCTTAATTTAAATACACAACATCTGCTTTGGCAGCCCTATTAACTCGCTCAGATAGCAAGCTATTCTTCTTCCATCGTGCACATTAGCGGATGATCATTCGCTTTAGAATAATCATTGACTAATTGCACTTTTGTTTCGGCGATCTCACTAGTATAAATTCCTGCGGTCCCCTGGCCTTCATAATGTATCTGTAGCATGACTCGGGTCGCTTCTTCCGTTGATTTGTAAAAAAAGCGTTTCAGTACTCGGACCACAAAGTCCATTGGCGTATAGTCATCATTTAATATGACCACTCGGTACATCTTTGGTTTCTTAGTTTCGGGCTTTGATTCCTCAACTACAACACCGTGTTCATCTTCACGAATAAGTTCGTTACTCATAATTTAATTCTAGTCAATCAATTGAAAAATGCAGCTTTTTATATGTTAGTTTTTCTTCTTGCCAAGTCTAATTCGTTTCAATGATACACCGTATCAATGACGATTGAATTTGGGAATTATTACGCCCGGCCCTGGCATCAAATATGCCTGAGTGGACTAAGAAATAGACTGGTAAAGAGCTTTAACTATTCTATGCGACATTTATGGGGATTCTCCAGTGATTTTTCAAATTTTTAACCACTCTTGTCATCTCGATTCGAAATGTCAAAACCCGCTAACTTGACATTGAACGCTATATATGAGATTCATTGATGCGCTTTCATACAAGCTGTTTAAGAATAAAGTTGCAGATTGACCAATTTTTTAATCTAAACAAGCGGTTAAATGAGAAGTCAGTCGTTATTCAATGATGAAGGGAAAACGAGGAGTAAACGATGGCAACAGGCACAGTAAAATGGTTCAATAATGCGAAAGGATATGGGTTCATTCGCCCGGATAGTGGCGGCGATGATATCTTCGCTCATTATTCAACTATTGAAATGGAAGGCTACAAGAGCCTAAAAGCTGGACAAGAAGTCTCATTCGACACATGCGAGGGCCCAAAGGGATTGCATGCGCTAGACATCACACCAGTTTCCGCCGAGCTATCACAACCAAACCCAGAAGAATAAACAAAAAGCCCGCTTAAAAACGGGCTTTTCTGTGGTTTTAATCTCTAATTGCAATCTATTGCAAATAGTTGGTTGCGTCTATAAAAACTGAGTCTGCCACCAAAGCAGTCAATTAGATTCAATCTAATTTGATTACTTGAGGTTATAAGCAGCCAATCGCCTAGAACTATTACCGCTTATAACCTTTTACTATAAACCAGTTTTTGTTAAAAACTTTCTAACGCAGCATTAAGCGTTTGACTTGGTCTCATCGCTTTGGAAGCGAGCTCGTCATTTGGCAAATAATAGCCGCCGATATCCATAGGGCTTCCTTGTGCGCCATTTAACTCATCAATAATTTGCCCTTCACTAGCGGTCAGTTTTTCTGCTAACGGACTAAAGCGTGCTTTTAACTCAGCGTCATTATCTTGCGTAGCGAGCTCTTCGGCCCAATACATAGCCAGATAAAAATGGCTGCCGCGATTGTCTAGCTCATTGACCTTTCGTGAAGGTGATTTATTGTTATCGAGAAAGCGTCCAGTCGCTTTATCCAAGGTGTCCGCTAAAACTTTCGCTTTTGCATTATCAGTTGAATCGCCTAAATGCTCTAAAGACGCCGCTAAGGCTAAAAATTCGCCGAGCGAATCCCAGCGTAAGTGATTCTCTTTTTCGAATTGTTGAACGTGCTTGGGAGCAGAACCGCCTGCGCCGGTTTCAAATAAGCCACCACCATTCATCAGCGGGACAATCGATAACATTTTTGCGCTGGTACCCAGTTCTAAAATCGGGAATAAATCCGTTAGATAATCTCGCAACACGTTGCCGGTTACCGAAATAGTATCCTGACC
>Ga0070728_10006475_pt1 | contig 11095 bp, 6 predicted proteins | sample tdDd471_FD_66723 | JGI IMG/M metagenome (GOLD analysis project Ga0070728, IMG submission 66723) | Marine sediment microbial communities from the Atlantic coast under amendment with organic carbon and nitrate - tdDd47.1 | ecosystem: Environmental > Aquatic > Marine > Coastal > Sediment | place...
CCCTAAGGCGACCGGCAGCCCACGGCTCACCGGCCCTCTAAGTGTGCTCTCTTATAAAGGTAGATCGTATTATGTCAGTTGTTTTTGGACTGGACTTCGGGACCAGCAACTCAGCCCTCTCGGCCAGCGTGGACGGCCAGGTATCCATGATTGATATCGACCGGTTCAACGAAACCGGCTCCACCTTGAAATCCGTTATCTATTACGATGATGAAGAGAGGCAATTTTTTGCCGGCCAGGAGGCGGTGAACCAGTACATCGAAAACGACGCCTTCGGGCGGTACATCCAGTCCATCAAGACCTTTCTACCGGACGCCAGTTTTGAAAAAACCGAGGTGGGCAACAAGACCTACACCCTGGAACAGCTCATCGGCATGATCCTTCGGACCATCCGGGAGCGGGGCGAAAAAGCGGTGGGCAAAGGGGCGGACAGCCTGGTCCTGGGACGCCCCGTTGTCTTCTCCGAGGATCCCGAGTGCGAGGCCCTGGCCAACCGAAGGCTTTTAAAAGCGGCCGAGTTGGCAGGTTTTACAGATGTCCACTTCCAGCTGGAACCCATCGCAGCGGCACTGGCCTATGAGAACACCCTGAAAAAAGGGGAAGAGAAGACCGTGCTGGTCGGTGATTTCGGCGGGGGAACCTCTGATTTTACCATCATCAAAGCACGAGGCGGGCAAAACGGAGAGAAGCGGGATCGACGAGAGGACGTCCTGGGCCTCGGCGGCGTCTACATCGGCGGTGACACCTTTGACTCAGCCATCATGTGGCAGAAAGTGGCCCCCTATTTCGGCAAGGAGGTGCGCGTTAAAGCCCTCTACGACGACTTCACCCTGCCGGTCTCTTCCCTCATCCTTGGCAGGCTCAAGCAGTGGCACCAGATCCCCCAGCTGAGGCACCCAAAAATCGAGGGCATCCTCAAGGATATTCGCCACCGGGCCGACAAGCCGGAACTTATTGAAAACCTCCAGAACCTCATTGAGGACAACTACGGCTACCTCCTTTTCCGGGCCATCGAGCAGACCAAATGCCAGCTCTCCTCCGAGGAAACCGCCCTTATTCGGTTCAAGGAAGGAAGCCTTGCCATCTCCGAGCCCTTGAGCCAGACCGAGTTCAATGGAATCATCGATGCGGATGTGGCCAAAATCGAAGGCTGCGTGGATGAGGTAATGGCCCAGGCCGGCCTCACCCCCGATGAGGTGGACACCGTCTTTCTCACCGGCGGCTCCTCCCATATCCTGAAAATCCGGGACCTCTTCATCACCCGCTTCGGCAGGGAGAAAATCGACTCCCAGAACGCCTTTACGAGCGTGGCCTATGGCCTGGGTTGCAGCCAGTACCTGGTGGGATAAAAGCGTGCCTCCGGCGCAAGGTGGGGGCACCTTGAAACCCTATGGCGAATGCTCCCACCTCTCGTGCCTCGAGGTGATCACATTCGCTGACGGGCTGCGCCCGTGGGCAACGACTGAGATGGCTCAACTGCCTGCGTGCAGCCCGAAGGGCGCTTCGTGTGCTTCGGGGGTTTTCCAGACAAACGGTTCATGACCGAACTTGAATCCTCTTCATCAAGGCCTCCAACACCCCTCTTCAGTGAAGACGCCACAACCCGACTCGTCTGTTTTTCTGCATGGGGCCACAACCGGGTATTTGATGTGACGAGTGTCGATTCATGCCCCAGCCGTCATTATCTCCGATTTGCCCGCTTCTTATCCCACTGAATACATGGCCCAATTCCCACGCCTCTTTTTTCTTTTAAGATCCCCCCTCGAATTCCTTGACTTCAACCACAGCCCCATGTACTGTTCGCCTCGTTGATGCGGGATGGAGCAGTCTGGTAGCTCGTCGGGCTCATAACCCGAAGGTCAGTGGTTCAAATCCGCTTCCCGCTACCAATAAAAAATACAAAGGCCTGGAAGAGTATTCTTCCAGGCCTTTTTTTGTTTAAAGGCGGCTCCGGCAACCGGGAAAGACGATGCGGAGAATGTCATCGACACCGTAACCCACGGCCGTAGCCATGAAGCGAAAAAGCGAAAAAGCGAAAAAGCGAAAAAGCGAATGTGACCGGCCTGGGGAACGAAGGCCAGGAGTATTCACGAACCAGGATCGACCCACCGATAGACCCCACGGGACGGAGAGTCCACCAGGCCCTTCTGCTTCATCTGATAGAGGGTGTTTCGCACCTTCTGGGGATCCATCCCGGAGCGGGAGATGACGTCTGCCACAGGCATCCCCTTTCGCTTCTTTTTCAAGAGCGCCGAGATCTGTGTCATGGGTTCGTTCAGTGTGGCTGCGGCAGTTGACGGCGCCTCTTTTTTCTTTGGGGCGATCCGCTTTGGCGCGATGCCCGTCGGGGTATTTTTTTTCTTCTCCACCCCCTTTTTTGCCGCAACCTTTGGCTTCGCCACGGTCTTTTTCTTCCCCACGCCTTTTACCGGGGTGTTTTTTTTAACGGGTGCCTTCCCTGTTTTTTGTCGGCCCTTTGCGGTTCGTTTGGGTGATGAAGGTTCGAGATCCCCGCCGCCAAGGTCGATGCCAAACAGGTCCGAGAGTCCGCCCACATCCTCCATGACCCGACCGGTCCGTTTTTTGGCCTTGCTCAACATCTCCCCTCGGGTCTCGGTAACGGTCTCGGTAATCAGGTCCTGGACACTGACCTTCCGCAGCAGAAACAGAAGGGAGGGGTCCTCGTCGAGTCGTGCGCCGACGCCGTAGAGGCTGGCCGCCACATGCTTGCACATGGAGGCCGAATCCGGGCAACTGCAGGCAAAGGAGATCTCGTTGGGCGAGGGAAAAAGGCCCTTTCCCTTTTCCGTCAGGAGATCGGCCATGGCCTCTGGCAGGCGGCCGGCCATAAACGCCTGCACCGAATCCATGGTCCCCACCGCGCCCGCCTTCAGGGCCTGCCATTTCGAGATCATCATGGGCACGACCTTCACGGTCACCTCATAGGGTGTTCTGCCGCTTCCCTGGACCAGGGCGGTCACCTTGCTTGAGGTGACCTTTAAATCGAGCACCGCCCCGTGCCGTACGTAGCTTCGGCCACGCTCCAGGCGGTAGGCAAAATCGGCGTACCGTTCCAGGTTTTCGTTCCACGCCTTCCCCCACCAGCTTCGGGCCAGGGTTCGCCCCGTAATCGTCACAGGCGTGATGCCGGGGTTCTTCTTTTTCAACTGCTTCAGTTTTTTCTCGGCTTTGGCTTTTTTTTCCGCCACCGATACATATTTTGGATACCCGTAATAACTCATGGCAATAAAGCGCCCCGCATCGTTATAGTGTCAATGTAAAGAGCTGTACCAGTTCCTCATCGGCCATCTCCGTGATCAGCGTCTCGCCGGACTGCGACACCACCTCATCGGCAAGATCGCGTTTCTCGTCGAGCATGGTGTCGATTCTCTCTTCCAGGGTCCCTCGGGTGACAAAGGTGTGAACGATCACCTTTTTTTTCTGCCCGATGCGGAACGCCCGGTCCGTGGCCTGATTTTCCACGGCGGGGTTCCACCACCGGTCGAAGTGGACCACGTGGTTGGCCCGGGTGAGGTTGAGCCCCACGCCCCCCGCTTTCAGCGAAAGGACCATAAAGGGGCAATACGCGTCGGCTTGGAAGGTGTCGATGAGCTCGGCCCGCTTCCCCACGGGCACGCCCCCGTGAAGCACCAGCCCCGGATGGCCGAAGATGGCCTCAAGAAACCCGCGCAGGGGTTCGGTCATCTCTTTGAACTGGGTGAAGACCAAAATCCGCTCACGCTTCTCCAGCACGGTTTCGCAAATCTCGCGGAGGCGCTGAAACTTGCCGCTCTCGCTCTCTTTAAAATCCCCGGTGCCCACGTACTGGTCCGGATGGTTGCAGAGCTGCTTGAACTTCATCAGGGAGGAGAGCACAAGGCCCCGTTTCTGTATCCCTTCGGCCGCATCCAACCGCTTTGTCAGGTCGGTCACCCCCTTGCGGTAAAGCACGACTTGCTTTTTGGACATGCCGGCATAGCTCTTCATCACCACTTTATCTGGAAGATCGGAGATGATTGTCTTATCGGTCTTCAGGCGACGCAACACAAAGGGCGAAATGAGGTGTCGCAGGCGGGCGTATCTATTGGGATCCTCCCGCAGGCGTTTGCAAAAGTCGGAAAATTCACTTCGACTTCCCAGCAGCCCGGGGTTTAAAAAATCAAAGAGGGACCAGAGGTCGGCCAGGCGGTTCTCCACCGGGGTACCGGTCATGGCAATGCGGTGGGAGGCGGAGAGGGATTTTACGGCTCGGGTCTGGCGGGTGGCGGGGTTTTTAATGGCCTGGGCTTCGTCGAGAATCAGGCAATCCCATTTGCGAGAAGCGACCCAGGGGTATTTCTGAACCAGGGTGTAGGTAGTAATCACCAGGTCACACCCTGACATCCCGTCCGGCCCCGTTTCTCCCAATCGTTTTTTGGCGGCTGCACGGGTCTCGCCATCTATCGGCAGCACATAATCGGGATGCGCCACCATGACGCACAGAGTCGGGGTAAATCGCTCAAGTTCCTGAAGCCAGTTGGTCACCAGGGAGGCGGGAAGCACCAAGAGAGAGGGGCCTTGCCCCTTCGTTCGGGTACGGGCATGGAGGTAGGAGAGGATCTGCACCGTCTTGCCAAGACCCATGTCATCGGCCAGGCAGGCACCGAAGCCAAGGGTCTCCATAAAGGAGAGCCAATTGAGCCCCTGCTGCTGGTAGCCGCGAAGCGAGGCCGCAAACCCGTGCCCCGGCTTGACGCTGGGCGCCAGGGACGGATTTTCCAGTTTTGCAAAGGTCGAGGCCATCCACTCCCCTCGGGAGACCTCGTAATCCACCTCTGCCATGGAGGCGTCCAGGTAAAGCTCGGGTCGAAGCTGTAGGCGCATGGCGTCGCCAAGGGAGAGCCCCTCGTAGGCCAGCTCCTGTGCCCGCTCACACGCCGCTAAGGCCTGGGCCAATTTCTTATGATCAACGGCCACCCACCTGTTTTTCAAGAAGGCGAGCCCTTCGCTCTCCGCAAGAATCTGCCGGGCCTCCTCTTCGGTGAGTTCCATCTCCCCCATGACCAGGCTGGGCCGAAAGCTGACGAGGGCTGCCTCCCCCAACAAAGAGGGGGGCTTGTCGCCCATGGAGAGACTGACCCGGACGCCGGATCCTTTGGGCTTCCACCAGTCTGGAATACGGCAGATAACACCGCATGATTCGTAGAGGGGGACTTCCTTTAAGAATTGGAACGCCTCCCCGGAATCCCATGCCAGGGGGTGAAAGAGCTCGCCGCTTTCCACCAGGCCATCCACCAGCTCGCTTTCCGATGCCGCGCGGTAGACCGTTGAGAGAAGCGACACCAGCGCCTCGTCATCAAAGAGGTCGATGGCGCGCTTCATGGGCAGGTGACGAGGGGGCTCCCCGGCGCCTCCTGCCTGGGAGTAGGTGGCCATAAAGGCAAAGGGGAGGGCCCCGGTTTTGTTCTCCACCAGGTGAAAAAAGACCCGACCCGCAAGGTGAATGGCGGGATTCAAGGCCTCAAAAAGAGAGGCCACTTTGCCGTCATGGGCGGCCAGGAGAGCTGAGTACCCGTTCCCCAGGGATGCCCACACCGATTCCAGCATGGCGATGTCAACCAGCTCGCCCCCCACCATCATGGGGACCGCTGCGGCAAACTCGTCGAGGGCTTCTTCATTCAGGAGAACCGTGACCGCTTCCGTCCACTCTTCCAAGTCGGGAAGACGGACCAGTTCATTCACGAATCTCTTTGCCACCGCCGCCATCCAGGCAATGGAAGGGTCCACCCCCTTGGGAAGGGCCAGGCAGCCCAGGGTAAAGAGCCAGCTCTCCGGTTCCCGCTGAAACCGGTCAAAAAGATCCCGCTGAAACGTGTCAAGGGACGCCGCCACCGCCCGCTGGGTTTCGCCCCACTCCAGGTGCGGCACCCCGCCGGGCATGACGGACAGTGTCAAAATTGAACGCATCGTAGTAAAACCACCCCAGTTCTAAAAAGTAACTCAACCAACAAGGCCAAAGCCTCCGACATCATGGCGGTCACTTTATTTTCAGATCCGACAGGGGTCAACCATTTTGATACATCGGTGTGGGAACAAGAAGAAAAAGGGCTGCCTCCGGGGACAAGGGTGGCGAAGCCACTTAGCCCGGAAATTTCACGAGGCGGGTGCCCCCATATTCAAGGCATCAGAGCTGCAGATGTAGTGGTTTATCTCAAGGCTCTGATAACGCAATAGATGGGTGCACTCGGCTCGCCAGAAGGGTGAGAAAATCGAATTGGAAACTGTAAATTACATTTTGTATTTTTTGAGCAACTTACTTTTCCACAATAACAAACTGATATTATGAGCTATTGTTCTATCGACATCGTTTTCTCATGAAATATCCGGGTTAGGCAAAACAGCTTGTAACTATTCAGCATGCTGTTGCCCCCGGCTGGGCCGCCGGAGGCACTTTTGAGCTACGACAGCTGAACGGTCGCTAACAAAGAGCCTTTTCGCCCTTGCCTTATCACCGATAGCCTATAGCCGATTTGCCCATCGCCCCTCTCACACCTTAAACCTCCCCACCAGTGACTTAAGCTGACCGGAAAGCCCCTGCAGCTCCTCGGCGTTGCTGCTCACCTTGGCACTCACCTCGGTCATATGGGCCGCGGTTTCATTGACATCGGCAATTTCAACGGCCATGTCCCGGGCCACGGTGGAGCTCTCCAGGACCTTGTCGTTCATGGCCTGGATGCCGGAGGAGGTCTGGTTGACGTTGCCCGAGATCTCCGAGGTGGTGACGGACTGCTCTTCGATGGCAGCGGCAATGGTGATGACGATCTGGTTGACGTTGTCGATGATGTCGGTGATGGCCTCGATCTCCGTCACGGTCTCATCGGTGGAGTCCTGCACCCCTGCGATGCGCTCCTTGATCTCCTGGCTGGAGGCGGACGTCTGCCTTGCGAGCTCTTTGATTTCATCGGCCACCACGGCAAACCCTTTGCCCGCCTCACCTGCGCGGGCAGCCTCGATGGTGGCATTTAAGGCCAGCAAGTTGATCTGGTTTGAGATGTCTGCGATGGTTTCCGTCACCTTCCCGATCTCTGTCGCCGACTCCCCCAGGGCCCCCACCTTCTCTTTGGTCCGTTTTGCCTGACCCACGGCATCACCGGTAATGGTACGGGCGGACTCGGAATTTTGAGCGATCTCGCCGATGGTTGCCGTCATCTCCTCGGTGGCCGAGGCCATGGTGTTGATGGTGCCGGCGGACTGCTCGCTTTCCTGGGAGACGTCGTTCATGTTGCAGCTCATCTGCTCAGCGGCAGCGGCCACGCCATGGGCCTTCTCGGATGTCGCTTCGGCACCTCCGGCCATCTGCCCGGCCAGCGTGGTGAGCCTTCCCGACGACGCAGCAAGGGTCTCGGAGTTCCCGGCAATCTCGCTGATCATCACCTGCAATTTCTCAGCAAAGGTGTTAAACCAGCGGGCCACATCCCCCAGCTCGTCCCGTGTGGTCACGGTAAGGCGCTGGGTGAGGTCACCGTCCCCTTCCGCAATATCCCGCAACATGGCGCTGGTCTGTTTCAAGGGGGTGGTAATAGAAACAATCAAGAGAACGGCTGCGCCCACCGCCATCCCCACACCAATGAGGATAAACAACACAATCACCGTCTTCCCCGAGGATGCGGCACTTCCAAAGGCCCTTTGAGCCTCCTCGGCCATGGCATCCATGGCGGTCGAGGCCTGGCCGATGACCCCACGGGCGTCCTGGCCGCTCTTCATTTCGAGGACATCCTGCGCCACATAACCATCCCAGTTGGCCATGTACTCATTGGCCGAGGCCTTCACGGCATCCGTTGCCGAATCGCTCTCCATCAGCTCAACCAAGGTCTCGTTCACCTTCTCAGGTGTTATGCGAAATGCCATGTAGTACAGGGCGCTCAACCGGGCATCCATGAGAAGGGTGCCCACCTCCCGGATCTCCTGCAGCCTGTAAAAGCCATCCTCAATCTGCTCGTTCAACGCCTCCCCGGCCTGTTCGATGTCGTCCACATAGACACCCGCACAGATAACCAGATCCCAGGCCTGAAAGTAACGGGCCACCGTTACTTTGGGAAAGACCGCATCCCCCATTCCCGGCTTGGTCCAGAAATACTCCGTCACGGACGCCCCGTCTTTCACGGCCCCATTCACCACATCGACCATAAAGGCCTTCCCGGTCTTCTTGTCCTTGATCCTGGAAAAATCCATCCCTTCGAGCTTCTGATTGGCACCGTGGGCCATGAGGGTAAAATCAGAGTCCACCACAAAGAAGTAGTTGTCCCCTTCAAAATGCATGTTCCGAATCAGGTGAAGGGCCTCATTTCGTGGACGTGCCGACGCATGCATACCTTTCACGGCATCGTGGGCCACATCAACCAGGTTGCGCACCGACGCAAAGGCATTCTTCTTAAGCTCGTGGGTGCTGTTTTTCAACATCTCCTCACGAATGGCCTCTTCGGCCATACCAGCCTCCTGGGCCACCACACTTTTGACCTCCCATGCACTTTTTTGAAGGGTCACCAGAATGTCGGCCTTTTTGAGCTTGGCCTCGTTGAGCGATGCCAGGTGCTGCCCGTAAAGAGCCTTCCCAGCCATCAGCTCCTTAACGGCATCGGTCTTCCCCACGAGCTGTTGAAAGCCCTCCACCTTTCCGCCCACGGATTCGACCCCTTTACCAAGGGCTTCATACTGACTCGGTTTTCCTTCCCGTTCATAGAGAGCCTGCTTACCGATCAACGCACTCATTGCAGAATTAAGCTCCAGGGTCATGATCCCCTTATTGGATTGACGGATCACCCGATTCAAACTGACATACCCCGTCAATCCCACCACCAGAAGCACAACAACAACCAGAGTAAAACCCGAGACCAACTTTTTTCTGAGACTTAACGAAGCAAACACGTTTCACCCTCCATTTCAACACAACCTGAAGTTACTTATCAGCCGAAGAGAGGAGGCCGGAGAAGTCTCCAGTCAAACTATCTATCCCCACAGAAAAGCTCATCTTTTCCGGCTTATTCACCTGGCACAGGCATGCAGCAGAAATCCAAACCACCCACAGTAACCTGAAAAACAGACACAACCTGCAGTGCCAACGCCCAATCCCCCTGAAGTACGAGATTGACTTAACCAGGCATTCACATAACAATTTTTGGTTTTACTTAATATCGGCATCGCAAAGAAAAACTTTAGTTATATCCACCACAGGTCAACCAGTGCTGCTCCCAGACAGACGTAACGCAAGGCCTCAGTGCATGAGGAACACACGTGAAACCCAGGCTCAAAACGCAAAAAGCCCCCGGTAAAAAACCGGGGGCTTTTATAACAAACAGGCTGAAGCTGTGTCGTGTGGGTGAGAATCTCACATCAGAAACCTGGGCAAGAAGAGAGCGCCCTGCGCTCGTCCTGACGTAAGCAAGCCTTCAGCCCGCTTGCCCTGAAGCCCCCCGAAAGAGGGAGGATAAACCCTCTCGGGGAGTATTCAATCAGGGTGTCCGGGCGGGCCGGCAATCAGCCTTAAAGAATTCGATTCGTCTTCAAAAGGGGCATGGGGTTGACCAGATGGCGACGCGCCCATTTTTCAGCTTTTGCTTCCCCGGAGGCGAAACCGGCCAGCTCGGGAATAAAGAAAACAGGAAGCCGGTTCTTGGCAGTACCACGCATCTCCAGGTTTACCTGGCACAAGGGACAAAAAGTCACGATGCAGTTGGCCTTGGCACGGTTGGCCTGCTCGAGGATCCGATCCACAAGGCGATCGGAGAGATCGGGTCGCGATACGGCCAGGTGGGCCCCACAGCAACGGGATGACGCACCCCAGTCGATCACCTTGGCACCAGTGTTCTCCACAAAGTTGATGATGCTGGACTCGTAGGTCTTCAGCTCAAAACCGGTGACCCGCTCAGGTCGGGACATGAGACAGCCGTAGTAAATAACGGCGTTGAGACCTTCCAGAGACCGGTTCATTCTCTCTTTAAAGATCGCCTCGTCCCCGGGCTGCAAAGCTTCCAGGAAAAAACGGACCTTCACTTCACCGGTGTACTCGGTGCCGTAAGCTTCGAAGAGCTTGTTGCGGAGCCTTTCGTCGTTGTCGAGCTTGTGAACCGCCTCTTTAAGCCGAATATAGCAGCTTGGGCAGACAACATAGAGATCTTCAATTCCCTGCTTCTGGGCAAGAATCAGGTTACGGCCCGAAAGGAGGGTGGCGTACTCGGGGTTAACGCTGTGGGCAGGTGACGCGCCGCAGCAGTTCCAGTCCTTGAGCTCTTCAACCCACATGCCAGCCATCTTGGCCATCTGAAAAAGGGCGTCGGCAAAATCACGCGAGCTGGCTGTCAATGAACAACCCGGGTAGATACAGATACGTCGTTTCCCCAAAGGGATCACTTTATTCGTGCTTTTAGACATCACACACCTCGTTCAGCCTCTTCATATCCACACGCTTGTGAATCCGCTCGGGTAAAAAGTTCAAACGGCCTGAAAAGAAAAATTTCATGTAATTGGGAATATCGCGAAGGGCGGGCAGGGACTTCATGCGATACCGGGTCATAAAGCCCAGCTCGTACAGACGCCCGTAGCGCTTCACCTGCCCCAAAAATTCCTGGTGAAAGGCAACCACTTCAGGCTCTTTGATCTTGGCCTTCTCTTCCAGAGCAACCTGGCGCAGGGTATCCATCATTTCTGGAATGCTGATGCCGTTGGGGCACTCTGAAACGCATGCCAGGCAACCGACACAAAGCCAAATTGAAGCACTTTCAAGCACCTCCTGCTTCAGGCCCAGTTGCACCATGCGGATAATATCGTTGGGCAGGTAATCCATCTCCTCACCCATGGGGCATCCCCCTGAGCAGGCCCGACAGTGAAAGCATGAGTTGAACATCTGTCCACTTCGCCCGGCCACTTCCTTCATGAAGCCGGCTTCCATCCGGATGGGTTCTGTTGTCTTCATCTGTATTTCCTCTCTCCCGTAACATCATGCCCTGCACGACGGCCCGGTGTGTCTGGCAGCACCCCGGGCCATCGCCACAGGAAGTGCAGGTGTGTTGTCCGAACGTTTTCTCGACATGCCCTCTGGCGGGGGCACTTACGTCAAAAA
>Ga0070728_10006479_pt1 | contig 11091 bp, 8 predicted proteins | sample tdDd471_FD_66723 | JGI IMG/M metagenome (GOLD analysis project Ga0070728, IMG submission 66723) | Marine sediment microbial communities from the Atlantic coast under amendment with organic carbon and nitrate - tdDd47.1 | ecosystem: Environmental > Aquatic > Marine > Coastal > Sediment | place...
CGCCGCGGGCGGCGTGCAGCGCCATCTCGGCCTGGACCGACAGCTCGTCGTCCGGCCGATCCGGGATCCGCGGGCACATCCGCGAGGGGTCGAGGATGCCCTCGGCGTCCCAGAAGTGCCGGCTCGTGATGCCCGAGGCCTTCTCGATGAAGGCGGGCGTGGACTCGTCCATCGGGGGCTCGTCCGTCCCACGCGACTCGTTCTGGCGGGCCACCCAGCTGTTGAAGGTGCCGCAGAGTTGATCGTTGGTCACCACGTGGGGGGGCGCGAAAGTCGCGCTGCCCGTGATGGCCGCGCCGGTGGATGCGTCGAGCACGGGGGATGGCCAAGGAGCGTCGGGGGAGACGCACACTGTCACGCGAAGTCATCGAAGACAATCGAGAACTCACTGACATTTGTCATCATTGGGTTTTTTGGTCGTGAACCGTGTTCACAGCCCGACGATTTCACCGCCCGGAAACAGAGGGTCGACCGGCCGCTCTTGACGCCGCGGTCCGCAGGGGTGAAATGGCGGACGCGGTGCTGGACCTCGACCTCTACGACCGGATCCCCCTCAGCCGACGCCCCATCGTGCAGCGGCTGATCGCGGACGGGTACCTCCGGTTCGACTATCGCAAGGTCGACCTGAGCGTCGAGGGGCTCGCGCGGCTGCCCGCGGAGTCGGTGATCCTCGCGATGAACCACACCGACAACTTCAATTACTGGCCGCTCCAGTACCAGATGCACCGCGACCTGGGCCGCTACACGGCGACCTGGGTCAAGGGGAAGAACTACGAGCACCCGGTGGTCGCCGCGTTCATGCGGTGGACGAACAACATCCCCATCGCGTCGCGCGGCTACGTGATCACCCGCGACTTCGTGAACACCGTCGGGCGTCGCCCCGAGCCGGACGAGTACCGCGCCCTGCGCGACGCGGTGGACGCGCTCGAGCCGCCGGCGCGCGGGGCGGTCCCGGCTCCGATCCTCGAGCAGGGCCGCGACATGCTCGGGCGCCGGTTCGACCCGAGCCGCGAGCCCTACCACGAGGCCGTCGACGCGCTGATGCACGCGCTCATGGAGCGGTTCGTCGCGATGAACCGGCACGCGCTCGACATCGGGTGCGACCTGCTCGTGTTCCCGCAGGGCACCCGGTCGATCCGCCTGTCGCGCGGGCACATCGGCATCGCGCAGATGGCCTGCCACCTCGGCGCGACCATCGTCCCCGTCGGCTGCAACGGCAGCGACGTCGTCTACCCGGGCCGCTCGGCCCGCGCGCAGCCGGGCACGATCGTCTACCGCATCGGGGAGCCGATGCCGCCGGAGCGGTTCGCGGACGTGGCCCCCGACGAGGAGTTCGCGCCGTTCTCCCGAGACGCCGAGGCCCGCCACCGGGACGCCTTCCAGGCGATCACCGATCGGGTGATGGACGCGATCGACGGCCTGCTCGACGAGCCGTATCGGTACGGCGACGACCGGACGAGCGACGGGACGCGCGGCACCGATCGCTTCGTGTGAGGGGGGCGCCGTCAGGGCGCGCGGGCTCGCAACGCAGCGGCATCTGATCGATGCTGTCAGCGATGGGTGACAGGACTTGGATCCCCCTGGCCGTGGTCGGCGCCTGTGTGGCGCTCGCGGCGTTCGCGGTCGAGCCGGGCGCGCGCGCGGCGAGCGGCGCGCTCGAGACGGGCAGCCCGATGGGTGGCAACGGGCACAACGTCAGCTTCGACGGCCGGATCTTCATCGCGCGCAACGGCCCCGACGGCCCGACCGGCGGGTGGTTCCTGCGCGTGCTGCGGCCCGAGCGCGTGACCTACCGCGCCGGCGGCGTCCCCGTCCTCGACGACGCGTTCAGCGCGCCGGTGCTCATCCAGCCGGTCGAGAACGGCGAGAACGCGCTCGCGATCTGCGAGCCCGACGCGGCGAGCACGCCGTACCGCTGCGACGACGCGGGCGACCCCGCCGCGGGCGGACCGTACGACTGCTACGACCTCGTGATCATCGACAGCAACGCGTACCCCGAGCAGTACAACGGGCTCCGCCGACGGCGGCTGAAGCTGTGGATCGCGAGCCCCGGCACGCGCGACGCGGCGCTTCACCGGCACGCGTGGGTGAGCGGCTACGAGCCGATGCGCGCCGGCGGGCGCGACCTGCGGGGGATCGAGCCGACGGTGACGCGCGACGGGCGGCTGCTCATCTGGCAGGGCCACCCGGACAACGACGGGAAGATCGACATCCTGATGTACGCCACCAACGACGCGGCGTGCGCGGCCGGCGGCTGGGACGGACCGCACGTGATCAGCCACCTGCACGCCGACGCCCGCGTGCGGGGCACCTACAGGCTCGCCGAGCGGCAGCTGCGCGCGGCCGACGGCACGCCCTACGCGGACGGGGAGCTGTTCCGCGGCGCGTACCCGTGGGTCTTCCCGGACGGCGACGCGATCAACTTCACCGCCGCGCCGATGCCGTGCCGCGGTCCCGAGAACCCGCCGGGCTGCGGTCCGCGCCGCAACGCGCTGAGCGTGATCGGCTACCCGACCAACTGGGGCCTCGCGCACATCGACGGCGACGTGAACCCGTCGACGACCGACACGGTGCGGCTGTTCTTCTCGTCGCCCGGCGCGACCACGTTCGAGCAGCTCCCGGTGTCCGGCGGGATCGACGTGTGGCCGTTCTTCGGCAGCAACACGTCGAACTACACCGAGCTGGTGTTCGACGACGCGCTCGACGGTCGCTACGGCGGCGTCTGGCACATGAACGAGTCGGTCAACGTGGCCGGCAACCTCGACACCGGTCGCACGCCCGACACGAGCGGGTACTTCAACACCGGCCGCGTGGTCGGCGCGACCTTCCCCTCCGCGAACAACGGGCTGTTCGGCAAGGCGCTCGTGTTCGGCGGCGACGGCGACCACGTCGAGGTCCCCGACGACGCGTCGCTCGACCCGGTCAACGCGCTGACCGTCGAGCTGTGGGTCTGGCCGACGGGCCCGGTCGACTGCGACGCGAACAACAACTACCGGATGCTGCTGTCCAAGGGGGGCCTCGGCGGGAGCTACTCGCTCGTCATCGAGGACGACATGAGCCTGCAGGCGCGCGTCCGCACGGGCGGGACGCAGCGCGCGGTCCGCAGCGGCGCCGGGCGGCTGACCCCGGGGGCGTGGAACCACGTCGGCTTCACCTACGAGGCGGCGACCGGGGAGCTCGCCGTCTACGTCGACGGCGAGCGCACGGGCATGGCGGCGCACCCGCCGATGACGATCGACGACAGCGGCGACCCGCTGCGCATCGGCGGACCGGGCGGGGCGCGCGCGCCGTGCCCCAACGGCGACGGGGCGTTCGAAGGCCTGATCGACGAGGTGCGGATCTCGCGGATCGTGCGCGATCTGACGTTCGCGCCGCGGCCGGGCAACGAAGCCGCGTTCGTCGATCAGTTCGTGCCGGCCGCGGTCGAGGCGGGCGGGACGTTCGTCGCGCAGCTGACGATGCGCAACCTCGGCACCACGGCGTGGGCGCCCGGGACCGGCCATCGGCTCGGCGCGCAGGCGCCGATGGACACCGGCCGCTGGGGGACCGGGCGCGTGGACCTGCCGCGGCGGGTCCTGCCCGGCGAGACCATCACGATCGAGGCGACGCTCACCGCTCCGACGATGCTCGGCGAGCACCCGATGCAGTGGCAGATGGTTCACGAGGGCGCCGAGTGGTTCGGCGAGAGGACCGCGATGGCGACGATCTCGGTCGAGCCGGTGGGATCGCTGCCCGACGCGGGGCCGCCGCCGTCGCTGGACGCGGGCCCGCCGATCGGGCCCGGGGATGCGGGTCCGTCGGCGACGTCGGACGCGGGCGGCTCGATGGCCGGCATGGACGCGGGCGCGACGAGCGGCACCGACGCGGGCGGCGGCGAGGGCCGAGACCCGGGCGGCGACGGCTGCTCGGTGGGCGGGCATGGCGGACCGCTCGCGCCGGTCGCGTGGCTGTTGGTGGGGCTGCTCTGGCGTCGACGTCGGCGAGCGTGACCCGGGACCACGTCGCCTCCCGCGCGCGCGCCTCGGCCGTGTGTCTCCTCGCCGCGGCGGGGCTGCTGGGCGCGTGTGACCCCGGCTCGTCCGAGGTCGATGGGGGCGCGGGGTCGGACTCCGGCGCGTGCGCGCCGGTCACCGTGGCGGTGCCCGGAGAGGCCGTCGTCGACGTGACGGGCTGCGGCGCGACGCTCGCGCTCGACGCGCCGCGCGTGCTCGAGCTGTGGACCGAGGGCGCCGCGCTCGAGATCGACGGAGGGCCTCGGCGCTTCGACGCGGGGAGCCACGACGTCCCGGTCAGCGGCGCGGCGACGCTGCACGTGCGCGATCTGGGCCCGCCGCCGGGCGAGGTCGCGATCGATCGCAGCCTCGCGTGGACCGACGCGGCGCTGCTGGACGATCCGAGCGTGGTCGGGCTCGATCGGCTGATGCGTACGCTGTCGGGCGAGGCGCACCCCGGGCGGCTGCTCGACGCGTTCTTCCGGCGATTTGGCACCACCGCACACAGCGAGCGGCTCGGCCCGCAGCGCCTGCTCGAAGACCAGATCGCGAGCCAGGGGGCCGACCCGACGGCCTGGGATCTCGACGCGTTCCCGTTTCGCGTGACCGGCGTCCACAACCGCATCGACCTCGCCGACGGCGCGCACTGCGGGGAGCTGCGGGTGTCGCTCGCGTCGACCCACCCGCTGCACCAGCCCTTCCACCTGATCTTCCTCTATCGGCAAGCGCCGTCCGAGGCCGACGTGTCGCCGGACGGGACGGCGCACTGCGCGGCGACCGCGCTGCGCTGGGCGCGGTTGAGCGACGCGACGGAAGACGACTTTCGAGATTCGGCGCGCGCGATCCTCGACGAGGCGCTGGTCGCCGAGGGGTTCCTCGTGCTCGAGACGGTCGAGTTCATCATCAGCCCGTGGGAGTGGCGGCAGTGGTTCCTCGAGCCGGGGCCGACGCTCGAGAACCGGCCGCTGTTCCAGACCGTCGACACCGAGCGCCTCAACCGGCCGGGCTCCGACCGCGACGACTTCCTGGCGTGGGTGAGCGACAACGCGGAGGACATCGACGCGCGACGGATCCTGATCCCGGAGCGCTTCCGCGCGGCGAGCGCGCGGGTCAACGACGGCGTGCCCTGGATCCCGCTGGACCTGGGCGGGCTCGCCGCGCTCGACGCCTACCCGGACCTGCGCCGTCAGCTCGAGATCGTGGGCTGCCCCGCGTGCCACGCGACCGACGCGGACTTCGTGCAGACGCTCCCGGACCGGACGTTCAGCCCGTTCTACGCGCGCGAGCTCGACGCGCGGGTCGCGCACCTGCTCGACCGCGGCGTCGGCGTCTACGCGCTCGCGCCCCACGGACCGCTCCAGCGGGACCCGGCGCTGCCGCCGTGAGCTGGCGCGCGGCGTGCACCGACGTCGCGCATGACACGATCGTTGACCCTCTCGATCCTCGCGCTGACCCTGGTGCTGCTCGGCCCGCCCTCCGAAGCTCGCGCCTGCAACTACGGCGGCTGCGGCGGGCTGATCGTCGGCGCCGCGGTGGGCGGAGCCGTGGTCGGGCTGGGCTCGCTCGGGGTGCTCGGGATGGACCTGTCGCACAACCTCCGCGGGCGATGGGTCGGGCAGGACCTGGCGATCGGCAACCTCGCGCTGGGCGTGGCGGATCTCGCGGGCGGCGTCGCGCTCGCGGTGGCGGTGCGCAACGGGCACGGGCTCGGGTGGGGCCTCGGCTTCGCGACGGCCGGGCTGCTCATGATCGTCGAGGGCTCGCTCAGCCTCGCGCTGTACGAGGAGGGCGGCGAGCGACCGCTCGGGCTGTCACTCGGGCCCGGCCCGGGAGACGCGGGTGTGTCGCTGCGGGCCACCTGGTGAGGTGTGGCCGCGCCGGCACACCGGCGTGAAGCCCGGCGTCACGCGCGGGCTTTACGAATCTTCACGCGGTCACACGTCGCGCTCGGGCTCGGGTCGGTACGTGGAAGGCATGCGTCTCGTCTACGGTCTGCTCGCGGTCCTCTGCGCTTGCGCGCCGGTGCGCTCCGCGTCCGCTCAGGTGCTCGGCTCGGCGTCCGCGGCGGTCCGCGGCTCGGGCCAGTCGGGCGGCTCTTCGTCGGGGCGGTCGTCGGGCGGCTCGTCCTCGGGCGGCTCGTCCGGCGGCTCGTCGGGTGGCTCGTCGTCGAGCGGCGCGGGCTGCTCGACCCGGCGCCGTCCGACGTTGAAGTGCCGCCCCGGCCAGTCGCAGGTGGAGTGCCTGCGCGAGCGATGGGCCGAGTCGGGGCTCGCCGACCTCGGGGGCGTCTTCTTCTTCTGGGCCACCGTCCTCGGTGAGTACCCGTACGCCGACGGGTCGGGCGGCTACGCCGTGCCGGCGGTCGACGACGAAGGCCAGGAGCGCGAGGCGCGGATCGCGGGGCGGCTGTCGCTCGACGGCGGCTACGTGCTCGCGGGCGCGGGGCGGCTCGGCGCGGCGGCGCGGGTGCAGCTGCCGTTCTTCGTCGACTTCTCGACCCGCTACTCGCTGTACTTCGAGCCCGTCGACGACACGGTCGACGCGCTGCTGATCGGGCGGTCGGGCATCGACGCGCGGATCCTCGACGCCAACGGCGCGCAGCTGCGGCTCGGGGTCGAGCTGTTGCACTTCCACGACGCGCAGGGATCGGTGCTCGGGCCGAGCCTGGGGCTGGCGCTCGAGGTGTTCCCGTTCGCTCCCGTGGTGCTGTCCGCGCAGGCGCGGTTCGGCATCGTCGGTGAAGCGGCCGTGGTGCTCGCGGAGGTCCGGCTCGGGTTCCTCGTCGACGGGACGGAGCTGTTCGTCGGCTACCGGTACGAGGGCGTGCTCGGCGAGGTCGCGTCGGTCGACCTCGGCGGTCCGACGCTGGGCGTGCGACAGTGGCTGTGAAGCGATGGCCGACCGCGACGCGATCCTCCTCGTGGACGACGACCGCGAGCTGTGCGAGCTGCTGACCGAGTACCTCGGCGAGCACGGGCTGACGGTCGAGGCGCGTCACGACGGCGAGCGCGGCCTGCAGCACGCGCTCCGGTCGTCCCCGGCGCTCGTCGTGCTCGACGTGATGCTGCCGACCCTCGACGGGTTCGAGGTCCTGCGGCGGCTGCGCACGCGGTCGGACGTGCCGGTGCTCATGCTCACCGCGCGGGGCGAGGACGTGGACCGGATCGTCGGGCTGGAGATGGGGGCGGACGACTACCTCGCCAAGCCGTTCAACCCGCGCGAGCTGCTCGCGCGCATCCGGGCGGTCCGCCGGCGCGCAGGCGACGGTGGCCGGCGGACGGAGCTGGGGGTCGGGCCGGTCACGCTGGACGCGGCGGCGCGGACCGCGGCGGTCGACGGCTCGCCGCTCGAGCTCACGTCCACGGAGTTTGCGTTACTCCAGACGTTGCTCCGACACGCCGGCGAGGTGGTGGGGCGCGACGCGCTGTCCGAGCAGGTGCTCGAGCGGCGCTTCTCGCCGCTGGACCGGAGCATCGACGTCCACGTCAGCGGGCTGCGGCGCAAGCTCGCCGGCACCGCGGCGCAGGGGCGCGTGAAGACGGTGCGCGGTCACGGCTACCTGTTCGCGCTGGAGCGCGGCGATTGAGGCGCCTGTTCGTCCGGGTGTTCCTGGCGATCTGGCTCGCCTCGGCGCTCATCGGGGTGGCGATCGCGCTGGTCGACGCGCTCGGTCGCGCGCCGGCCGAGGCCTCCACGGAGGACCGGATCGCGCGGCGGCTGTTGGCCGTCGAGGGCGAAGCGCTCCTCGCGGCCGCGCCGCCGGAGCGGGCCGCGCGGCTGGACGGGCTGTCCGAGCAGACGGGGCTGTCGGTGGCGTGGATCGACGCGTCGGGCGCGGTGGTCCACGGCGATCCCGACGCGCCGGCGCGCGCCCACGCGCGGCGCGTCGCCGCCGACCCCGACGCGGTCGCGCGCGAGCAGCGCGTGACCCTCACGGGCGCCCGGCTGTCGGACGGCTCGGTGCTCGTCGGCGCCCGCCCCGCGCGACCGACGTGGGCGCGGGCGCTCGCGACCGACACGTTCGCGCTGCGTGGCGTGATCGTCCTGCTCGTCTCCGCGCTGATCGCGCTGGTGCTCGCGCGGCACCTCACCGGCCCGATCGAGCGCCTGCGCGTCGGCACCGCGCGGGTCGCAGACGGCGACCTCTCGGTGCGGGTCGGTCCCTCGATCGGCGCCGCGCCGGCGGAGATCGAAGCGCTGGCCGAGGACTTCGACGCGATGGTCGCGCGCGTCGAGGCGCTGCTCGCGTCGAGGGGCCGCCTGCTGTCGGACGTCTCGCACGAGCTCGGCTCCCCGCTCAGCCGCCTGCGGGTCGCGGTCGAGCTCGCGCGCAGCAAGGCCGGCCCGGACGCCGGGCCGATGCTCGACCGCATCGAGATCGAGGCCGAGCGGCTCGGCGCGCTCGCCGACGAGATCCTGCTGTTCGAGCGCCTCGAGGGCGGCGTCGAGCCCGCCCGCGAGCGGGTCGATCTGCGGGCCGTGCTCGGCTCGATCGCCGCCGACGCCGCGTTCGAACGCGACGTCGACGTCCGCGTCCACGCCGAAGACCTCGTCGTCTCCGCGGCTCCCGCGCTCCTGCGCCGCGCGATCGAGAACGTCGTCCGCAACGCCGTCCGGCACGCCCCCGAGGGCACCGACGTGGAGATCACCGCCGCGCGCGACGGCGAGGGCGTCGTCGTCGCGGTCCGTGACCATGGCCCCGGCGTCCCCGACGCCGATCTCGAGCGCATCTTCGAGCCGCTGGTCCGCCTCGACCGCGCCCGCGACCACGCCACCGGCGGCCGCGGCCTCGGCCTCGCCATCGCCAGGCGCGCCATCGAGCACCACGGCGGCACCGTCATCGCCACGCCCGCCCACCCCGGCCTCCGAGTCACCCTCACCCTCGGCCCGCGTGAACTTGGGGACGTGCTTCAAGTTCACGTCACGTGAACTTGAAGCACGTCCCCAAGTTCACATGGCTTCACGGAGCTTGACGGTTTGCTTGGATTCGCGGGCCCAGGGTGGGGGCATGTCGAATCGATGGGTGGCGACGCTGGCGCTCTCGCTGGTGGGGTGCGGGGCGTTCAACTACGAGGACGCCGACGGGCCTCGGTACGCGGGGGCGGGGCCGCCGAGCCCGCCGCCGGGGCCGCGGCTGCGGGTGGCGACGCTCAACGTGGAGCTCGGCGAGCACGTACCGCTCGCGATCGAGGAGCTCGAGGCGGTCGGGCCGTTCGACGTGGTGCTCTTGCAGGAGATGGACGCGGAGGGGACGCGTCGCGTCGCCGCGGCCCTGGGCATGCGGTGGGTCTACTACCCGGCGTCGATCCACCACGAGCGCGACTTCGGCAACGCGGTGTTGTCGCGGTGGCCCATCGGCGAGGATCACAAGGTGCTGCTGCCGCACCGGGCGCCGTTCGACGGGCGCGCGCGCGCCGCGGTGACCGCGACGATCGACCACCCGTACGGGTCGTTCTTCGTCAGCAGCGTGCACAACGAGACCGTGCTGCTCCCGCTCGCGGCGCGGCTCGAGCAGGCGGCCGCCATCCTCGACGACGCGAGCGCCCACTACCCGGATCAGCCCGGCCTGATCGCGGGCGACTTCAACTCGGCCGAGCCCCTCGCGGTCGAGCGCACCGTGGCGCTGCACCGGCGGCGCGGCCTGCGCCCGATCGCCCCTGGGCCCGGCGAGATCACCGCCGACACGCCGCTCGGCCCGGTGACCCTCGACCTGATGTTCGCGCGTGGGCTCGGCGACCTCGTCGCGCGCGGCGTCGCCCCGTCGCGCGGGGCGAGCGATCACCGCGTGGTCTGGGCGGAGCTGCGGCTACAGGACCGGTGAGAACAGCCGGGCGGTCGACGAGATGAGCCGCTTGTGCAGCGCCTGCTTCTCGAGCGCCCGCAGCGTCACTCGCTCGGCGCGCTCGAGGTCCCGCTGCAGCTGCACCGCGAGGCGGTCGGCGATCTTCGTGTCGTGCGCCGCGGCGACGACCTCGAAGTTGAGCCGGAAGCTCCGGGTGTCGGTGTTCGCCGTGCCGATCACAGCGAGGTCGTCCACCACCAGCGTCTTGGCGTGCAGGATCGGCTCGCCGTACTCGAAGATCTTCACGCCCGCCTCGAGCAGCTCGGGGTAGTAGCTCCTCGCCGCCGCCGCGACGAAGGGCGCGTCGCCGCCCTCGGGCACGAGCACCGTCACGTCGACCCCGCCGAGCGCCGCGGCGGTCAGCGCGCTCAGCACGCTCTCGTCCGGCACGAAGTACGGCGTGGTCAGCTGCACCCGCCGCGTCGCGCCGGCGATGGCGGTGAAGAACAGCTTGTGGATCGCGTCGAGGTTCTCGTCCGGCCCCGACGAGACGATCTGCACGAACGTGTCGCCGGGATCGAGCGAGCTCACCTCGGGCAGGTACCGGTCCACGTCGGGCGCGTCGCCGCCGGCGTAGTGCCAGTCCTCGAAGAAGACCATCTGCAGGCCCTTGGCCGCCGGTCCCGTCATCCGCACGTGCGTGTCTCGCCACGCCTCGTCGCCGGAGAACTCGGACGTGTGCACCTCGGTCACGTTCATGCCGCCGGTGAAGCCGATCACGCCGTCGATCACCGCGATCTTCCGGTGGCTCCGGAAGTTCACCATCCGCGGCCGCCAGCGCAGGATGCTCAGCTCGTTGAAGCGCCGGACCATGCCGCCAGCGTCGCGCAGGGGCTGCCAGAACCGATCGTGCGCCTTGCTCGAGCCGAACCCGTCCACGAGGACCCGGACCTCGACGCCGGCCTCGGCCCGCTCGGTGAGGAGGTCGCGCAGCCGCGTGCCGACCCGGTCGGGCTCCCAGATGTAGTACTCGATGTGGATGTGCCGGCCCGCGTTGCGGATGGCCTCGCCGAGCGCCTCGTACTTCGACTCGCCGTCGAAGTAGAGCGTGAGCTCGCCGCGGCGCGGGCGCGCGGCGCGGCCCACCGTCTTGAAGAGCATCTTGGCGAGCTGGCCGTAGTGCGCGTCGCTCTCGGACGGATGCGCGTCCATCATCGTCATCCGGTTGATCGCCGCGAGCGCGCGGGCGCGCCGCTTCTTGCGCCGCTCGTAGCGACGCGGCCCGATCAGCAGGTACAGCGCGATCCCGAACACCGG
>Ga0070728_10006483_pt1 | contig 11086 bp, 12 predicted proteins | sample tdDd471_FD_66723 | JGI IMG/M metagenome (GOLD analysis project Ga0070728, IMG submission 66723) | Marine sediment microbial communities from the Atlantic coast under amendment with organic carbon and nitrate - tdDd47.1 | ecosystem: Environmental > Aquatic > Marine > Coastal > Sediment | place...
CTTGTCAGCACATCGCCAACAGTCCCTACTTGAACCACGTAACCCGTGATAAACACAATACCCTTGCGTGGTTCGATTATATCTAGCACAAACTCCATATATACCCCTTACAATGATCTTTTCAGTAGCGTATCAGCAAGCCTTTGTGTTTTCTAGGCAAACTAAGTGTATACTAAGTTAGAGACAGGTTTCATATTCAGTTTCAAAATGGTATGAATTACAGATATACCACAATCTTATTGAATGCAATCCACATAACTCAGTAAAATTGAATAGATAACACTAAACTAAAGATAAATTATGTCTGACCAAGATTCTAACTTACATGATACGCTAAACATTAATTGGGAAGCCATCTGGCAATCGCTGGATTGGGACGATAAAGATCGCCAACAGACTGCCATCAAAGAGCGTTTAAAACAGCGCGCGTCACAATATGCCCAACCCTCCAAGCAACAACAAATCTATCAGCAAGAACAAGAAGAGGTCTATCAATTGCTGACATTTGACTTAGGAGCGGAGCGTTATGGCATAGATGTAACACTTGTAACCCGAGTACGAGCGATCAGTAAATTAACACGTGTCCCCGGTGCACCCTCATTTTATCGTGGTGTTGTCAATGTGCGTGGGCAAATTGTCACTGTTCTTGATTTACGGATTCTATTGTCACTCGGTACAGATACAACAGTCATCCCACCGGAATTAGTGGTTGTCAAGCATAATAATCTAGAGATTGCGATTCTAGCAGATCATGTATCCGATGTTGAGCGCATCCCTGTTGATGTAATTGAACCTGTTGAAATGAAATATGCCAGAGGCGTTACTTTAGGTCGCCTTGTCGTTTTAGATATTGAGCAATTATTATCCGATGAACGGTTATTTGTCGGAGGAGTGCATAACTAATGAACCAACAACCTGCTACAACTCGTCGCATTATCGCGCAAATGTCGAATGGTATTGTTTTATCAACCGCTGTTGCCGCCGCAATACCTGTCCTGATCTTGTCACTTTTTCTATTAAATGATGATTCTATCGGAAGCGTAATTTTCCTCGCACCCATCGCCGCGTTTATCGGAGGTGGTGCATTTGGTATGTATGTCTATAATCTGAGTTTCCGCAAATTAGAGCAAACTCTCGGCGAATATATTATGGCACTCGATAAAGTCGCAGGTGGTGATCTCACACAACGCTTAATCGTCCCTGATATGAATATCGAATCGGTTGACGGACGTATCATGACACACCTTGGCGAAGTGATTAACCGAACCCTCGATCAATTACAAGCCATCGTCCTAGAGATTAACCGTGCCATGTTGCGCTTAGAAGCCGATACAGAAGCCATCCTAGACGCAACCTCACGTCAGATCACGATGGCAAATGAACAAGATGCAGTCGTAACAGAAACCACCGCCACTGTAAATGAAGTCCGCGCAACTGTCACTGAAACCGCAGAACGCGCCCAGAGTGTGGCAGAAACCGCGCAAACCTCAGTTGATATTTCCCGTGCGGGGAGTGAAGCTGTAGACGAAACGGTTGCAGGCATGGAAATTATCCGCCGTCGTGTGGAAGACATCGCCGATAATATCCTCGTCCTATCAGAGCATACACAACAAATCGGGGAGATTATCGCTACGGTGAACAACCTCGCTGACCAATCGCGGATGTTAGCATTAAATGCCTCAGTCGAAGCGGCACGGGCGGGCGAAGAAGGTAAAGGCTTTGCTGTCGTCGCAATGGAAGTCCGTAACCTCGCTGACCAAAACCGTGATGCAACCGTACAAGTGCGCGAAATTTTGGGTGAAATACAACGCTCAACCAACTCAGCCGTGATGGTAACAGAAGAAGGTAGCAAGGGTGTTGATAGTGGACAGCAACAAGTGAACGCCGCTGGTGAATCGATTAAAGATTTAGCCAAAGCGATTGAAGAAGCCGCCCTCGCCGCCATGCAAATTGCCGCCTCCACCCGTCAACAGACAATCGGTATGGATCAATTGACAAATGCCATGCGAACCATCAAACACGCCACAACCGAAACGGTCAGCAGTACCATGCAGGTGGAAGCCAGTGTGCAACGCCTACGTGATGCCGCTAACCGCGTGAATGATGTGCTATCGGGCTTAAATTTTAGCGAAAATGGCGATGTATAGAGCCATCGCTTTTGTGATGATGATATGAATTTAGCAGCATCAGGTGATTAAATGGCGGATAACGACCTACTTAACATATTTTGGGAAGAAGTCAGCGAGTACCTTAGTTCATTGAACGAAGGCTTGCTTCAAGTGGAGATGGTGGACGGTGACGAGCAACACAAACTCCTAACCGAGATGAACCGTTATGCCCATAGCATGAAGGGTGCGGCGCGCGCCGTTGGCATGGGTTTTATCGAGCGCACGGCACATTTTATGGAAGAACTATTCCATGCCGCCCTCGAAGATGGTTTTGTGCTAACCCCCGAAGTGGCTGACAGCATCTATGACGGGCTTGACCTGATTCAAAATGTGGTGGATGGGGTCGATAATAACGAGGAAGTCGTCAAAGAAGTATTGGCAAATCTCGAAAAAAGTGCAGATTCGATTACAGGTAATGCATCTGATGACGAAGAAATCGTTAGTAAACAACAAAAACTCAATGCTATTCTTGATGAAAAAATCAAAACGGCAACGGACGAATTTCCAGCTTTAAATATTGAACCCAAACCCACACCAACTCCACCAAAAAAGAAGACCACACCAAAAATCGAAGCTGTAGAAGTCCCTATCATCGAGAGTGACGATGAGGATACTGCGACAGACAATGTATTAGAAGTCGGTGATGCCTTGCCAACAATGGCAATCCGTGCTATTGAGGAATCGATTCGTGTCCCCGTTAGCAAGCTCGATAATCTAATGGCGCAAGCCAGTGAATTGGCTATTGCTAAGATGCAGGGGGAAGAACGGGCGCGTGTACTAGGCGAAATGATCCAAAAGCTGACACGCTGGCAACGCGAATGGCGCAGTGTTCGGGCGGCATATATTCGTTTAGCCCGTCGGATGCAAGATAACGATACACCTGATGCCGAACTCAATACAGTATTCAAATTCTTAGAAGCCAATCAGCGTTACCTGACGGAATCAAACCGCGAAATGGCGCAACTCCGCCAACTCTTAGCACAAGATAATATGCAAATCAACACGCTATCCGATCAACTACAAGATGATGTGTCTCGCTTGCGGATGATGCCCTTTGAGACGATTGTTGGTGGATTCCAACGCATGGTGCGCGACATCGCCCGTGACTTGGGCAAGCAAGTGCGTCTATCGATAATCGGGACAACTGTCGAAATTGATAAAACCGTACTCGATGCACTCAAAGACCCCCTGATGCACCTCTTACGTAACTCACTTGATCATGGGCTGGAATCTCCCACAGAACGGGAAAGTCATGGTAAGCCAGCAACAGGAACTATTGGCATCCATGTCGAACAACGGGGAAGCGAAATCCTCATCCGAATTAGTGATGATGGGCGGGGGCTAGACCTCAATCGCATCCGTATGAAGGCTATCGAAAAAGGTATTATCACCTCCAAAGAAGCCAATGCCCTATCACCCGAAGATACCCAAAATCTGATCTTTCAGTCAGGTTTTAGCACGAATGATACGGTCAATTCACTTAGTGGGCGTGGACTTGGTATGGATATTGTCCGTGATCGGATTGAAGGATTACGGGGACGGGTCACGGTTTCATCAACCTATCGTGAAGGGTCAATTTTCACCCTCAGCGTTCCCGTTTCGTTGACGCGGATTCGGTGCATTCTATTGAGCATCAGTGACGAAAATTATGCCATTCCGTCGATTATGGTTTCGCGGATGATGGATTATCCACGGAGCAATGTCTTTACTGCCGAAGGTAAAGATATGGTCACCATAAATGATCAACCCATGCCTCTGGTCTCGATGGGAGCTATTTTGGATATTCCAGCCAATTATGATACCGAGCGTGAGTTGTTCCCACTTGTCGCACTACAATCTGCGGATCGTATCGTTGCCTTTGAAGTTGATGAACTCTATAGCGAAACCGAATTAGTACTCAAACCGCTTGGACATGAGTTGCAAAATATCCCATTTGTATCGGGGGCGGCTCTCTTAGGCACAGGTGAAGTCATCATTGTTTTTGATGCCAATGATCTTATTCGCAAAGCATCAGGTGTTGCGTTGCCCCGCCGTCGGATGACGATGGTTCGTCCTGCCACTCCAGAAGTCCGCCGTATCCGTGTGCTGGTTGCAGATGATTCCATTACCACTCGTACACTGGAAAAGAACATTCTAGAAACTGCAGGCTTTGAGGTACATGTCGCGATGGATGGACTGGAAGCATGGCAGATGCTCACCGAAGTTGAAGTTGATCTGGTCATCAGCGATGTAGAAATGCCGAATTTAACGGGATTAGAACTTGCAGCCCGAATTAAAAACAATCCCCGTACAGAGCATCTACCCGTGATTTTATTGACTTCCCTTGCAAAGCCAGAACAACGTGAAGCAGGATTACATGCAGGCGCAAATGCCTATCTCGTCAAATCACAATTTGACCAAAAGCAATTGCTGGAGACCATTCAATCTGTCTTATAAATCATGTTTACAAACGTAACTCCAACCAAACCTCCTATATCAATTGGGGATTTTCATACTATGATTAAAGTTAGAAAGCTGTAACGGAATCGAGACTCATGAGCAAACCAGTGCGTGTTGTATTAGCTGATGATAGTCCTACAATTCGTCATTATCTATCTTCAATCATGGTAGAAATGAACAATATCACCGTGGTTGGTGAAGCACGAAATGGTCGAGAAGTGGTTGAACTAGTCCGCAAACTCCAACCTGATGTCGTGTCGATGGATATTAACATGCCACAAATGGATGGACTTGAAGCAACTCGTCAAATTATGTCAGAGATTCCGACACCTGTAGTTGTGGTCAGTGGACTTGTCGAATCCGATGTTGAGCTATCAATGCGTGCCTTAGAAGCAGGAGCATTAGCTGTTGTTGAAAAACCACCAGATCGCCAAAACCCACTTTTTGAGGAAAAACGAAAACGGCTTATCACAGCCATTCGAGCGATGGCAGGCGTTAGTGTCGTATCACGTCGTTATAATTCACGCCCAATGGCAGACGAAAGCCAAGAATTTGCGACTGTCAAAACCAGTACAGATCGCTTACGCCACCCAGAGATCATTGCTATTGGTGCCAGTACCGGCGGACCAAGTGCTATCCACCGCATTTTGAACGAATTCCCAGCCAATCTTTCGGTGCCTGTAGTCATTGTTCAGCATATGCCTCATGAGTTCTTACAAGGTTTGGCTCGCTGGTTACAACGCTCAACAAACTTGCAGGTTAAAATCGCCGAAGCAGGCGAAGAAATTAAAGCCGGTCATGTTTATATTTCACCGGGTACCGATCACATGACAATTAAGCGACAAGACAGCCAATTATTTGTCCGCTTAATCCGTGAGCGTGGCACACCCCAATATCAACCGTCCATCAATATGTTGTTCAATTCTGTAGCATCGACTTGCGGTAGCAATGCTATCGGGGTGATATTAACAGGGATGGGAGACGATGGTGCAAGTGGCTTACTCGCCATGAAACAAGCGAGTGCAACGACCCTTGCACAAGATGAAAATTCATCTACGGTGTACGGAATGCCAAACGCAGCAAAGTTATGTGGCGCAGTCAAATTTGAGTTACCATTAACAAGTTTAGCACCAGAGATGTTAAAAATGTTATAATAAGATATGGATAGTCTGTCAGTTGTGTATAATAGTTATATTGATAGAGTATCAACACAACGATAATGAATAGTTAAATTCTAAATAAGTAAGTAACCATCTTAGAGCAGAGGGCGTTATGGCACTAGAAGTTCTGCTGGTTGAAGATAGCAAAACACAAGCACAGCAAATAAAAGAAACACTAGAAAGTGTCGGGCTTCGTGTGCGAATCGCATATGACGGACCTGACGGATTACGAGATGCAATATCGAATCCACCCGCATTGATTGTATTAGATGTCAAACTCCCAAGTATGGACGGTTTTCAAGTTTGTCGTCGGTTAAAACGGAATCCTGCAACACAGGATATACCAGTTGTGATGTTAACCGAGAAAGCTGGACCAAAAGCAACGATGTCGGGTTTACGGTCAGGGGCGGATGATTATATTCCTAAAGATATTTTTGCATCCGAACACTTGATTGATACACTGCATGAACTTGGAATACTCGAAGATTAGTAGTGTTTACCGTTGTAGCAACATTCAAGAATTGGAGTAGTCGTTTCCATGGCTGATATAGGACCTTACAAAGTTCGTCCACCTGTCATGTCTGTACGGGTCGAAGATGCAATGGACATTATGATTGTACGCGATACCACTCGTCGTGCATCGTCGCTTATTGGGTTTTCACCAGCCCACCGCGCACAATTATCGAGTGCAGCCGCGACACTTGCCGAACTTGTACTCAAAACAGGTGAAGCACATACGATTCATCTTAATGGTATCGTTGAAGGAATGCGAACAGGCTTACAAATTTCATCAGAAACCCCGTGGTTAGCGGGTGTCTCGGCGAATAATGTTCTGATTGCACTAAAATCCAAAATGGGTGATTTAGTGGACGATATTACCTTACAGGGAAATGACCCACCGACAATTTTGATGATCATGTGGTTAAGTGATACGGATACGAGAAGTCGATGAGTAAACAGACAATTGACCGAATTCCAGTTTTAACATTTATGATGGGAGATAAGCGATACGCCTTGCTTATCGATTATGTGGTCGAAGTTGCGGCGATGGTACAATATTCGCAAGTCGCTGATGCCACACCCTCATTGTTAGGCATGGTCAATCGTCATGGTCAAGTAATGCCACTCATTGATTTACGAATCGTATTCGGATTAGACACCCCCATCATTGATACCAACATCTTATTTATCGTCGCACGCCATAATGCAACACTGGTTGGACTGGTCGTTGATACAGTCAATCAGGTAGAATATATTTATCAGAGCGATCTTCGGGTGGCTCCGGGTGGTGGGCGTTGGATTGAACAAGTTGCAAGTTATCATGATGATTTATTACAAATCGTCAATCTGCCAGCAGTCGTAACCCATCTGTTGCCAGAGACACTTACTGCCCAACAAGAGATTGAGGACAATTTTTAACATGGCAGGTCACGGACAAAAAGAGCGCATCTTAGTTGTTGCAAGGGATGAAGAACTCCGCGAAATGCTCGTTGATACCCTAGAGCAAGCTGGGGGTTATTCAACGGTGCAATCCAGCACATTTGAAGAAGCTCTCAGTGAGATATTATTAACCGATTTTGACTTGATTGTAACCGAAGCAGAATTGCCCGACCTCAGTGGGATGGATTTATTGGCGGTTGTTGGTGGATTGCGTCCGACAGCGCGTGTCATTGTGATTGATGATGATTTATCCGCGAAAAGTGCTGTGGCTGTATTCCGCCTCGGTGCAGTCGATTATCTATATAAACCTCTTAATTTATCCTTTGTTCTCATGCAAATTGAACGTCAACTGGAACTTAAGCGCAGTGAAGAAAATATGCCAAAACTGGACGAGAAGCCCAAGCCAGTTGCGGTTGCGCGTGACCGTGCCAAACGACTTGATCCCCGTACTCGTCCTGCCGCTTTGGTTCTCAGTCGCAATCAATTTAAAAATATCAACGCGGCTTTGAATCGCCTATTAAGTCATGTTCGAGCAGGATTTGTCGGTCTTGTGGATGCTGATGGTAATATGGTCGGCGCGGCGGGAACACTTGATGACTACGATTTACAATTATTGACGCAAGCACTCAGTATCGACCATACAGCACAACGCTCATTAGCAGACATCTTATCCGAGACCAAATTCCATTCCACCTATTTTGAGGGTGACGAAATGGGGGTCTATATCATCGAGTTCGGACACCCCTACATCGTATCGTTAGCGGTGATCTGTGAGACAGATGTGAAACCCGGTATGGTATGGCTCTATAGCAAACGGACAGCTGCCGTTGTGGATGAGATACTCAAGTCGACCCCTCAACCACGTTCATTACCCAAGCTCAATTAACCAACTTCATATATCGAGCAAATAATGAGCGAAGAAGAACAACTACAAAAAGCTAGACAATTGATCTTGCAAGGGCAGTATGCCGAGGCTGAGGCAATATTGTTTCTAATAGATCATCCCACCGCAACAGAGTTACTATCCCGAATTGAAAATATGAGGGAGTTCCGCACAACACATCCTAAAGAACGTATCAAAAAAGATTACATAACACCTGCGGTGATTGTCATGGTACTCTATTTTGTAGGGTGGATTTTCGGTTTGCTTGTTAATATCCATTATTTGGGACAAGCCCGACGAAATAACAAGAATCCCGATTATGAAGTAACAGGTTTACCTTGTTTATGGGCATTATTGCTCGTAATTGGCATAGGTCCTTTTGCCGCGATTTTCTGCCTTATTGGGGTCACCTTTGCACACGTCCTTTTAAATCCTAGTTTGATCCCTGCTTAAACATTACGCCACATCCTCAACTAATTATCAATCGACGGTCCACACATTTTTGTATTTGCGCTACAGTTTTATAACTGTCGTAAACTGTAAGAATGCTATACAGTGAGGGGCAGATTATATCTTTCAAGCAAAAGGAATCCGTTTATAAATGGTAAAAATAGAACACGGTAGCAGTAATATCTTCAATATCACCAAACCAACCGCCTATCACTGTCAGATATTTCACTATCACCGCAAGCTATCTCGTTTGTATGTGAGTGTCTATCAGGGGCAAAAAAATATCCCCGCTTTCTACATCTTATTTTCGGATGTCGGTTATATTGATGCTCCAATGAGTTGGATGAGTGTCGATTTTGAAATCGCTGATAAACAAGCGTGCATCGAGTTGATGCTTCAAACCGGTTTAGTTGGTGAAGCCATCCATCAATTCCCTGATGCGTATGCGTCAATTACCGATTATGCACGGCTCTATCAAGTTAATACCATTCACCAACCCGTTCGTATCATTGCCAGTAGTGGCACGATGATGAATCACATCCCTAACGAAATTCAATAATCATCATCTAAAAGACTAATTCGCAACGTACTAGCTATCATAGACATCTGTTTCGATGTACACTATATTACAGAGTATTGCGATAGGTTATATATATGACAGAATTAATTGGACAAACTGTAAATGGATACACCATCAAATCTCTATTAGGGTCTGGTGGACAATCTGTGGCATATCTTGCCAATCACGAAAAATTTGACAGTGATGTTGTTGTACGATGTGCTTTACCAGAATACGTCGATGATGAAGAAACGATCCAACGGCTACAAATCGAAGCCACCATCTTCTTCCGCCTCAAGCATCCTCATATCGTCCCCTTACTGGATTATTGGCGTGATGACGAGGGTGTATGGCTCATCCAAAAATATATGGCTGGGGGTAGCCTACGCGATAAAATCACCATACCCCATACATTAGCACTGACTGAAATTGCAGATATGCTCGACACAGTAAGCCAAGCCCTTGAATATGCCCATCATCACAATATCATTCATCGGGACATCAAACCCGATAATATCTTATTTGATGAGGCAAACGTGGCATATGTGCATGATTTTGGAGTCGCAAAACGGTTAAAATCTGATGCAATTACTCGTTCCGATGTGATGATTGGTTCACCTGCTTATTTCTCTCCCGAACAGATCAATAAACAAACGATCACCCCACAGACAGATGTGTATATTATGGGTATCACACTATTTGAAGCCATCACAGGTGAACACCCGTTTCTAAGTGCTCACACGAAAATGCAATTAATCCTAAAACACTTGCGCTCACCCCTACCCAGTGTCAGCCAATATAACATAGGTATCCCTCATGCAATCGACAATGTACTCAAGATCGCGACAGCCAAAGATCCCAAAGAACGCTACCCCTCAATGACAGCCCTATCTAACGCTTTTCGGAATGCCATTTATACCGCTGGTTAAATCACATTGACACAGTATGAATCTTATTTAAATGCAGTCCGTAGTCCCCATGAAATACAAGGCAAGATACCTGTTAGATGATCATCATCTACAAACACGCTAAATTCCATATCCAGACTGGCATAATTTCGGCTTTTCAGAATCGAATGAAATTCAAATAGCAGTGATGTATTATGCTCGATGAGATCTTCATCTGCTGTTCCCACACATAGACAGAGTTTCGTGGCTAAATCGTCTTTCTTATCAGCATATTCCTGCTCATAATCAAAGCAAAGGCGTTCATCCCAAATCAAGGTGGGCGCACCAATGATATAACGGTTAAAGGTATCCAACTGGTTGAACAACGTATACACTCCGAATGTACCACCATACGAATATCCCCAGAATGTCCGATCATCAGCATTTACCCGATATCGTGCATCAATAAATGGGAATAGTTCTTCACGGATAAATGATAGGAAATCGGGTCCGCCTCCCGTTGTATCACGTGTTGGAAGAAAATCCCGTGCCCGCAACCGCGAAATCTCGTTAAAGTCATCCGTAGGATAGCCGATTCCAACAACAATCATAGGTGGGACAGGAAGGTATCGCACAGCCGAATGAAAGGTACTAAAGAACCAATTTGCATCGGTCATATATAGAATAGGATAGGTCTGATTAGATTCCGTATATCCTTCGGGCAAAGAGACAAATATCTTAAATGTTTGGTCAACGTGAGAGGAAGTAAGCTGTTGAACTTCGGTATTAGACAATGTAACTTGAGGCGATGCTTCAGACATGTAAAGCCTTTCTCTCGCAAATAGATATAGATTAACAGCGTGTCAAAAACCATGTCAGCACATCAATATTTTCGACATAATGCAAAATAGGCGGTTCATCGGGGAAACATAACTTCGAGGCACATCCCATCGTATTTACGGTAATGTCGGCTTCAGCATGTTGTAATTGCCATTTCTCATGCAAGATTTCGCCCCGATAGAGATTATTTCGGGCATCCATCGAATACAAACAATAGCGTTCTGTCAGCCATTCATCTAATGAACCAGCTTCACTCAAAT
>Ga0070728_10006484_pt1 | contig 11085 bp, 11 predicted proteins | sample tdDd471_FD_66723 | JGI IMG/M metagenome (GOLD analysis project Ga0070728, IMG submission 66723) | Marine sediment microbial communities from the Atlantic coast under amendment with organic carbon and nitrate - tdDd47.1 | ecosystem: Environmental > Aquatic > Marine > Coastal > Sediment | place...
CTCCGGAGGCGGCGAGCGCGAAGCGCGAGCCGCCGACGGCGCGGAGGACGAAACGCCCCTGCACGCTCAGGAGGCCGTGGCCGGCAACGCCGGCCCGGCCGACCCGGCGCGCGCCGAAGGCGCGGAGCCGCTCGCGCAGCGACGGCGCGCGCCGAGGCCGCGCGCCGACCGCGGGGGCGCGAGGCGAAGCCGAGCACTCCCCCGCGCAGGGGGCGCGCGGTGGTTCGAGGGGCCCCGCAAGGGGCCGCCGAGGACCGCCGCGCGGCGGGGGACGAAGTCCCCCGACACACCGGCGCTCCGGAGGCGGCGAGCGCGAAGCGCGAGCCGCCGACGGCGCGGAGGACGAAACGCCCCTGCACGCTCAGGAGGCCGTGGCCGGCGAAGCCGGCCCGGCCGACCCGGCGCGCGCCGAAGGCGCGGAGCCGTTCGCGCAGCGACGGCGCAGCGGCGAGGCCGCGCGCCGACCGCGGGGACGCGAGGCGAAGCCGAGGACTCTCCCCGCGAGGGGGGCGCGCCCAAGGGAGGTGCGCGAAGCGCACCGACCGCCAGGCGCGGCGGGGGGCGAAGCCCCCCGAGAAACTCAGTACTGCACGTCCTCGCGGTGGATGGTGCCGTGCGCCTGGATGCCGGCGTTGTTGTAGTGGAACTCGAGCTGGTTGGGATCGTTGGTCGCGCGGAGCTCGGCCTGCGCGCCGTTGGGGCAACGCTCGCCGCCGTAGCGGACGGTCTCCTGCAGCTCCATCACCGACGAGTCGAAGCCGGACAGGCAGTTCCACACGCCCGAGCAGGCGATCGCGCCGTACTCGAAGCTGCCGCACTGGCCCGGGTTGTTCTGCGTGAGCGTCACGGAGACGTCCATCTGGCTCGGCGCGTCCGGCATCGCGGACGTGACCTGCACCATGCCCCGCCAGTGGCCGGAGTAGTGATCGACCGCCTGCGGCGGCGGCGCGGCCTGGGGAGGCGGGGCCTCCTCGCGCGAGCCGCAAGCGAGCATCAGCGCAGACAGCGCGCAAACGATGAGGGTTCGGTTGAGCATGGCCCGGGAGAATACCTCAGCCGCGCCCCGGTTCGTCCAGCGTCGACAACCGCCGCCGGAGCGACGCCCGCGCGAGGGTCTGCCCCGCGGCGTCGCCGGCCGCGTGCTTCTCGCAGCGCTCGAACGCGATCGCCGCCTGCGTGCGCTCGCCGCGCTGCGCGAGCACCTCGCCGAGCAGGAACCACGCGACGGCGTGGTCCGGGGTCTGCGACAAGAACCCGTGCAGCGTGCGTTCGGCCACGTCGAGCGCGCCCACGCCGAACGCCCGCGCGGCGACGACGAGCTCGCCCTCGATGCCCTCACGCGGCGGAAGCGGCGGCGGCGGGCGGGGAGGCTCGGTGGGCGCGCGACGCCTCGGCGGCGGGCGCCGCGCCGACGGCGGCTCGGCCTCGAGCCAGCCGAGCGGCTCGCCGCGCGCGAGCCCATCCGGCAGCGGGCGCAGGACCTCGACCGGCGAGAGGATCAGCGCGCCCCCGGGCCGCACGTGCCGGTGCAGGCGCGTCACGATGCGCTGGGCCTCATCGGCGTCGAAGTAGATGAGGACGTTGCGGCAGAAGACGAAGTCGAACGGGCCCTCGCCGCAGTCGGGGCGGCCGCCCGCGATCGACGCCCGCTCGAAGCGCACCGCGGCGCGGATCTCGTGGGGGACCGTCCACGCGTCGTCCGCGATCGGACCGAGCCCCGCGCGCCGCGCCGCCTTGGCCGAGTAGACGCCGGCCCGCGCCGTCTCGAGCACGAGCTCGTTCACGTCGGTCGCGAGGATCCTCACCGGCACGCCGCGCGCTCGAGCGACCAGCGCGAGGCTGTAAGGCTCCTCGCCGGACGCGCAGCCGGCCGACCAGACCCGCGCCGGCCGCCCGAGCGCGCCGAGCGCGTCGCCGAAGCGCTCGAGCTGCGACGGATGCCGGAAGAAGGTGGTGTGCGGGATCGTCGCGGCGCCGATCAGCGCGCCGAGCCCCTCGGCGTCCGGGCGCACCTCGAGCTGATGCAGCAGCGCCACCGGATCGAGATCTCGCTCGGCGCAGAGCCGCTCGATCACCCTCAGCAGCGGCTTGGGCCACGGGCTCGGCGCGAAGCCGAGGCGCTTGCGCAGCACGCGGTCGAGCTGCGGGTGCAGGCGCTCCTCATCGACGATCGACACGCGACAGCTCGTGAGCGAGGAGGGTGACGGGCAGCGCGCGGGCGCGCTCGGTCGCCGCGAGCGCGGCCTCGGGCATGGACGGCGCGACCGCCTCGGCGGGGGCCTGCACGAGGACGCGCGCGCCGGCGGCCTCGAGCGCGCCGAGGGCGCCCGCCGCGTCACGCCCCAGCCCGCTCAGCACCGCGACGGTGACCGACGTCGCGAACGGGAGGAGCGAGCGCAGCAGCGCGTCGGCCGACGGCACGTGAAGGTCGCCCGGCGCGCCCGGGCGCAGCCGGACCCGCCCCGAGCGCTCGACCTCGAGGTGCCGCCCCGCGGCCGCGACCGCGAGGTGCCCGGCCTCGAGCACGTGGCCGCGCGCCACGAGCCGCGCCGGGACGCCGAGCCGGGTGAGCCACGAGACGAAGCTCGCCTCGCCGCCCTCGGGCATGTGCTGCAGCACGACGCCGCGGACCTGCGCGCCGGCCAGCGCGGGGACGATCGTCTCGAGCGCGCGGTGCGCGCCGGTCGACCCGACGATCACGACCAGGGGCGTGCGCTGGCCGGGCTCGGTGCGGCCGGACGCCGCGCGCCGGATCAGCGAGCGCAGCCGCTCGCGGCCCGCCTCGGTCGCGAGCTCCTTCTTGGCGACGTAGCCGCGGACCCCGCGCGCGAGCGCCTCGGACGCGATCGACGAGCCGGCCTCGGAGTCGCTGACCACCAGCGTCGGCTTGACCGCGACAAGGTCGTCGAGCGCGCCGAGCCCCGAGCGGCCCGGCATCAGCATGTCGACGAGCACGACGTCGGCGCTCGACAGCTCCCGCGCGATGTCCACGTCGCGCAGCGACGAGAGCGTGCGGACCACGCGCAGGTCCGACGCGCGCTCGACGACCTCCTCGAGCTTCGCGCGGGCGATCGCCGAGTCGTCGATGAGGATGACGCGGACGGTCACTCGTCGCCCACCAGCGCCCGATCGATGACCTGACGCAGCTCGTCCTCGACGAACCGCTGCTTGGACAGGAACGCCCGGACGCCGAGCGCCCGCGCCCGGGTGCGCACCGCCTCGTCCTGCCGGGTGGTGAGCACCACCACCGGGATCTTGGACAGGACCGGGTCGGCGTTCAGCTCCTCGATCATCTCGAGCCCCCCGAGGAACGGCATCTCGATGTCCGAGAGGATGAGGTCGGGCGGATCGCGGCGCGCGGCCGCGAGGCCCTGCCGCCCGTCCGACGCGTCGCTGACCTTCAGCCCGAACGAGCGCAGCAGGCCGAGCAGCAGCTCGCGCGCGACCGGCGCGTCCTCGACCACCAGGACGTGCCGGGTCCGGCGCGCGCGGCGGGCGCCGCCGCCGCCGACGCGCGAGGTCCCGCGGCCGCGGAGCAGGTCGAAGGTCGCGTCGGCGTCGAGCAGGAAGAACACGCCGCCGTCGGGCGCGGGCGCGACCCCGGCGACGAGGTCCGAGCGGATCGGGAGCTCCTCGATGCGCTCGAAGGACAGGGCGCGCGGGTTGTCGTAGCCGTCGACGCGCGCGGCGAACGTGCCCGTCCGGTGGCGCACCACGACCGCGGCGTCGCCGACCTCGGGCGCGCGCGCGCCGCCGAAGAGCACGCCCAGATCGTAGAGCGGGATCAGCTCGGCGCGCCCCGCCTCGCCGCGGGGCAGCCGGAAGCCCTCCGCGTCGCTCACCACCTCGTGGATCTTCTGCACGCCGACCACGAGCCGCGCTGCGAAGGCCAGCCGCACCGCGTCGATCTGCACCGGCACCACCACGTCGGCGCGCAGCATCGTCGGGAGCACCAGCTCGAAGCGGGTCCCGATCGTCGGCTGCGACTCGACGCGCACGCTGCCGCCGAGCCCGCGCACCTGCCGCGCCACCACGTCGAGCCCGACGCCGCGCCCGGACAGGTCGGTCGTCTCGTCGCGGGTGCTGATCCCGTGATCGAAGATCCGCTGCAGCAGCTCCTGCTCCGTGCCGGGGACGTGATCCGGGTCGCTCGCGGCGACCCGCGCGCGCAGCGAGTCGAGGTCCACGCCGCCGCCGTCGTCGACCACCGTGACGTGCACCGACGACTCGGTCTGGTGGATGCTCACCCGCACCGTGCCCACCGCCGGCTTGCCCTGACGGACGCGCTCCTCGGGCATCTCGAGCCCGTGGTCCACCGCGTTGCGCACCAGGTGCAGCAGCGCCGGCCCGAGCGAGCGCTCGACGCTCGCGTCGACGTACGCGTCGCCGCTGAACGCGACCTTGATCTTCTTGCCGAGCGAGGCGGCCGCGCCCCGGGCGGTCCGGTGGACCTGCGCCTCGAGCGCGCCGACGCTGACCATCGCCGCCTTGCGGACGGTCTCCTCGATCTGCTCGAGCGCCATCTCGAGCGAGAACTCGCTGTTGGACCACGCGGCGTTGAGATCGGTGATCCGCCGCTCGAGCTCGCTGCCGTAGCTCAGCGTCTTCACGATCCGCTCGTGCAGCGTCTCCATCGCGAGGGACGGGTCGATCTCGGCGAGCAGCGCGCGGAGCATCCGTCGGATCTCGCGCAGCTGCGGCCGCAACAGGGCTTGCTCGAGCTGGATGCGTCGCGCCTCGTGCACGAGCGGCGACAGCGTCGTCGGGTCCAGGAGCGACGGCTCGGCCGAGCCGATCGTGGACGCCTCGACCGAGGTGCTCACCTCCGCGTCCTGCGTCGAGGTGGGGGTCGGCCCGGAGGCGGGCGGCGGGTTCGTCGACGCGTCCCGGTCGGGGCTCGCCTGCGTCGCGCCGGCCGCGATCGCCTCGAGCGTGCCGAGGATCTCGTCGTAGCTGTCGACGATCGCTCCGTCGCTCGTCGCCATCACCGCGATCACGTCGACCGCTGACAGGAACGCGTCGCCGAGCCCGGCGGGGACGCCGCCCTCGGTCGCGAGCACCGCGTCCTCCATCGCCCGGGTCAGCTCGGCGCACTCGAGCAGGCCGAGCATGTGCGCCTCGCCCTTCATCGTGTGGAGCAGGCGCTTGAGCTCCGCCGCCGCCTCCGACCGCGGGTCCTCCTCGACCGACAGCCACCAGTCGGTCAGCCGCCCCACGCGGGTGGTGGCCTCCCGCCAGTAGATGCGGGTCAGGTCGCTGTCGTCCGTGGCCATCGCCCGGGAGGCTCAGCCCTCGGCGCCGGTCCGGAACGCCTTGAGGGTGTGCTTGAGCTCGTGTGACAGCTCGAGCAGCGACTCGGCCGAGCGCGTGGTGTCCTCGGCGCCCGACAGCGACTCGTTGACCGCGCGGACCACCTCGTCGGCGGCCACCTTCGCCTGCTGCGTGCCGTCCTTCTGGCGCTTCACCGCGTCGGAGATCTTCTCCGCCGCCGCGGCCGCGTCCTTCGCGAGCTTGGTGCTCTCCTCGGTCGCGAGGACCGACGAGTGCGACGCGGCGCGCATGTCCGCGACGAGCTTCCGGATGTCGCGGACCGAGTCCATGACGTGCTCGGACAGCCGCCGCATCTCCGCCGCGACGAGCGAGAAGCCGCGCCCGACCTCGCCGGCCTTGGTGCCCTCGAGCGCCGCGTTGAGCGCGAGCAGGTCCGAGCGGTCGGCGATGTCCTGGATGAGCGAGAGGATCTCGCCGATGCGGTCGCTGTGCGCGCTGACCAGCCGCGTGTGCTCGGCCATGCGCTGGCTCGACTCCAGCGTGCGGCCGCTCATCTCCCGCACGGAGTCGGCGTCCTTGGCTACGCCCTCGGCGGCGTCCGACAGCGACTCGAGGGTCTTGCGAATCTCCTCGAGCGCGCTCGTCTGCTGGGTCGCGAGCGTCTGCTGCTCACGGACCGCGCTGAACATTCCGGCGGCCGCGCCCGAGACCGACTCCGAGCTCGACCCGATGCGGCCGGTCAGGGCCCGCAGCGACGCGAGCATCTGACGGAACGCGACGTACAGCTCGCCGTCGCCGCCGATGTCGCCGGTCAGGTCTCCGTCGGCCACGCGCGCCGCGGCCCGCGACAGCTCGCGTAGTCGATCGTTCATCTCGGTGAACGACCGCGCCATGTCGCCTAGCTCGTCGTTGGGCTCGGCCAGCTCGAGCTCGCGATCGACGTCGCCGCGCGCGATCCGCTCGGCCGCGCGCGCGATCTCGCTGACGTTCTTGGAGATCGTCGTCGCGAGCCAGAACGCGAGCGCCAGCCCGATGAGCGCGATGAGCGCGCCCTGGATCGCGATGATCCGGCGCGTCTCGTTGCGACGCTGCGCGACCAGGTCGCTCGCGAGCCCGACGCCGACCTGCCCGAGGGCCTGGCCCCCCTCGGTCTCGACCGGGGCGATCCCGGAGATCACGCCGGCCTCGGCGCGGGTCAGCTCCTGGACCCGGGCGCCGGTGCTCGGGCTGCCCGAGCCGACCACCACCGTCCGGCGGCCGTCCGGCCCGTAGATCGCGGCCCACCGCACGAGCGGATCGGCGAGCGCGACGCTCAGCGCCTCCTGCGCGGCGTCGCGCTGCTCGAACTCGAGCGCGGGGCGCACCGAGTCGGCGAGCATCGCCGCCGCCGCGTGCGCGCGCTGCCTGAGCGAGATCCGCTCGGCGTCGGCGGCGCGGCTCGGCACGAGCACCGCGTCGAGCCCGGTGATCGCCGCGACCACGAGCGCGAGCAGGATCAGGATCTTCCAGCGGATCGAGACTCTGGTCATCGCTCCTCCCAGCGAACGAGATCGACGAGCCACCGCAGCTGCGTCCCCGTCCCCGCGAGGCCGACGACGTGGGGGAGCTCGAGGCGCTGCGCGAGCAGCTCGGGGACGGGCGACAGCGAGCGCTCGTCCAGGTTCGAAAAGCGCGCCACCGAGCAGTCGACGCGGCGCGCGCCGCCCGGCGTCTTCACGACGAGGGCGCGCTTCGGATCGGGCTCGGGCGCGCCGAACAGCGCGATCGCGGGCACGTCGGCGCCGAAGCCACCGACGACCTGGTCGGCGGGCAGCGCGCACGGGACGCCCGCGTGAGTCATCAACACCACCTGCGTCACGCGGGCTCCCCGAGCAGGCGGCGGACCGCACGGAGCAGCGCCTGCTCGCCGTCGTGCTTGGACACCACGGCGTCAGCCTCGACGTCGGCGGCGATCGGGCCGAGCTGGTCGAGCTCGACACCCGAGACGAGCACGACCTTCACCTCGCTAAGTCGCGGGTTGTCGCGGAACAGCGCGGCGAGCTTGTCCCCGCTCATCGCGGGCATGTGGACGTCGACCACCACGAGCCGGACGCCGTGCCGCACGACCCCGCGCGTGGCGCCGATCGGCGAGGGCAGATCGAGCACGCGGAAGCCCGCCTCGGTCAGCACCCGCACCATCCTGGCGCGGGCGATGTCGCTGTCGTCGATGACGAGGATGTCCCGCGGATCGCCGATCGCCACCGATCAGGCCCCCACCGCGAGCTCGGCGAGCAGCGCCTCGGGATCGACGTAGACGATCGGCCCCGCGGACGAGTCGACCACCTCGCCGGGCGTGGGCGTGGCGGCGAGCGACACGGGGCCGACCTCTCGGGTGGTCGAGCAGGGGAGCCCGAGGTAGCCGCGCGCGGTCGCGCAGATCACGATGCGACGGGCCTCGACGCGCCCGTCGGCTGGGCGGCCGAGCGGCGTCGCGAGCACGGAGACCACGCGCCCGCGATCCTGGAGCACGCCCGCGAAGCCGGGGAGCGCGGCGGGCAGCGGCGCGGGATCGTCCCAGGCGATCACCACGTCCACCGCCTCGGCGGGGATGCCGTAGGCGACCCCCGAATGCACGAACAGCAGGAGGTCGCGCTCCGGCCCGGAGCTCGACTCTTCCTGCTGCTCTGAGTCCCCCGCCCGGAAGCGCTCCAGAGGGTCTTCCATGGGGAGATTCTACCGAAGAGGGCGCAGCCCCCGTCAGTTTACTGCGTCGGGACGGTCAGGCTGGACGTCGTGACGCTCGACAGCTCCGTGAAGCCGACGGAGGTGTGGGCCGTCCGGCCGGACTGGTACACGCCGACGTAGACCTGGTAGGTGCCGGGACCCCAGGCGCCGCCGACCTGCGGCTGCAGACCCTCGCCCCCGTCGTCATCGCACCGGTACGTCCCGTCGGGCTGGCGGATGACCAGCGTGGTGTCGGTCGTGCCGCCGTTCGCGAGGACGCGGAGGTTCGAGAAGTCCGTGCCCGCGTTGAACGTGACCTGCGGGACGGCGGGGAGGTAGCCGCGGCAGGACGGGTCCATGTCCATCGCGCGCGCGGTGCCGCCGGCGACGACGTTCACCGTGTGCGGGTCGGGCATGAAGCCGGTGCGGAGCGCGACGTTCGTGGTCGTGGTCGACTCGGGCGGACCGTTGGTGGCGCCGACTCCCGTCGGCGGCGGCGCAGGCGCCGGGGGCGGCGTGGGCTCGACGGGCGGGGGCTCGTCCGAAGAGTCGGAGCCACCGCAAGCCAAGATCGCGGCCAGGAGTGCGAAGGAGGCCGCGATTCGCAGCCCTTTGATGAACCTCGTATGGGCGGTCATGCCGGCGATGATGCCCGACTGTGGCGCGTTGATCCATCACCAGTTGCGCTCGCTAGAATTCCTTGGGTTGATCCTCCTGATCGGCCATCCGGGCTCGCTCGGCGGCGCGGATGAAGCCGCTGAACAGCAGCGCGATGATCGGACCGGCGAGCGTCGTCGCGAAGACGATCAGCCAGATCGGCTCGCTCTCGCACGGCTGGTTCTCGGCGCACCAGCTCCCGATGAGGAAGCCGCTCATCACGCCGACCGGGATCTTCGCGGCGAACAGCGGCAGCTCGGCGAGGCCCATGTAGCTCGCCTCCCTACCCTTGGGCGCCATCATCGCGATGTACTCGTACAGCCGCGGCGACCAGAGCGACTCGCCGACGCTGAGCACGAACACGAACAGGTAGGCGCCCGTGTACTCGTAGGGCGCCTCGGGGCCGAAGAGCCCCGACAGCGCCGCGCGCGCGACCGCCTCGTACGGCTCGTGGACCACCATGAACAGCAGGCTCGACGCCGTGATGCAGGCGCCGACGATGATCACCCACCACGCGGAGAAGCGACTGGTGAGCGAGCCGACGATCGGGGTGAGCAGGATGATCAGGAGCGGGTTGAACGACCAGATCACCGCCTGCGGCGTGTCGGCCCCGAACTCGCGCAGCATGTAGGTCGGCCACGTGGAGTGCGCGTGGACGAACACGGCGCGGACGAGCACGAGCAGCGAGACGAACAGGACGAACGCCCAGAAGGTCTTCTCCTTCATGAGCTCGCGGGCGATGCCGACGCTCCGCTTGCCGACCGCGGCGACGGACATGTCGGCCTTCTCCTCGCCCTCCACCGGCGGCACCTCGTCCACGCGGAGCTGGCGGACGATGAGCAGGCTGACGATCGACAAGAGCGTCGCGACGAAGAAGATCATCTCGTAGCCGCTGAGCCCCATCGGGGGATCGGGGATCGGCTGGCCGGCGAGCTGCGCGGCGGCGGCCTCGCGGATGGCGTCGAGGTCGGCGGCCGTCCAGTAGTCGAGGTCTCGGCCGCCGGTGGCCATGCGCGCGAACGAGCGCACGCCGGCGTTCGCGGCGTCGGCGTCCGCGGGGGCCGGGAAGCGCGGCAGCAGCTCTTGCACGAGCTGGTCGCGCGCGGGCTGCGGCGCGACGGGCGGGCTCTCACCGAACAGCTCGCCCGGCCGCACCACGCGCCCCAGCAGCCCGATCCGCAGCCCCGCGACGAGGTGCCCGGCGACGAACGCGCCGAGGTTCATCACGACGTAGTAGATGCTGAACGCGAACGAGCGGATCTCGATCGGCGCGTGCTGCTTCACCGCCGAGACGAGCACCGGCTTCATCGTCGCCACGCCCCAGCAGCCGATCAGCAAACCGGCGAGGGGCACCCAGCGCACCTCGCTGAACAGCAGCAGCGACCGCCCGATGATGAGCGTGCTCGCCGCGACGATCAGCGCGCGCCGCTTGCCCATCGCGTCGGCGATGAAGCCGCTGAGGAACACGAGCGCGGAGACGAACGTGTAGCGGGCGCCGTAGAGGCTGCCGGACCACTCGTCGCTAAACCGCAAGTCGTCGTGCAGATACAGGATGAGGACGTTGACGACGGCGAAGTACGCGATGCTCTCGGTCAGCTTGGCGCCGTACACGATCCAGAGATCGCGCGGCGCCTTCATCAGCTGGCGAAAGTCGGCCCAGATTCCACCGAAGAGAGAGCGCTTCTGTTCAGCCATGAGTGATCGGGGTTTGCTACGCTGCGATGCACATGTGGTGGAGACCCTCGCCCGAGCGACGCTTCCGTCGCGACAAGTACGCCGACTACTTCCAGCACCTCGACCGGAACGGCAACGGGCGGATCGACCGCAACGATCTCGGCCACTACGCCAGCGCGGTCAAGGAGCGTCTGAGCCTGCCGGGTGATTCGCCGCGGCTGTCGCGCCTGCGCGCGACGACGCAGGCGCTGTGGGCGTCGATCACCGGCCCGATGGACGGGCACGGCGAAGGCAGCGTCCGGCTCGACGAGATGGTCGGCTTCTTCGTCTCGGTCCACGAGCAGATGCACCAGGGCGGCGAGCTGCCCCGGGCCGCCGCCGACCACGTCCTCGCCGCGTTCGCCGTCTTCGATCTCGACGGAAACGGCACCATCGGCCCCGACGAGTACGCCACGTACCTGGCCACCATCGGCTCGGACGCCGACCCCGCCGCCGCCTTCGCGCGCCTCGACATCGAGGGCGCCGGCACCCTCTCGATGGAGGCGATCGAGACGCTCTACCGCCAGTGGGTCAGCGCCGGCACCCCCGACGCCCCCGGCAACTACCTCCTCACCGGCCAGCTCCCCGAGTAGCTGCGACAACTTCGAACCGTCCCCACGCGGGCCACGCGGGGGGACGGTTCGAAGTTGTCGCAGTCGTGGCGCACTTCGGCATGCCGTTTCGTGCCTCCGAGCGTTGGGAACTGCACTGACACGAGATGGCACGGCCGCTGCTCCTTCC
>Ga0070728_10006485_pt1 | contig 11084 bp, 6 predicted proteins | sample tdDd471_FD_66723 | JGI IMG/M metagenome (GOLD analysis project Ga0070728, IMG submission 66723) | Marine sediment microbial communities from the Atlantic coast under amendment with organic carbon and nitrate - tdDd47.1 | ecosystem: Environmental > Aquatic > Marine > Coastal > Sediment | place...
TTGATTCTTGAAGTGAAAAGTCCCTGCCAGAACATGGTGGAATATTGCAGGGTGTCGGCCATCGACGGTTTCGGAGCCGAAAGATACTCGGGCCTGACCGCATCAATGAGATCCAACGGGCTGAGAAGTCCGACCACACCATTATCGGAGCCGGTCACCACCACTGAACGATGGCCGGTGTCCATGAGGCGATCCGTAGCCATGAATTCGCGCATGGCGGTTTCAAGAGCGGCGATAGCGTCACGGACAGTGCTGTTGATGTCGATTCTCGTATATCTCTCGAGGGGAATCATGATGTCCCCAGCCATTTTTTCGATGTAGGCGACTTTGGTTGCGTACTCGTAGGCGTCCTGAATCTTGGCACTCAGCAAGTCCACATCGCAGGGTTTTGCCAGATAGTCGAATGCTCCGGTTTCATAGGCTTTCCGTGCACCCGGGACATCACCGTGACCGGTCAGCATGATAACCGGTGTATCCGGCTGCCGCTCCTTGATAATCTTCAGGGTGGCATGGCCATCCAGTCCGCTCATTTTTACGTCCAGAATGACCACATCGGGACTCTGGTCCAATTTGTCCAAAGCCTCTTCACCACTCTCCGCAAGTATTGTTTCAAACCCTTTGCGGGCCAATATCTTCGCCGTCGTAGTGCGGAAGCGTTCCTCATCGTCAACCATGAGGACCTTGATTTTAACCATTTCAACCTCCTAGTGTTATCTAACGCAGACCACCCTGCCCACCGGTCGCTTCAACCATGCGGGCAGAATGAATTTTCTGTTTCTGAAGCGTCACCTTTTCAAAAGCCTCCTCTGCTTTTCCGAGAAAATCTTTCATGCTGACAGGCTTGATGAGGTAATCCAACGCACCCAACTTGAGACATTCCACAGCGGTCTCCATCGTGGCGTGTCCAGTCAGTATGATGACTTCCATGAGGGGGTAGTTCTTCTTGATGCGCTGCAAGGTTTCCATGCCGTCCATTCCAGGCATTTTGATATCGAGAAAAACGACATCAACTGCTTGCTCTTCCAAGACACTCAGAGCATCCTTGCCGGACGAAGCTGTCAGGGCATAAATGCCCATTTTCTCGAAGAGTTTTTTTGTAGTGCTCAGCAGACGTTCTTCGTCGTCCACAAGCAAAATTTTCAATTGTTCCATGGTGTCACCGTCTATTTGACCTGCTTGATAATTCGTGAACAATGGCTTCTCATTAGCAACCGGTGTGCCAATCATAAACACCTGATTTAAAGCACTATTTATCGGCAAAAACTATTGCAATATCCGATTGCCAGATATAAATTCACGCAAAAAAAGAAGAATAAAACTACATGGGAATAAAGAAGGAATGGACGGAGGGAGCCGTTGGGCTTCAGGGAATACCGGCGGGGATCCAAAGCAAAGAAACGCTCTACGATATGGCAAGGCATGGTTGATGCACGGTACAAAACACATACTACCAACAGAAAATACGGAGAATGCCTTGCTTACGGATCTTTTTCACTACGACAAGAACGACTACAAGCTCCTGGAAATACTTGATGATCTTCTGACAAGAGAGGTCGACAGGTCCAATTTCAAAACGCTTCTGGAGCCATATCTCAAGCCGCACGGCATCAAAGAACTCGCGGCAGAACGGGGACTCAGAATCGCGTATGCGATCATGCACCTGCTTCAATCCCTGAAATCGGATCAGGCGTCGGATAGGACCAAAGCACTTATTGCTCTTCGAGACGAAACAATGTCTGCGGGTAGTGGCGGCATGCGCAACAACCGGGCCAGAGTACTCCTCCAGATAGGCAAGGAACTGATTCGAGCCAGAGAGGATAAGGACAAACAGCTCACACTGGCGCATGAATTCAGAAAAGCGGCAATTGGAAAGACCCGCTTCATTCGCCAACAGTTGAAGAAGTACCACCTGCTAGAAATGCCCGAAGAATGGAATCAGGTCACTTTTGACGACAGGGTGCATGACGCCAATAGCAAAGGCAGAAAATCGGCGACCCATCTCATCATGGATGCGTGGATCAAAGGTATCCGCCGTCTGACAGTCGTTTACTACGACTTCATGGAACCGTCTGTTGCCAGAGAATTGTTCGCTTCGGCCCATATTCTGGGCATTACCGTCTCTGTAGGCATCGAATACAAGGCACGGTTTGGCGACCGATTTGTCAAAATCCTCTGGGGTCCAAAGGGATTACAGGATAACGCTGACATCGAAGAGTTTTTCAAGCTGGAATCAGTTCAGGAACTGATGAAACAAGGGCGGGATATTCAAGCCTACAGGACTTGGTACGTTCAAGCAGCCACCGAAGCATTCAATGATGTCCACAAAAAATCAATTCACCAGGAATTCGGCATCAGTCTGCCACGCATCGAATACAAGGATGTCGCCAAAACCATCGGCACAGGACAACCATCCATTTTCCACCTTGGCAATCATATCCATGAAGTAGCACTCCCCTTGTTTGCAGACCGGGTTACAGAACTGAAAGCTGAATATGCGAATGCGGATTATGACACCAGGGCATCTATCGCCATGCATTTGGAATCACTGGATTCACTGGACGCAGACACCATTATTGCCCGGTATCTCGTGCCTGAGGAAAACCCGGAAATCCCTGATCCTGACACGCCATCTGCTGATGGGTCCGGCCCGAAATTACTCCAACTTTCTCCAGCAGAACTGACAACCCGATTACGACGAGTCAGCCACACAAGCCAGTTGACGCTGATTCTCTCGGAACTCGACCTGTCCGATGCCATTGAACTGCTGTATGACTGCAAAGGCCGAATCTCGCACTTTGAAGTCTTCAACATCAAAAGTCTGACCGAATTTATTGTCCGGCAACGCAAGCCATTCAGTCTGTTGCAACGATCCTTGAACGAACAAAACGCTGTCACTCTCAAGCGAACAATTCGTCAATGTATCGAACAACTTCAAGAGGAAAACACTGCTCAGGCAGAGGGAAAGGCTAATCGGCTTATGGCTATCCTTTCTGACTTCAGCGCCTTGCTCGACTACTATAAACGCACGCCGCTCAGGACCAAAATCGGCAGTGGTTCCACCGGTCGTTCGACCAGATCCCATGGCATGGGATTCGCGGTGGTGGACACACTCCCGTTCAGGGCGCAGCAGGAAATCCGCAACAGAACGACTTCAAACTGCATCCCCGTGTCAGGCATCACGACACAGTCCATTGAATTCATTCCGCCGCGCAATCGGCTTGTTCGTTCACGAGGTATTGCCAAAGCTCTTTGCCACCTACCGGGCCTGCGAAGCCTGATGTGCAAAACCAAACACAGTTGGCACATTGCCGGATATCATGTTGATAACGAAGGATGCGGTAATGTTGTCTCCTTGGGCGGCATAAACCAGGAAGGAAACGGCTTGAGTCTTTATGATGACGACAAGTCTCCACACCGGCCCTCAGCGGGAACACTCAACACAACATTAAAGAATGCAGCCAAGATCGCCATTGGTTTCATCCCTGCATTTCTGACATTTTCATTGACCAAGGATTGGTGGGTACTGGCATATCTTGGCGGCGTGATCTGGTTCTCCATCACCGGCTTACGCAACGTCATCCAGTCCATTCTTGGCGGCGGTGGTTTACGGCGCTCACCGTATCTGACCTGGAATGATTATATCGACTGGGAGCGAATCTCGGACTCGCTGCTGTACACCGGTTTTTCCGTGCCTCTGCTGGATTGGCTCTGTAAATCCGTCGTACTTGATCAGACCTTTGGCATCACGACCATGACCAACCCTCTCCTTCTGTACACCATCATGGCCCTCACCAATGGGGTGTACATTTCCAGCCATAATATCATCAGGGGATTGCCACGAAAGGCAGCTATCGGAAACTTCTTCCGAAGTGTTCTGTCCATTCCCGTGGCAATGCTTTTCAACTGGGGCATCGGTCTTATCCTGGTCGCTTCAGGGGCTACGGATATCGCCGCAATCCTCCAACTCTGGGCTGCGGTCATATCCAAATTAGCGTCAGACTGCGTGGCAGGTGGTATCGAAGGGCTTGCAGACAGAGGCCGTAATATCGCCATGCGGCATTGGGACTACTCTGAAAAGATCAAACAGATTATCGAGATATTCTCACGACTGGAAATTGAATTTCCGACCAGAGACATGCTCAAGACGTTGAATTCTCCAGAAGAATTCATTCAGCTGTCCAAAGAAACCACTCCAAGCCACGCGCCGGAAGTTATCGCCAACGCACTGGACCTCCTCTATATCCGCACATATAAACCGCGTGCGAGAGAAGCTCTTCGAGAGGCATTGGAAACCATGAATCGGGATGAACTGGAAGTGTTCATGGCATCCCAACAAGTCCTTTCTCAGGAAAAGACCATAGCGCGCCTGTTCGTTGATGGTTTGGTCGGCCGGAATTTCCCCAAAGCCCTCGCATTTTATCTGCTTCGATATCCTGACTATTTGAAGGAACTCGACTTGTTGGCCACCCATTATAGGAGACAGCCGGATATTTAAGGCTCGCAGCCATCAACTCCGATTTGGCATGCCGGGTACTGTAATAACGAACGTGGTCCCTTCTCCCCGGACGCTTTCCACGGTTAATTCACCACCGAGTGAATCAATAATCGTATGGCAGACCGGAAGGCCCATACCCGTGCCTTGTCCCGGCGGCTTTGTCGTGTAAAACGGGAGAAATATCTTGCTCTGAATATCCTGCGACATGCCGGTGCCATTATCGACGACCCGGATAACCGCACTCCCTTGAATATTCTTCACAGAGACTGAAATCTCGCCGCCTTCTGTCCCATGCCTGTCAACAACGGCATAGATGGCGTTATTGAGCAAATTGATCATGACTTGCTGTAGTTGCCCGGGGTCAGCTGCAATGGTCGGAGAATTCGCATCCACATCAAATTGCAAACGAATACCATGGACCTCGGCTTTTGCCTGAACCATTGCCCCGACTTCAGGGATGTATGTCGTCAGGACCACGGGCTGCAATTCAGGCGCATCCTGCCTGCCGAAACGAAGAATTTCACGGGTTATCGCAGCACACCGTCCTATCTGAATGGAGAACTGATCGACAACTTCCTGTGCTTCTGCACATAAATCGGCGTCCGTCCCTTTTTCCACCAAATCGCTCAAGGTGATTTCCAACAAGGCGGTGTCGGTCTTCATGACCTGCAACGGATTGTTAATTTCATGAGCGAATCCAGCCGCCATTTCACCGAGTTCCGCAAGACGGGCCGCCTGAAGCAATTGATTCTCCAAAATATCGACTTCTTCTGCCTGTCGCTGCAAGGTTTCCAAAACGCGGCGACTTACAATCACGGCAAGAAAAACAATAACCACACCACCGCACACGAGTATCAGCAAGACCGTATATGCCGCAGCCATGGTGGATTGAAAGGCTTCGTCCCTCTTTTGCCGAACAACCAGACGCCATTTTCCATCATTCATGGTTGCAGAAGCGAACAGATACTCCACTTCCTGATCTTTCCCGGTAAATGCCATGACCGACTCGTCATGCGTTGGGTAGTTAAAAAGATCGTGTTCAAGCAACTCACCATGGGACCGACGATCTGTCTGAAAAACCCCATCCCTGTTCAGAATATATGCTTCACCGGAGTCCCCAACACTGACCTGCTCAACGAGTCGGCCAAACAGATTCGAATCTATGGTAGCCCGCAACACCCAGACTTGCCCCTGAATGCGACGAGCGACCGCAACAACAAAATGCGGGACATTGCGATAACCAAGAAACACATCACTGACATAGTACCCGCGTCTGACTGTCTCGCGATACCAAGCTGTATTTCTATAGATTTTGCCGACCAAGGCATAAGGCCCGCTGTACGCTCTCTGTTTACCCTCAGGATCAATGACGCCCATATCCTGAAACACACTGCCAGAAGCACGAAGTATCCGGCTGACTTCCGCCTGACCGGCAGCACCGGATAAGGCATCAACAGGAGTGAGCGCCAGAATCGTCTCCAGATCTGCACGGCGTTCATCAAGGAAACCGGCGATCATGTTTCTGTGGTCCACAGCGACCTGCTCTATGGCATTGGTGGCAAAATTCTTCGTTGTCTCAACATATGAATAAAACCCGATTGCAGCTGCCAGAAACAACGGAACAGCCGGAACAATTATCATGGAGACAAAAAGCAGCCTGTGAACTCCGGTAAACATCGCGTTCTTATTCATAAAATTACGCTGCCTGATTTTGCGCAAAACGATGCGGGTTAATTATCAAGTTATTACAAATACTTAAGAAATCACGCAAATCGATATCGCGCGATTGAAGAATCTTCAATCTAATTAAGCAACCGTTATGCCAAAAATGATTGACACCGACAGAAGAGAAGAATAACCGCAGAAATAGAGACTGAAAATTCGCCTCACACAATTGATATTCGCCACTCTGGGAGGACGTCATGACCGAGACTCGTACGACTGATCAATCCACGGTATCACGCCGGACCAAAATTGGATCATCCATCGCACACAAGCTGGGACTGCGGGGAAAACTCCTCCTTGCCCTGCTCCCCCCTATTGTCGCCATTCTTCTTGTGACCGGATATGCCTCGTATACCGTTTCCGAAGACTTCATCGACATCGCCCTTGAACGATCCGTCAAAATGCACACCTTGGCCATGGCGCATGAAGTCGAAGAACTCCTCGATCAATGCCGAATCGACCTTCTCTTCTTTGCGCAGGGTAAAATGGAACCAAAGGCCCTGCGTTCCATGCTGGAAAAACGTCTGCGTTCAGGTGGCAATCAGTATTTCGAACTCTCTTTCATTCCAGCCTCGGGAGGCCAGCCGTTTGCGCTCATTCAACAGGATGGCGTGATACAGGAAATACACTCCAACGAATTTGACACCATACACCCGAACCCCTTCGAAGAACTGGATAAGATTGACTCACTCAAAGTCGGACAAGTTCTGCCTTCCGATATCATTGAGACCATCTATCCCATGCCCAGCGACACGGCCTCGAACCGACACATCAAAACACGCATCCTCCGTTTTTACACATACTTCCCCGGCGATCAGGTCTCGCCCCCCGGCATTCTCTTTCTCTCCGTGAAAGCCACAGACATTCGCAACATCCTTTCCTGGTACAATTCGGAAGAATCACCGCTGTGGGCGTTCCCTCGCAGTGACGAACTTCGGTTCAGTTACTTCCTCAATAATGAAGGATGGATGCTTTTTCAGTCAGAAACATTCAACGAAACCGGCAAAGAGTTGACCACCTACCTTGCCAGAGAAAACTTCAGCGGCACTCTGGGTAAAGATGGCCATGCTGCGGCATTCCGCCCCAATGAAAACCATGTCCGGTATTGGGCAGCTGTCAGCGACATCAACAAAGGAAAAAACGGCCTCACGCAGGTGGCGGAAGAACGTATCGGAGATTCGGCCGTAAACTCATTCTATTTCAGCTATGCCCCAGTTCGCTTTTGGGGCGACGGCACGGATCAACCAACCTCATTCGGCGGCGTTGTCTTCGTTGACAGGAGTCAACTTCCCATCATTGCAGGCTACAAGAATCTGGACGTGATGCTCTTTGTCACCGCAGGGGCGATACTCCTGATTTCATGCCTCGTATTCTGGTTTGGGCGAATCCTCACACGTCCGATTCATGCCTTGGCAACCAGCCTTGACTCTCTGAATTCACTGGAAGAAATGGAAGAGATCAATCTGCCATACAGTGGGGCAGACATCACACGGCTCCAGAAAGCGATCAACGTCATCATCCGCAAGGTCAAGCAGCAGGTGGTGGAAATTCAAGTCAAGGATGAGGCCATACTCAACGTGAACAAACGGGAACGCGCTCCGCTGAAACGAGAACGTGAAACCCTTGCAGAAGCCGAGTTGAGCCGTATCCCGGAAATCATCGGCATCGGCCCTGTCATTTCAAACATGAAGGTGAACATCCTGAAGGCAGCGCAGGTGGAAGTCGATGTACTCATCTCCGGCGAAACCGGCACGGGCAAACAGTTGGTCGCCGAAGCCATTCACTCTCACAGCAATCGTGCGGACAACCCCTTCATTTCAATAAACTGCGGTGCGTTGGATGAGAACCTCCTGCTCGACGCCCTGTTCGGCCACACCAAAGGCGCGTTCTCGGAAGCCAAGGAAGACCGAAATGGCGCATTCATTGAAGCTGACGGCGGCACGCTATTCCTGGACGAAATCCAATCAGCCTCGCCCAAAGTCCAACAATCTCTGCTCAGGGCCATTGCATCGCGCAAGATCAAACCGCTTGGAAGCGACAAGGAATTTGCCGTCAATGTTCGAATAGTCGCAGCCACCAATGTGGATATTCCAGACCTGATCGAACGAAAAGAGTTCAGGGAAGATCTGTATTACCGACTCAAAGTTGTTTCCATAGCAACTCCGGCACTCCGTGAACACCGGGAAAACATTCCGATGCTCGCAGTCTATTATCTCACTCAGGCGGAACAACTCGCCGGACGTGAGAGCCTTGATCTGAGCAAGGGCGCACTCGCAAAGCTCAAGAATTATCAATGGCCTGGCAATGTTCGCGAACTGGTCAACTGCATTACCAGAGCCGCAGTCATGGCAGAAAACGACATCATCCAAGCCGAAGAAATCCGGCTGGAGAATGACCCCACCCAGCCACCGACACAACACGCTGAGTCTCCCTCTGTGATACCCGATGAGACCATTGATTCACCTTTGAATCAGCCAACTCCGACAATTCCTCCGACAAAGTCTTCCCCTCTGAACGCTCGCCAAAAGGAAGCGTGGCCACATATACAGAAAAAGAAGGCAGTGACACGCAAGGAGTATCAGGAACTGGTGAGCGGCACCCTGCCCACGCGAACAGCGATCTACGATCTGCAAGACTTCGTTAAGCGAGGCCTCCTCGCCAAACAGGGCAAAGGCCCTTCCACGAGATACGAGGTCGTCAAGGGGTAGAGGATTCACAAAAGAAGTTGCATGATTCGATTTCACCTTACCTGAAGAGGCCGTCAAATGACGACTCCATGATCCGAGTCTTTCATTGCGGTAACAGGTTTTCATGGTAAAGATGACAGGCTTCAATGGTGACAAGTGGCTGCACTCTGAGGTATTCATGCACCATGAAAGTGACCTTCCTGCATCGTATTCATTTGTTGCTCTTTATTGTCCTCGCAGCATCTCCTGCCCTTGCGGCAGAACCCTTGCGCATAAGTATTTTCCCTTTCTCGCCGCCGTTCTCATTCTATGCAGTCCAAGACGGCAACAAACACTTGCAGGGGTACACTATCGACGAGAGTCTGGCAGTGGGGAAAGAACTCAAACAACCGGTTGAGTTCATTACAGTAAGTGCCATTGACAGACAGGTAGGGATTCTCAAGAAAGGAGACATAGCACTCATTGCCCACGATTCCGCTTCCTATGCGAAAACACATGGGCTGACCTTTCTCCCTGTGGGCGTCAGTCTGCAACACCATCTGTACATCCATGAGACGTGCAAACCCGGCATCGATCTCCACAGCCCCAAAACTTTTCGGGACAAACGCGTCGCCACGGTCAAGGGCGCACCTTATGTCATGGATATTTCGATGATTCCCAACATCATCGAAGCACCTTCAGCGCTTGAAGCCCTGAACCTGCTCAATCAGGGAATTGCCGACATTTATATAGCCCCGTCCGAACGGGTGGCAGATTATCTGATCACGGCCAACAACTTTGACGCTGTGGTCAAGGAAGGCGACTTCATCGGAGAAGCCCCATTGGGCTTCATCGTCAACCCCGACGACACGGAACTCATCCAACGCCTCAAGATTGCCATCAAGACATTGGAACGAAAAGGCTCCCTTGCCAGCATCCGAGACAAGTGGTTCGACCAGACAAATGGATTCAACCTCTCAAAATACTCAAAACACATTGCCCTCACAGCGTTGGGTATAGCCGCCCTGTTCGTGATGTTCGGCGTGTGGAATATTTCCCTGAAACGACGCGTGGCTCAGGTTGCTCAGGATTTGCGACAGACTGAACAACGATATCGTGACCTCATCGAATCATCACCGGACATGATCTTTCTGGTGACCGAGGCCGGTGAAATTCTCCACGCCAATGAACGCGCATGCACCAATCTCCATTTGAAACTCCCCTTTGAAGGATTGAACCTGCAAGACCTGATCGCACCGGAAGACAGAGCAGAAGTGGCTCCCTTTCTCGGCAAGGTGTTCAACGATGGATGCGACAAATTCGAATTCAGAATGGACGAAAAAACTGGGCAGGACATAGAGGTTGAAATCGCGGGGCGCATCCTGCAAGGCCCCATTCAACCGGGACTGCTGGCCTGCCTGTTCGCACGTAACGTCACGGACAGGAATCGTATGGAAGAAGAACTCATCCAATCTGAACGGCTTGGCATCATAGGGAAAATGGCCGCAGGAGTGGCCCATGAAATCAACAACCCACTGGGCATCATCCGATTCAACGCAGAAGATCTGCTCTATGCGGAAGAAATGAGCAGCGAGGCCAGAGAAGGACTCACGGCCATCTCACGCAATGCGGCACGGGCGGCGGATACGATCACTCACATGCTGGACCTTGCCTCTCCCAAACCAATGGCGAACGACATCTTTTATTTGGAAGAAGCGGTCAAAGACAGTGTCGCCCTGCTGGGTCCCAAAATCAAAAAGGCCACGCTCACGCTGGATATTCAAAACAAACCACTAAGCATGCGCGGAGACTCGCGCGCGATCCAGCAAGTCCTAGTCAACCTCCTTCTCAATGCCCTGAACAGTATGCAGGGCAAAGGGAGCATCTCCATCTACGGAGACAGGTCACACGAAGGAATCCGGCTTGTCATCGAAGACAAGGGAAAAGGTATTGCGAAAAAAGATCTCCCTCATATTTTCGATCCATTCTTCACATCCAGAAAAAACGGGTTCGGTCTGGGCTTATTTATCACACGACGTATTGTAGAACGCCATGAAGGCATCATTTTTGCCGAGTCTGAGCCAGATGAAGGAACGCGAATGATTTTGGAATTTCCCCTGCATGAAAATGAAGAGAGCGCATAATGCCCGACAAGATATTATTGGTCGATGACGAACTGGACCTGCTGTCAACAGTTT
>Ga0070728_10006486_pt1 | contig 11083 bp, 7 predicted proteins | sample tdDd471_FD_66723 | JGI IMG/M metagenome (GOLD analysis project Ga0070728, IMG submission 66723) | Marine sediment microbial communities from the Atlantic coast under amendment with organic carbon and nitrate - tdDd47.1 | ecosystem: Environmental > Aquatic > Marine > Coastal > Sediment | place...
ATCTAATGGTGTAATGTAATGGTGCCCTAGAATCGTACTTTCATTCACATTGCCACAGTAATTTTTAAAATCCTCCAGCAGATTATCACCTGAAGATTCACGCAGCTCATCCCAACGCTCTGGTCCGCCATCCTTTAATGAAAAGGGAGCAAATGTCCACAAGTAAAGCGTAGACTTACCTAAAGGTGCCCGGCTTGGATCATGATTAGTATGAACAATCGACCCCATAGAATTATGAGGAGGAATTTCACCATAACGGTAATAATCAAAAATACGTCGAAACTCTTCGAGCTTAGTCGGCACAATACCGGTGATAAATGCTTTATCAGCAATCGGGCCAACGTTATAGCGCGGCGGTTCGCTAAGGGCAACATTAGCAACAATTGGCGCATAGCCCGATTGAATGACCCTACTCGCATTTTCAAGCAGTGGCGCGCTAAGACCATCAACATAATTGCCAAGCAGGCGTGGATGAATGGCAGCAATCACTCCTCGTGATGCCTTAATCTCTTCACCATCAGCTAGCCGTACACCTACGGCCTTGCCACCTTCAGAGAGTATTTTAGTGACTTCAGCATTAGCGCGAACCTCTGCTCCATGATCGGCCAAACAATCAAGCAAGGCCTGCACTAACATCCCGCTACCACCCTTTGGCATTCCCGGCGGATAGTTGTGGACAAATCCAGGCATAGTGAAGAGAGTGATTCCTGTGCCCTTTTCTTCCGGTCCGACAATACCTTCAGAGATAAATTTAAGCAGGTGCACAATAACCTTTTCATTTTCAAAACGCTCTTTGACTAAATCCAAAGCGCTCTTTTGAAAAATGTGCATTAATCGTCGCCCCTCAGTGCTTTGATCAAGCAATGCCCAAAATGGCCCTTGCGGAGTGGGTGGCACGTATAAAGCGGAAGTCAGCATGGGTAAAATTTCGCTGCTTTCCCTAGCAAATATACGATAGGCCTCCGCATCGCGAGGTGAAATCTCAGCGATAGAGTCACAGGTGCGATCAATATCTTTGTAAGTTGCAATATGAGTTCCGTCTTCAAATACGGTTAGTAAAGCAACCTCAGGATAGATGTATTCCAAACCGTACTTTGATTTTAAGCCCAGTTCATCCTGGGTAATCAATGGATTAGCCTGGATATAGGTATGAGCAACCGAATGCTCATCATGCTTAAAACCAGGGACAGTCAGTTCTTTGGTGACCACGCCACCGCCAAGAAAGTCAGCTTTTTCGAGAACCAGTGTTTTCATACCGGCTTTGGCCAGATACGCGGCGGTAATTAGAGGGTTGTGGCCGGATCCAACCACAACAATATCGTATTGATCTGTCATTTTATTAGGTAGCTCCCTGGGTGGTAATGGTTAAATTTATATATTGGTTAGCATTGATTACGTTTCGCACTAACATCAGCATCTACCCCAATTAAAACTCTTTTTTGTGGCCTGTTAGATAATGAAAAACATGTCGGCAATCACATCGTTTCTATTGAGTAAATTTTCTCTAGTTTAGGCAGCAATAAAAAAGCGACACAATCCAGAAACTGGTCATCATTATCCATTTTTGGATATACAGATAATTTTTTATAAAAAAATTTTTGGTATTAGATTGTAAAAATGGCGACAAACAGTAAGAAGGAGGGGGATCACTGTCTACCGCCAGGAAAAGAAAGGATTAACGAGTCGCCGTAGCTTCTATTTCTACTAAAATATCTGGATGAAATAGAGCATCAATGCCTAACATTATAGAAGAGGGGCGACATTCAGCATTTTTTAGACGCTCTAATGCTTCCGGCATACTTTGAATAAAAGCATTGGTATCTGTTGTGTAATAATTTAATCGCACTACATCTTTGAAACCCATTCCTGCTTCGGCCAGTATTGTTTCCAGGTTATCCAATGCCAAACGCAGCTGCGCCTCCATGTCTCCAGGATGTAATGGATTACCATCAGCATCAAGCGACGTTTGGCCAGAACAGTACAGCACCTGGCTGGCATCACTAACATGATTACCCTGAACAAAACCAAATTGATCCTGCCAACTCCAGGGATTAATTATTTTTCTTTTCATTGACTTATTCCTTTTAAAACTAAATGCTCATTAAAAGCATTCTATGCTTGTAAAATAAGACCGAACAATCCGAAAAACGGCTATGATTATCCAGTTTTAAGCGAATGGATTAGAATCTAAATAGGCCCTATACTGTTAAACCTGACACTAGGTTAGAGGAAATAAGCGAGGTCAACTCATGGCTCAACTACAGTCTCTTACAGGCTATTTGGATGTAGCTAATCAAGTTAAATCGGGATGGACCTCCTATCGCTCAACAGATGTTGATGAAATTCATGAAGCCGTATCCGGTTTGATCTGTGAACACCAAATGGAATTGGGGAGTAGCACCTCTGGCCTTGATTACTCTCACCGCTTACTTCGCGGTGAGAAGGTAAGCGTTGCGCAAATGACTTATGGAGGCACTGTGCATGTACGCACCCGTGAGTTATCCCCCTATATTATTGTCACCATGCCAATTTCTGGCAGCACATCCTATTGCTGTGGAGAGGAGTCTGGCCTAGCAACATCTACCCAAGGTTTTTTACCTAAGCCCGATAAAGAGTTTGCTTTTGGTTGGAATGCGGACTGTGAAAGTCTCGCAATACGGATTGAGCGGCATGCCATTGAGCAACGTCTTGAAGAACTGTTGGGCCGTCCACTGATGCAAACACTGGATTTCGATTTAGAAATGCCAGTCATCACCGAATCTGGAGCCCTTTGGCTATCTGCAGTACGTGATCATATTCACTATATGGAGCAACGACCAAATGACCCAAATGGCAAGTGGTTGTTGCCGGAACATGAGAAATTATTGCTAACGACGCTCCTTTATACGCAACCCCATAATCACTCGAAAATGCTACGCACTTCTGGCGATGAAGCTCCCCAACATGTAAAAATTGCAGAAAAATATATAGAGGAAAATGCAGAAAAAAACATTAACTCAAATGATTTAGTCATACTTACCGGTATTAGTGAAGGTGCCTTATGGCGAGCTTTCAAGCGCTTTCGCGGATGCTCCCCGATTCAATACTTGCGTTTTATACGGATGAAGAAAACACGACTAGAGTTGCTCAATCCAAATATAGAAGGGAACGTCACAGAGATTGCCATGCGTTGGGGATTCTATCATTTAGGACGTTTTGCACTAGCTTATAAAAAACATTTTGGTGAATCACCAAGTGACACGTTAAAAAGGCGTGGAATTTAAATAAAAATTTAAGCGGTATAAACTACACAATGCTTAACTTAACAAAAAATCCTTAAAACGATCACAACGGAAAATCCAAATCTGCTTAAACTCCTGCAGCTTCAAGCAGGTCATCTAATTTGGTTAGCTTTAGGCGAGGACGGCCAATTTTTGAACCCGCTGCTATTTCAGTACGCTCAACATTAAGCCAGTTAGCATATTCAACAATCGTTGCTTTACGCTTTTTGACCTCAGTTAACACCTCATCATGACTGGCAGTATTAGAAGACAGCTTACCGTCTTTTGCATCTTGTAATAGACATCTTACCGTATCACGAGCACAGAGTTTATTAGTGCCAATTATTCCCCTAGGACCATTCTTAATCCATCCTGTCACGTAAGTGCCGGGGAAAAGTTCACCTTGATCTGACACCCTACCCTTTATATTTTCGATCACTCCCTTGCTTTTATTAAAAGGCAAACCCGGTAATGGTATACCACGATAACCGATAGCACGGAACAGAATACCGGTCTCTAACTGGTAACTTTCTTCAGTAGGACGGACTATCGACCTACCCTCTTCATCAAAATCAATTTGGTTCTTAGCAACCACAAGCCGCTCTAATTTATTAGAGCCAATTAATTCAATTGGCGAGGACATAAACCGAAAAATAATCTTTCTATTTTTTTCTTTGAGATTATCTTTTGCTAAATGATTAAGTGTTAGGATTTTACGCTTGGTTTTCCAGTCAAGTGCAGAATTAAGATTATTTTTCTTGGGTAGTTGCTCCTTATCTAACACGATATCTACACCATCAAGGCATGCCAGCTCTTCTAATTCCGGATTGTGAAAAGCCGCCTTTACAAGATTACTCCTACCTAATATTACTACTTCTCTAATTTTACTTCTTTTCAGCGCTTCCAGCGCATTCTGGGAAATATCCGTTTTAGCAAGCTGCTCTGGCGACATTGTTAATATTCGCGCCACATCCAAAGCGACATTTCCATTACCAACAACAACCGCTCGCTCACAGGAGAGATCAAATTCTAAATGGCTAAAGTCTGGATGGCCGTTATACCAAGCGACAAATTCCCGCGCGGCCCAACTACCAGGCAGACTTTCACCGGGAATATTTATGCTTTTATCTTCGGTTGCTCCAACCGCATAAATAACCGCGCTATACCACTCTGACAGCTGCGTATGATCAATATCTTTCCCAATCTCAAGGTTACCGATAAACCGAACCTTGGGGTGGGCCAAGTAGTAGTTAAAAGCTCGATCTATTATCAACTTTTTTTCTGGATGGTCAGGCGCCACGCCATAGCGGACTAGACCCCAAGGAGTGGGCAGTCGTTCATAAAGGTCAATTTCTATATTCAACGGTTCTTTCAATAAGTGCTCAATAGCATACATACCGGCTGGACCGGAACCGACTACCGCTATACGAAGTGTTTTACCCTTCAATGCTATTCAACTCCGCCGGTACGGTTTTTGTTCGTAAAATAATTGCGGTTAATACGCGCATAATGTTGCCACCTTTTTGGCAAATCAACATCTTCGTAAATCGCCAATACTGGGCACGCATCTACACAAGCAGCGCAGTCGATACATATTTCAGGATTGATATACATCTGTTCTGCATCCTGAAAATCACTATCGTCCGGCTCGGGGCTAATACAATCTACCGGACATACTTCCACGCAAGAATAATCTGCAACACAGGGAGCAGTTATCACATAGGTCATTGTTTTTTATCTCTAATTCGTATTGCTTCTTTCGGCAATTTTTCAATTTCCACTAACGTATCGTTGTAATAAGGTGTCCCAGCAAAACCCGGAATCTGACTCTTGGTCAGCGCGTTAACGGAGCCATTCAACAAATTACGCCCCGGCCAATAACCAAAGGTAGCGACCACAGTGCCATTGGACACATCGGTGGTCACACGAGCATTCGCTCCCACTTCTCCAAGCTGATTAAAAATCCTGACTGAATCCCCTTCGCTAATTTGACGCGCATCCGCATCAGCCGGACTGATCAAAACAAATTGTTGCTCCTGTTTACGTAATTTATGCGCTTCATTGGCATACTGGGAATTCAGGAACGCATGGCTTTTAGGGGATATCAGGTGGAGCGGGAGGGTTTTATCTGAGCACTCATTTTTATCCTGGCATTGATCATCCAAAATGTAGTTCGGCACCGAATCGATGGGCCGACCAGTTTGACGACCGGCCAACATCTGTCTTAATACCGGTGCGACAAAACCTGATGAAGTGTCCAGCGACGACCGGAATTCACACTTGCCAGAAGGCGTAGGGAAATTTCCCTCCGCATGAGGCCTAGAGATGCTTTTTTCCGGAACATTTATGCGAATAAAACCATTCTCTTCCAACATTTTAAAACTCCTACCCTGGAGTAACGGTGCATCCCAGTCCAACGCTTCGGCAAGTATCTCTTTATCCGTTTTTGTAAAACGCGGATCATCAAAACCAAAGCGCTCGGCAAGCCGTTGAAACAGTTCAAAATTTGATACGGTTTCACCGGGCGGATCAATCGCTTTTTGGTTCATGGTGATATAAAAATGGCCCCATGAGGTAACAATATCATTATGCTCAGCCGCCATCGTTGCAGGTAATATTAGATCGGCATAGAGTGCAGTATCAGTAATAAACTGCTCACTCACCACAGTAAAAAGATCTTCGCGCAACAACCCTTCCACGGCCTTGTTGGCATTCGGCAATTTGGATACTGGGTTGGCGTTCCATATAAACAATGCATTAATCGCTGGGTTTAGTTCATCATTCGTCAAGGTGTCTGCAAGATTGGATAAGTTAACAACCCGTGTATCTTCTTTAATCCAGTCAGGCCTTGATAAAAACTCACCGCGCACCGGAACAAAGACCGGCATCTGTAATAAGCCTCCACCCGCATGACGCCACGCGCCAATTAAAGCGGGCAAACAGTCAATCGCTCGAATCGCCTGTCCACCATTTGGGTGTCGCTCCAAACCTATACCAACGCGGATTACAGAAGGCTGAGTATTGGCATATTCATAAGCTAGCCTATTTATTTCTTCTGCTTTAATACCGGTTATATTTTCAGCTTTATCCGCACTAAAAGCAGCTGCAACAGCCTTTAAATCATCAAAACCTTGTGTATATTGATCAACGTAGTCTTGATCTAACCAATCGTTTTCGACGATTAAATTAATCAATGCCAGGGCCAATGCTCCATCTGTGCCTGGCTTAGGTGCTATATGCCAATCTGCCAATTTAGCCGTACGACTGCGGTAAGGGTCAATCACTACAACTTTTGCCCCATCTTTTTGTGCGCTGGCGATAAATGGCCACAGATGAGAATTGGTACTGACGGTATTACCGCCCCATATAAGAATGAATTTGGACTGCAAAAAACTTTCTGGATCAGTACCAAGCGCCGGACCGATCGTCATTAATTGTGAGGTAACTGCACTGGATCCACAGAACGTTTTTTCCGAAATCGTTGTACCCAGTTTATTGAAGAAGGCATCGCCTGAATTCATGCCATTGAGCAAGCCCATATTTCCAGCATAGCCATAGGGTAAAATTGTTTCAGCGCCAAAATCTTCAATAAGTTTTTGCCAGCGCTGTTTAATTTCATCCAGCGCCTCGTCCCAACTGATCCGTACAAACTCTCCACTTCCTTTTGGTCCAGAACGGCGTAAGGGATAAAGCACTCGGTCCGGATTATAATGGTGTTGTGCAAAATCCTTTAACTTGACGCACAGCCGCCCTCTCGTAAACGGCTGGTCAGGGTTTCCATTCACCTTTAGTAGCCGCCCCTCTTTTACTTTATACAACATAGAGCAACCATCGGGACAATCATGGGGACAGGCACCAAAAACCACTTTCGGTTGTTCCGTAAGAACAGAGCTCTCCGCCCGACGATACTTGACTGAATAATCGGTATTTTTTAAGGCCATGTGATTACCATCATAATAGGCTTTCAGCCTTCAAAGCCTGCGGTTTTTCTTATTAATTATGGTCTTTGACAACAACCGTAGCCTGCTGCAGGTGCCACTCTTGTGATCCGTCCTTTGAAGGCCTCATATAAGAGTCAGTAGCAATCCTATTTTTTAAATCCAAGACAAAGGCAACGAGATAATTATCTTTATACGTATTTGAAAATCCTCTTGGGATGCCTTCCGGGTCAACCCAAGTTACGTAATAAATATCCTCAGTAATTTTAAATACCACATGCTTTACATTTCTGATTTTTTTAACTGGGTCACTTTCAACCCACCACTCCAGATTGTGCTCATCGACAACATGCGCTACTGCAACCAATTTCTTATCGAGCGTTCCATAATTAAGGTGGTACTCCTTACCGATTAAATCATAAGAAACAGGATGTGCATCATTCATCAATTTAACAATTGGCGTCACCTTCAGACCTTCCTGAAGGTACGACATATCATAGTCTTCGTTGTCTCGTTCCTCATGGCCATTAGCAACTGCTGCGACCAGTATCAATATCGAAAACAACCCAACTAAATACAGTTTTTCCAATCGACTATTTTTTTCCACCATGCACACCCGCTATCAGACGGCTAAAAGCTATAGTTGGCACGTAAATACCAAGTCCGGCCTCGATCAAAGACCCCTTCTGCAGTTCCTTGTGCAACACCGAAGACACCGCTAATCATGTAATCCTCATCTAAAAGGTTATCAATACCTACTGTCACACTTAGCTGGTTGTTAGGGGCTTCCCAGCGAACATTGGTATTAACAACTCGATAGGCTTTCTGCTCGATAATCGGCGTGTTCAATGCATCATTAAAAAATTTATCACGGTAAGACCAGTCTATTCGAGGAGAAAAAACACCATATTCTTCAGTGCTAATTTCCTTAGATAGACCTAAGCTTGCAGTCAATTCTGGCACTCGTTCAAATTTAGAGCTTTGTGTAATCTCCGTTACCGTCGTACCAACTTCGTCAAACTCAGCGTCAATCCAGCCAATTGAACCTTCTAATAACCAGGTTTCTACTGGGGTGTAGACAAACTCAACCTCAATACCGGTAATTGAAGCTTCTGCAGCATTTTGGGTAATCGGCGCAATACCAATAAAAGTTTGTACCTGCAGGTCCGAGTAATCAGAATAAAAAATGGCACTGTTTAGGCGAAAGCCTTGCTCAAGGTTTTCATACTTGAAACCAACTTCATACACTTTTACGTATTCAGGATCGAAGGAAGGAATTTCTGGCAAAGGGGGAAACACCCGCTGGGTAAAACCTCCTGACTTATAACCTTCTGAATAAGACACGTATGTCATGAAATCATCATTCCATTGATAAGCAAAGTTCACCATCGGAGTCACTTCTTCAAAAGTTTGCTCAGCTGTTTTAGACGGCAAGAGGGGCAAGCCAACAGGAATCCCATAAAATGGCGCTGCTGAGGTAATAAACTGGTCAGGCGTAAACTCTTTTTTATCTTCTGTATATCGAAGGCCTAAAGTCATACTGAGCTTTTCTGTTAAGTCATAAGTACCTTGAGTAAAAACAGCCAAAGACTCGTTATCCACATCACCACCACTACGGAATGACAACATGGGTAAAAAGACATTGTTCAAGTTATTAGCAGACTCGGTAAAGTAGTAAAGACCGGCTATCCAATTAAGGCGGCCATCAAACGATTCACCCAAGAATTGAATTTCCTGGCTAAACTGATCTTGAGTAATATCATCAAATACGGAGTTAACAGGAAGCGGCGTTTTATCAATTTCCCGAGCGAACTCGCTGTCAACATCTCGGTAGGCCGTAATGGATTTAATTTGTAAATCCTCTGAAACCCTCCAATCTAGGGTTAACGTTGCACCAAATAAATCCAGTTTAGAAAAAGAGGGGGACGTTCCTGCTGTACGATCTTTCCCTAAGTTATATTGCGCATCATTAATACAGGCTGGATTAGTCGGGTCTCCCGACGGCGCACCGCAACCAGGAGTGATGGCGTTATGTAAAAAAGTGACCGCAGTTGGATCATATAAGAAACCTAAATGGCTAAGCGGAGGACCATTCTCACGGCTATGGCTGTAATCAACGGCAAAGCTCGCATCAAAACTATCACTTACTCTCCATAAAAATGCAGCGCGTGCGCCAATTTCTTCATCATCACCTAGGTCTTTACCATCTAGCCGTTCGACGTACCCGTCTCTATTGTGGGTAAATACAGAGTAACGCGAGTATAAATTGTCTGTTAAGGGTACATTTAATACCCCTCGAGTTTGGACTCTGTCATCTTCTCCAATTAATAGCTCTACCGATCCACCAAATTCTTCTTCAGGCTGCTTTAACGTAACGGATACCGCACCGCCTATTGTATTACGACCAAATAGTGTCCCTTGCGGACCGCGTAAAATTTCTACTTGTGCAATATCCGCTAAATTTAAAACACTACCAACTGAACGAGCAACATAAACACCGTCCATGTAAAGACCAACCCCAGGCTCAACAGTAGGTACAAAATCTTTCTGGCCTATTCCACGAATATAAACAGTCGCAGAGTTTGAAGCGCCACTAAAACCAGGATTGTTTTGGAAAGTAACGTTAGGGGCATATTTTTCAACATCGGCAATGGTGAACGAACCACGCGCTTCCATGTTGTCACCAGTAAATGCTGAAACAGCAATAGGTGTATCTTGTAAGCTCTCTTCCCTTTTCCTGGCCGTTACAACAATTTCTTCTAGAGTCAATTTTTTAGCTGGTGATTTATTAGATTCTGCTATGGACTGACCAGACCAAATAGGTATCGATGTAGTTAATGCCAGCACTAACAAATCCGCTCTTATCTTCCCCATTTGAAGTTCTCCTCTGTGGCTATTTTTATAATTGAAGTTGCACTTATTAGTATTGAATGGAGAATAGAGAGCTGAAAAATAAGAAACAATCCGGAAATCTATAGGCATTATCCACTTTTGATGAGATAGCTTATTAAGTGGTAGCTGGCCTGGTTAGGCAAATATCCAGGCTGATTCTTTCCCTATAATTAACCTGGTAACTGAGGGCAGCCTAGTAACTATCGGTTTATTGTAAATAGAATTGAAATAACCAACGGGCATTAGAATGAAAAGACTAGCAAGACCCCATGCCTGGATCTCTGCTTTACCGGATAAAATTCGTGATGAAGTCAGGGCGGCCATGGTCATGAAAACGTTTCACAATAATGAGTTTATTATGGGACTGACAGCCCTATCTCCTAAGCCGAATTCCTGCCTGCATTAATAATCCCAAACATGCAACGCAGCACAAGATTCTTATAGGTTTTTTCCAGCTGCTTATCGTCAACCCCTTCACGTAAATGCTGTAAAGCAAACTGCTGAATAGTGACCAGGGGCAGTACTATCTTTTCACGTAGCTTTATTGAATCCCGTTTAACAGCGTTGCTCGCCATCAACTCACCCAGTTGCGACACTTCCAGAATCATCTCTCTCGACAGATTAAACTCTTTGTAAAGCAGCTTCCAGAATTCAGCAAACTCCTTATCTTTTTTCAAATAAGCAGTTGCCGGAAAAAAGGATTTGGTTAAGGCCATCATGCTATTGCTGAGCAGTGTTCGGAAAAACAATGAGTCCTTATGAAGCTGTTGCAGCGCTTTTAACTTACCGGCCTTTTTGAGTTTTTTTAGGGCAGTGCCTACGCCATAAAAGCCGGGCACATTTTGTTTCATCAAGGCCCATGAGCCCACAAAAGGAATAGCACGCAAGTCTTCAAATTCCAACTGCGACCCCTTACCCCGCTTCACCGGCCTTGAACCGACATTGGCTTCACTGAAAAAAGACAGCGGTGTGATTTTTTCCAGATAAGGAACA
>Ga0070728_10006488_pt1 | contig 11080 bp, 8 predicted proteins | sample tdDd471_FD_66723 | JGI IMG/M metagenome (GOLD analysis project Ga0070728, IMG submission 66723) | Marine sediment microbial communities from the Atlantic coast under amendment with organic carbon and nitrate - tdDd47.1 | ecosystem: Environmental > Aquatic > Marine > Coastal > Sediment | place...
GCCCAGGATATGCAGACGCGCAGCGTGAGCCTGCTCGAGAGCGATTTCCATGATCTCGTCGGTGATGCCGTTGATCTTGATATCCATCTGCAGGGCGGTCACGCCCTCCTGGGTACCGGCAACCTTGAAGTCCATGTCGCCCAGGTGGTCCTCGTCACCCAGGATGTCGGTCAGAACCGCGAACTTGTCGCCTTCCTTGACCAGACCCATGGCAATACCGGCAACCGGTGCCTTGATGGGCACCCCTGCATCCATCAGCGCCAGGCTGGAACCACAGACAGAAGCCATGGAGCTGGAACCGTTGGACTCGGTGATCTCGGAAACCGCACGGATGGCGTACGGGAATTCTTCGAGGGTCGGCATAACCGCCAGAACACCACGCTTGGCCAGACGACCGTGACCAACCTCGCGGCGGCCCGGGGTGCCTACACGGCCAGCTTCACCTACGGAGTACGGAGGGAAGTTGTAGTGGAACAGGAACGGATCCTTGCGCTCACCTTCCAGTGCATCAATGATCTGCACATCACGGGACGTACCCAGAGTAGTGGTCACGATGGCCTGGGTCTCGCCACGGGTAAACAGGGCGGAACCGTGTACGCTGGGCAGAACACCCACTTCAATTTCGATCGGACGGACAGTCTTGTTGTCACGACCATCGATCCGCGGCTTGCCATCAATGACCTGCTGGCGAACCACACTCTTCTCGATCTTGCCGAAGTACTTTTTGACTTCGTCTTCGGAAGGTTGGCCTTCCTCTTCACCGGCCAGTTTCTCAACGGCAGCGGCTTTTACTTCGCCAAGGCGCTCGTAGCGGGCCATCTTGTCACGGATGCCGTAGGCTTCCTCGATAGCACCGGCAAAGTCGGCCTTGATGGCATTCAGCAGCTCGGTGTTCTCGGCGGCCGGCTGCCAGTCCCAACGGGGCTTGCCGATTTCAGCAGCAAATTCCTTGATGGCGGTAACCGCTGTCTGCATTTCCTGATGACCATAAAGCACGCCGCCCAGCATCTGGTCTTCGGTCAGGCCTTTGGCTTCGGATTCAACCATCAGAACCGCGTCTTCAGTACCGGCAACGACCATATCCAGCAGGGAGGTCTGCAGTTCTTCAAACGTCGGGTTCAGGAAGTAACCGCGCTCGTTGGTGTAACCCACGCGGGACGCACCTATGGGGCCATCGAACGGAATACCGGAGATGGACAGAGCGGCAGAAGCCGCCAGCATCGCGGCAATATCCGGGTCCTGGTTCTTGCTGGAGGACATGACCGTGGTGATGACCTGAACTTCGTTCATGAAGCCGTTCGGGAACAGCGGACGAATCGGACGGTCGATCAGGCGGGAGGTCAGCGTTTCCTTTTCGGAAGGACGACCTTCGCGCTTGAAGAAGCCACCGGGGATTTTGCCCACGGCGTAGGTCTTCTCGAAGTAGTTCACGGTCAGCGGGAAGAACGGCTGGCCGGGCTTGGCTTCTTTGGCGCCAACAACGGTGCCGAGAACGGAAATATCATCCACGGTTACCAGTACGGAACCGGTTGCCTGACGGGCAATACGGCCGGTCTCCAGAGTGACGGTTTTGCCGCCAAGCTCAAATGATTTCTTGAAAGGTTTCAGATCCACAAAAAACTCCTGGTCTATCTGTTCCAGATTGATTCGTTCCGGGCGCCCCTGCGCTCGAAACCATAGTTCTGCAGATGATGTGCTGTGGTCTGAAGAGCAACCCGTCTGAAAGCTAACAGGCTGTTGCAAAACCCCGGTCTGGGAGGCGGCAGTTCCGGAGGCCGCCAGGCCCGGGCTTTTCAACAACCTGCTATCAATTTCGGCTTTCCATTACGACAGGGAATCCTTCGAACACACAGACAATCCAACTGCAGTGGGAAAAAACACAACCAGCAGTCCCCGCGAGGAGGACTGCTGGTTGACGACTGCCGCCGGACGTACCGGCACAGCCCTCAGGTCGTAAAGACCCGGATTAGCGACGCAGACCCAGACGCTGGATGAGCTCCAGGTAACGATCGGCGTTCTTGCGCTTGAGGTAGTCCAGCAGCTTACGACGCTGGTTTACCATCCGGATCAGGCCGCGGCGGGAATGGTGATCCTGCTTGTTGGCCTTGAAGTGATCCTGCAGCTTGTTGATGTTCGCGCTCAGCAGTGCCACCTGAACTTCAGGGGAACCGGTATCGCCATCACCTTGCTGAAAATCCTTAACGATCTGTGCTTTCTCGTTGGCAGAAAGTGCCATAACTCACCTCATTGTTTGCGATGCTTTCGAATACGGCCGAACCGCGCATCTCTACAGCCCGGCTAGACAGCGACGCGCCTAACGCTTTCCGCTGCTTTTCACCAGTCGGCGTGGGACCAGATTGGTCTGCTCGCCTTCCGGGAATGCTTCTGCAAGCCCGACGAAGCTTTCGTTAGCGCTCTCATTCGCATAGAGACGCACGAACCCGTCGTAAGCCTGACCCGGTATTCTAACCGGTTGTCCGTTCAAGATCGATACCAGCGCCTGCCCCGCCAGACGGTGCTCGGGGAACATGGACAGCGCGGCATCCGGTGCCACGAGGAGACCATCAAGGCTTTCACCCCGCTCACGCATCGCCTCCAGATCACTCACGGCATGGGCATCGGCCAGGGTGAACCCGGACGCCATGGTACGGCGCAGCGCCGTCACATGGGCTCCGCAGCCCAGGGCTTCACCGATATCCTCAACCAGTGAGCGAATGTACGTACCCTTGGTGCAGCTGACCGCGATATCCAGTTCATTCTCGCGAATATCCAGGAGCGTCAGTTCGTAAATGGTCACCGGTCTTGCCGGACGTTCCACCTCGATACCTTCGCGAGCATATTCGTAGAGCGGACGCCCTTTGTGCTTGAGCGCCGAGTACATGGAGGGAACCTGTTGGATATCACCCCGGAAACCGTCAAGTACCGGCTCCAGGACCTCGGCGGTGAGACCGGCCGGTACCGGTTTCTCGGCAACGACGGCGCCCTCACTGTCACCGGTTTCGGTTTGGACTCCGAGCCGGGCGGTGGCAATGTAGGCCTTGTCGCTGTCGAGCATCATCTGGGAGAACTTGGTGGCCTCACCGAAGCACAGCGGCAGCACGCCCGTGGCCAGGGGATCAAGAGCACCGGTGTGGCCCGCCTTGGCGGCCCCGAACAGGCGCTTCACCTGCTGCAGGATGCCGTTGGAGGTGACACCTGCCGGCTTGTCGATAACGAGGATACCGTTAACGTCACGGCCTTTGCGTCTGCGGCTCAAGCGTTACGCTCCGGGTCATCCTGATCATCGTCGGTGCGGTCAACGGCCGGCTTGTCGCCGACCGCTTCCCGAATGAGGCTATCCATCTTGCGGCTGTATCCCTGCAGCGTATCGAAGTGGAAACGCAGCTGCGGCACAACCCGCAGCTTCATTGCGCGACCGACCTGGCCCCGCAGAAAGCCCGAGGCTTTGTTGAGCACCGCAATCGATTCCCGGACCTCCGGAGACTCTTCCGTCAGTTCTTCGGTGGAAAGCAGGGAAACATAGATATCGGCGTAGCCAAGATCACGACTGACCTTGACTGCGTTGACCGTGACCATACCCACCCGCGGGTCTTTGACTTCCCGCTGGATGAGCTGGGCCAGTTCCCGTTGCATCTGATCGCCGATGCGATCAATACGACTGAACTCTCTTGGCATCAGGCCCCCGTGGACTCAAGCTTGCGCTCGACCCGGACGCGATCGAAGACCTCGATCTGGTCGCCGACTTTCACGTCGTAACCCTTAACGCCAATACCGCACTCCATACCGTTACGGACTTCAGGTACGTCGTCCTTGAAGCGACGCAGGGATTCCAGCTCGCCTTCAAAGATAACCACGTTGTCCCGCAGAACCCGGATCGGCTTGTTACGGTAAACCGTGCCTTCAGTAACCATGCAACCGGCCACCTGACCAAACTTCGGCGAACGGAACACATCACGCACGTCGGCGATGCCAACAATATCTTCGCGGAATTCCGGTGCCAGCATGCCAGTCAGGGCTGCTTTCACATCATCAATCAGGTTATAGATGATGCTGTAGTAGCGCAGATCCAGACCTTCCTGCTCAACCAGGCGCTTGGACGCTGTGTCGGCACGGACGTTGAAACCGAAGATAACCGCATTGGTTGCCATGGCCAGACTGACGTCGGTCTCGGCAATACCGCCAACACCGGACGACACGATCTTGACCTGAACCTCATCGTTACCCAGGTCCTGTAAGGCCTTGGTGATGGCTTCCAGCGAACCCCGAACGTCGGTCTTGAGCACAACATTGAGGGTTTTGACCTCGTCCTTGCCCATGTTCTCGAACAGGTTCTCAAGCTTGGCGGCCTGCTGACGCTGGAGACGCTGCTCCCGCTCACGGCTCTGACGGAACTCGGCCAGCTCTTTGGCCTTCTTCTCGTCGGCAACGGCGAAGAACTCGTCACCGGCATCCGGTGTTCCGTTCAGACCGAGGATCTCGACCGGAATAGACGGGCCTGCTTCCTTGACCTGCTTGCCGGCTTCATCGGTCATCGCCCGGACCTTACCGAAGTAGGAACCGGCCACAACCATGTCGCCCTGACGCAGGGTACCGTTCTGTACCAGGACCGTCGCAACGGAACCGCGGCCACGCTCAAGGCTGGATTCTACGACCACGCCCTTGGCAGGCGCATCGGTTGCCGCCTCAAGCTCGAGCACTTCTGCCTGAAGCAACAACGCCTCCAGCAGATCTTCAATGCCCTCACCGGTGTGTGCTGAAACAGGCACGAACTGAACGTCACCGCCCCAGTCTTCCGGGATGACTTCCATACCCGCCAACTCGGTCTTGACGCGATCGGGATCGGCCTCTTCCTTGTCCATCTTGTTGATGGCAACAACGATCGGCACCCCGGCGGAGCGCGCGTGCTGGACGGCTTCCTTGGTCTGTGGCATCACGCCGTCATCGGCGGCAACCACCAGGACAACGATATCCGTGCACTGGGCACCGCGGGCACGCATGGCGGTAAAGGCCGCGTGGCCCGGGGTATCCAGGAAGGACACCATGCCGTGATCCGTTTCTACGTGGTAAGCACCAATGTGCTGGGTAATACCACCAGACTCACCGGAGGCCACCTTGGTACGGCGGATGTAGTCCAGCAGGGAGGTCTTACCGTGGTCGACGTGACCCATCACGCTCACAACCGGAGCCCGCTTGGTCTTTTCGCCGCCCTCGAAGGAGAATTCGCTCAGAACCTCTTCCTCGAACGCATCGTCGCTGACGGTCTTGGCTTTATGACCCAATTCCTCGGTCACCAGAACGGCAGTTTCCTGGTCCAGTGCCTGGTTGATGGTGGCCATGACGCCCATGCCCATCAGGGTCTTGATAACATCAGCCGATTTGACTGCCATACGCTGGGCAAGGTCACCGACAGATATCGTTTCCGGAATCTCTACTTCTCTGACCATTGGTTTGGTCGGCCTCTCGAAAGCATGACGCTTCTCTTTGGGTTTCTTTTTCGCACGCAGCGGCTTGCGCAGCGTGGTCTCTTCCTCATCCTCGGAGATAACCAGCGGCTCTTCCACCGGACGACTGCGAGGACCACGATGGCCTGCCTGCTTCTTCTTCGGCTTGCCCTCTTCGATCTCGTCGCCGCGCTCGCGAACTTTTTCTTTCTTTTTCTTCGGCTTGCGGTCCTTGCCATCGCCCTCGGGCGGCGGCATCGGCATATCTTCCGGAGCGGGAACCGGCTCGGGCTCCGGCTCTTTCTTCGGCTCGGCCTTCTCTGCCTGCTCCGGCTGCTCTGCAGTCGCTGCCTCTGCGGGCTTCTCTGCTTCCGGCTGCTGGGCCTGCTCGGCCGCTACCTTTGGCGCCTCTTCCACCGGTGCCTGCTCCGGCTGCTGCTCAGCTACCGGCTCTTCCGGTTTCGGCGCTTCAGCCTCAGGCTGCAATTCAGCCCGTTTGATGTAGGTACGGCGCTTGCGAACCTCAACATTGACGGTCTTTGCCTTGCCGGCCTTGAGCGTCGTAGTGGTCTTGCGCTTCAGGGTAATCTTGCGCGGTTCGGCGTCGGCCTCACCGTGAGTCTTTCTCAAATAGGCCAGCAACTGCTGCTTCTCATCGCTGGAGACAGAATCATTCTCGGAGCGGGCTTTCAGGCCAGCCTCCACAATCTGCTTCAGCAAACGATCCACGGGAGCGCCTACATCTTCGGCCAGTTGTTTTACCGTTACTTCAGCCATACTGGTCCTCCTCCCGAATTAAGCCTGGTCTTCAAACCAGGGGGCACGTGCAGTCATGATAAGCTGACCGGCACGCTCTTCATCCATACCTTCAATCTCGAGCAGATCGCCAACCGACTGCTCTGCCAGATCTTCCATGGTGCGCACACCCATGCCGGCCAGCTTGAAGGCCAGGCTACGGTCCATGCCATCCATTCCCAGAAGATCCTCTGCCGGCTCAGCGCCTTCGAGCGCTTCCTCGCTTGCCAGGGCCTGGTTCAGCAGGACATCCTTGGCGCGACGGCGCAGCTCGGTGACGGTTTCCTCGTCAAAACCTTCGATCGCCAGCATCTCTTCCATTGGCACATAGGCCACCTCTTCAATGGAGGTAAACCCTTCCTCGATCAGTACACCGGCAAATTCTTCATCAACGTCCAGATTGCCAGTGAAATGCTCGACAAGCCGGCTGTATTCCTGCTCCTGACGCTCACCGGCTTCTTCCTCGGTCATCACGTTCAGGGTCCAGCCGGTCAGATCGGTGGCCAGGCGAACGTTCTGACCGTTACGGCCGATTGCCTGGGCCAGGTTGTCTTCCGCCACAGCCACTTCCATGGTGTGCCGGTCTTCATCCATAACGATGGACGCCACTTCTGCAGGCGCCATGGCATTGATCACCAGCTGGGCCGGGTTGTCGTCCCACAACACGATATCAACGCGCTCACCGCCCAGCTCATTGGACACGGCCTGAACCCGGGAGCCACGCATACCAACACAGGCGCCAACGGGATCAATACGGCGATCGTTGGTCTTCACCGCAATCTTGGCCCGGGAACCGGGATCACGGGCAGCGCCGCGGATCTCGATCAGATCTTCAGCAATCTCCGGCACTTCGATGCGGAACAGCTCGATCAGCATCTGCGGAGAGGTGCGGCTGAGAATCAACTGGGGACCGCGGTGATCCGTACGGATCTCCAGCAGCAGCGAACGCACCCGGTCACCCATCCGGAACGTCTCACGGGGGATCAGGAATTCGCGGGGCAGCAGCGCCTCGGCATTGGCACCCAGATCGACAATCACGTTGTCGCGAGTAACCTTCTTGACGGTACCCGACACCAGCTCACCAACGCGGTCGCGGTAGCTGTCCACAATCTTGGTGCGTTCAGCTTCACGAACCTTCTGGAAGATAATCTGCTTGGCAGCCTGGGCGCCAATGCGGCCAAAGGCTTCGGATTCGATTTTCTCCTCGTGGATATCGCCAGGCTTCAGGGCCGGGTCGATTTCCTCGGCTTCCTGCAGGGTGAGCTCGGTGCCCAGCGCAGGAACGGCATCGTTATCCACCACCAGCCAACGGCGGAAGGTTTCGTATTCGCCGGTTTTCCGGTCGATTGATACGCGGATATCCGCCTCTTCGTCTTCAAAGCGTTTTTTGGCAGCGGTGGCCAGTGCCAGCTCGATCGCTTCAAAAATCACATCCTTCTCGACACCTTTCTCGTTCGAGACGGATTCAACCACCAGCAAGATCTCTTTACTCATTGGATTGCCCTGCCCTTAAAATCAACTGTGCGTCCACGGACTTTATTCAAATCGTTCACTCAAATACCGGCACGATGTGGGCTTTTTCAATGCTGTCGAATGGCAGCAGATACTCGTGATCATCAACGACCACAACCACATCATCACCTTCCACGCCTTTGATCAGCCCCTGAAACTTCCGGCGGCCTTCAAATGCCATCCGGAGACGAATCTGAACCTGGTGACCAACAAAGGCCTCGTATTGCTCTAGACGAAACAGCGGGCGATCCATCCCCGGGGATGAGACCTCCAGTGTGTATTCGGTCTGGATGGGATCTTCCACATCCATCACACCGCTGATCTGGCGACTGACTTTCTCACAGTCGTCGACTCCGATGCCGTTTTCGGCATCGTCAATAAACACCCGTAACAGGGAATGATGGCCCTGCGAGCGGAATTCAATGCCCCAGAACTCATACCCCAGACCTTCCACCACGGGCTGAAGAATGTCTTCCAGTTGCTTAAGCTTGGCTGACAAGTTGTGCCTTCTCCGTTATCAATTTACCGGCCCCAAAAACAAAAAAAGGGCTGTTTTATCAGCCCTTTTTATGCACCAGGGCCCTTTGCGCCAGGCCCCTTAATCAAAAAGCCCCTGACAATGGGGCCTTTTGTTGCAAGAACTCGCAGGAAGCAAACCGGTGTACCGCTTCCTGCTGACAGACACCTGGCCTGCCAGAAACCCGCCAGCACCACGCGGCAGGTCCCAATATCCGCCGGAGTATAGAGACGCCGGACAGACTGGTCAAGGACTGACCAAAAAAAACGGCCTGGAAACTCCAAGCCGTTTTTCTTCTAATATGGTGCCCGGGGCCGGACTCGAACCGGCACGGCTTTCGCCACTACCCCCTCAAGATAGCGTGTCTACCAGTTTCACCACCCGGGCAACATTCTTACTCGAGTTCAGGGAGATCAGACTCCCCACCCTCGGCTTCGCTGGCTGCGGCTTCGCCATTGTCAGCAGCGGTATCAGCAGGGGCGGCGCTGCTGGATTCCTGAACAACTGGAATACCGGCTTCGCCTGCCACTTCGGCACGCTGCTTGGCAAAAATCGCCAGCGAGAAACTTGTTACAAAAAATACCACTGCGAGCAGAGTCGTGAAGCGGGTGAGAAAGCTACCGCTACCCTGACTACCAAACACAGTCTGCGATGCACCACCACCAAAGGCAGCGCCGGCATCTGCGCCTTTGCCCTGCTGGATCAGCACCAGACCCACCAGCGCCACCGCGATCACCACGTGCACAACGACTACCAGCGTTTCTACCCAATCCATAACGACTCTCGCGAACCTTTAAATTCAGGTACCCGCCGGAACACTCCGGCAAATACTTACAAAATCTTCTGCTTTGAGCGACGCTCCGCCGATCAAACCGCCGTCAATATCCGGCTCGGCAAAAAGAGCGGCTGCATTATCCGCTTTTACACTGCCCCCGTAAAGGAGGGAAATCTCATTGGCCGGCGCGCCCAACTCTGAAAGCACCTGCCGAATCGACGCATGCATTGCCTGCGCGTCCTGTGCCGTAGCGGTTTTACCTGTTCCGATCGCCCAGACAGGCTCATAGGCAACCACTACACGCTGCCACTGCTCGCTTGCGACCGTCGCAAGGCCGGCCTTTACCTGGGCGGCAACAACGGTCTCGGCCTTACCAGCCTCACGCTCTTCCAGGGTTTCACCAACACAAACCATGGCCTGGAGCCCGGAAGCGAGAATGCAACCGACTTTTTCGGCCACTGCAGCGTCTGTCTCAGCGAAGAGCTGGCGACGTTCGGAATGACCGACCAAGGCGTATTGACAGCCCTGATCCAACGCCATGTCCGCGGAAATCTCACCGGTGTAGGCTCCGGACGCCCATTGCGCCACGTTCTGAACACCGACCGACAGCACATCGCCTGCGCTGGCAACCACGTCCGGGACGTAAATAGCGGGAGGAATGATAACAACCTCAACGCCATTATCAAGAGAGGCCGCCTGGGATCGCACATCGCTTACCAGCGTTTGTGCCAGGTCTTTCGACCCGTTCATTTTCCAGTTCCCGGCTACAATCTTCCGACGCATAACAGTTCCCGAACGTTAGGGAGGGCGAACTATACAGTACTCCCTCCCGGCAGACAACCGCCTGAAAACACAAAATTAAGCGGTGGATTTCTCCACGACTTTTGCCAGTTCCTCGACCACCCGAAGAATCTCGCTGGCGTCCTGCCCCTCCGCCATCACACGGATCAGCGGCTCTGTGCCAGAGGCCCTCAACAGAATCCTGCCGGAACTGCCCAGCTCGGTTTCGGCCTTGCGCACCGCAGCTACGATATCATCACGACTGAACGGATCGAAACGCTGCGCCACCCGAACGTTGATCATTTTCTGGGGGAGCTTGCTCATCCCCTTCCGCAGATCCGCAAGGGTTTTCCCGGACTTCCACACTGAAAGAAGGACCTGCAGCGCCGAAACAATACCATCACCGGTACTGGTGCAGTCGCGGATAACCATGTGACCGGAGCCTTCGCCACCCAGAACCCAGTTGTTGGCGAGCAGCCGCTCCATCACGTATCGGTCGCCGACTTTTGCACGCTCGAACTCGATTCCGATTTCATTCAAAGCAAGCTCGACACCCAGATTGGTCATCAGCGTACCGACCACACCGCCTTTCAGGCGATCCTCGGCAAAGCGTTGGGACGCGATGACGTAGAGCAGCTCATCGCCATCCACCTCGGATCCGTCCCGATCCACCATCAGAACCCGATCACCATCCCCATCGAATGCGATCCCCAGATCAGCGTTTTTTTCGATCACTGCTGCCTTGAGCGCCTGCAGATGAGTGGAGCCGACGTTAAGATTGATATTGAGGCCATCGGGATCGCCACCGATAACCGAAACCTTGGCCCCAAGCTCCCGAAATACCTTGGGGGCCACGTGATAGGTGGCGCCATGGGCACAGTCCAATACGATATTCATGCCGTCGAGCGTAAACTCATTGGGCACAGTGCTCTTGCAGAATTCCACATACCGGCCCGGCGCGTCGTCAACGCGGGAGGCCTTGCCCAGCTCAGTCGGGCCACAAACCTCAATGGGCTTGTCCAGCCAGCGCTCAATCTCGGCTTCAAGAGCATCGTCCAGCTTGGTGCCGGCCGCCGAGAAGAACTTGATGCCGTTGTCGTGGTGGGGATTGTGGGAGGCGCTGATCACAATGCCGGCCGAAGCGCGGAAAGTGCGAGTCAGGTAAGCGATTGCCGGCGTTGGCATCGGACCAAGCAGCTTTACATCCACACCCGCCGCCGCAAGGCCAGCCTCAAGGGCCGACTCAAACATGTAACCGGA
>Ga0070728_10006489_pt1 | contig 11076 bp, 7 predicted proteins | sample tdDd471_FD_66723 | JGI IMG/M metagenome (GOLD analysis project Ga0070728, IMG submission 66723) | Marine sediment microbial communities from the Atlantic coast under amendment with organic carbon and nitrate - tdDd47.1 | ecosystem: Environmental > Aquatic > Marine > Coastal > Sediment | place...
TCCTTTAGTATTTCAGGAGAAATTGAACATGGAAACGATTCCAAATGTCTTTGGGTGAAGCTCCAAATTCGCCCAAATTAGGGCTTGAGAGCCTCATATTTGAGATAAGTTGAGGCGGTATGGAATACCACTTCTTTATTAAACGAGTCCATTTACGACCTATTTCTGCCTAAATTAGCATAAGTTACTTGCGTTCATATAGTTGAAAAAATTCCCGTTTTTTGCTCGTAAGTCATTAATACTTAGTAAAAAATGAAGCATTGTAATAGTACAATATTTCAACTAACTGGGTTTTAGTGGGTTACGAAAATGAAATTCAAATTTTTAACCTACTTATAACCAATTAGTTACATCCAAAAATTCAAGTAAATTATTGAATTACATAGGGTTTTGTGCTATAATAGTTACTGAGGGGCTATTACTGTGTGGTAAAAATAGCCTTTTCAAAACATCTATCCAGTTTCTCAATGTGGGGACCGAAGAGCGGATTGTGGTGATCCAAACGAGGTCAGAGAGACACTGGAACAAGGGGGGAGAATAGATGGATCAAGCTACACTACAATCTCAGCATGCTCAAAACAAGCAAATCGAAGCAGGGCTCGTTCTAAGCGGTCTTAACCAGCTTAAGTCGTCAGGCGCAATGGATCACAACTATGCATACGTTGTGACAGTAATTTTGTCTCAGATCGGAATGAACAGATCGCAAAACAACATTGAAGATTCGGGAGCATTACAGAACGCAATTTCTAAAGGGCAAACACAGTTTGCATCTATGCAACAATTTATGGCTCTTCTAGAGGGGAACACGCAGTGGGACTCCTCACGAAACGAGGCATACTGGCCGGCTAACTTCGAGCAAGATCATGATTCACAATTGCAAAACTTTGCGAATGCTTTCGGTCAGTTCTTTTACAATACTACTGGGAAAAACGATGATAGCTCAACAACTACAACGCAGCTTACTGTAGACTTTACCCTACCGAAAGCTGAAGATGGATTCGCAGCTGGCACGAAGCTTGTAATCGATCCATGTGCAGGAAAAGTGTACGCGAATGGAAAGCAAGTAACAAGTGGTGCTTTCAGTGATATTTTAGGGAGAGTACAAGACTACGTTAAAAACATTGCGGAATATGTATATGGATCAAGCAGCTATACTTTACCTACTTCAGGAAGCACTGTTCCTCAGTTTCTAGCATCTGCAATGGCGAATCTGCAAACAAGCATCGACCAAGCTCCACAGAGCTTTGAATCGAAATGTTTTGGATCTGGTGGTTCTGCGATCACTTCATTTGCAGGAGCTGTTAACACCAACCCACTTATCACATCAGCAGAGGAGCTTTACTCACAGTTTGAAACGACAAACAACTCAGCTGGAACGCCAATTGCGGACGATATCAAAGCGGTTTACCTAGGCGGAAGTACGGATCAACTATGGGAAGATATGTCAGGAATGATGGCCTTTTGGATGAAGGATAAAATGAATGGCCAGAGCAGTTCAACGAGTTCAGCTCCAAGTGGATCTCAATTCCTTCCAACAACTGGTTTCGATTACGACACGTGGAGAGATGCGATTAATAAAGTACAGTATGCACAAGATAACCTTGGTGTGAAAAACAGCGTACGATACTGGGGAGACATCAAGTATTGGCTGGACCAAGCGCATACAGACCTCGATAACAAAAACTTCGCCGGTGCAAAAACAGCCCTTGCAAATGCACTAAGCTACCTCCGTAAAGGAAATGGTAATGCGATACTTAGGCACTGTACTCAGGGTGTAATGGATGCTCAAGGGTACGTAAACACGCTAAACCAGCCAGAAAAACCAGTAATTTCTGACTCGGGAATGTTTAACTCTGTACAGTCAGCACTTTCAATGGGTGCTTCGACATACCAGTCGCAGACTCAACAGAACTCAGCGCTTGTTCAGCAAGAATCATCAATGCTGACATCATACGACCAAATTGGTCAGTCAATCATCACTGCGGTAAATAAGTCAGAGCAGACTATCGCAGGGAACTTAAAATCAAGTTAAGAGGACTCCCTTTGTGCGCCCTTGTGTGTGGGCGCATAACATAGTGGGAGACGGCCTTCGGGTCTTTGGGGATATAAATAATAGATAATAAAGGTTAGTTACTATGGCAGTTCAAAACAACGTATCAAGTCAAGCACAACATGAAGTAAACAATCCAACGTTACTTCAGCAGGCACTTCTGCATCATGATATGCGAACAAGTGATGGCACAGCTGCAACACAAGTTGCTGAAACAAGCAAAGACGTTCGAAAATCAAGAAAAATGAGAGAGCTTTCTGACAACTTTCAGAAACCTCAAATTGAAGTGACCCATGCAACGGTTGCACGACGACTTGCTCAAAAATATGCAACGGGAACACCGGCAGAAAAAGAGGCAATTCTTAAAACTGTAGGTCAGCTGATAGACAAAAGAAATGGCGGTAACATCTTCTTAGAGATTGCACAGATGGAAGAGCAATCAATGCAGGGAAACCAAGCGTCACTTATTGGAAAAATGTCGCAAGAACAAGCGGACCAGACGCAGATGTCGAATCTAAATACACACTTGCAGGGACTTGCACACAACATGCAGGATGAAGCAAAAAAAGCAGAATCGATGCAATCAGATGCTGCGAAAAAGCGGCAAACGGGTCAGGACTGTACCTATGCAGGTATTGGACTTGGCGCGGCTCTTATCGTAGCAAATATCGTACTAGCGTGTATTCCAGGTGGAGCGCTTGTAGCAATCGGTCTTGATGCAGCGGAAGGTGCAGCAGCAGCTGGAGAGGCGACTGCTGGTACTCTTGCTGCAACAGAAGGTGCAGAAGGTGCTGGAAGTGCAGTTGCTGCAGCTGGCGACTCTGCTGATGCAACAGCTACTAGTGGGGACTCTTTCTCAGCTATGACGGCATCTCCAGACGACGTTCCCGGTGCAGATGGAGGAGAGATTGAACTGGCAGATACAAATCCTTCGGAAATACCGGAAGGTGAAGACGAAGTACCTGCGGAAAATACTCCGGCTGGTGAGTCTGGTGAAGGAGAAGGTGCTGACAGCACGAGTGCAAAAACAGAAGAAGAAACTGAGCAATCAGAAACAAACTGGAAGAAGACCCTTGAAAAAGCTGCCGCAAACATCAAAAAATCGATGGGAAGAGGATTCCAGAGAATGTTTGCAACGAAGGTAAGCACAGGTCTAACACTTGGTGCAGCGGCAGGAGCTGTTGGTGGCCTAACTGCAGGTGGAATATTAAACACTGCAGCAACCAACCTCTCTAGTGATGCAAGCGCTCAGGGAGGGTTTATCACAGCTGATTCAACTGAGGCGCAGGTTTTGTCAAACGACAATACCGTATTCAATCAGGATATTTCGCAGCAAAATACATACGTTCAACAGCTTAATGATGCAAACAGCTCAGCTGCTTCCTTCATAAAGACAGCAGCAAGCCAGATGCAGCAAGTACAAAGCCTAGGAAATATGTACTAATCACCACTGCAGGCGAAATCTCTATACTCGGGCCGGAAAGGATCTTTCCGGCCTTTTTTATTCCTAAAAACACAATTAAAATATTTATTAACTACTTATGAATTATCAGTTTAAATCAAACGCATGAACTGCTATACTATTACGCATAAGTGTGTGATAGGAGGAGAAATCATGGCAATATTACCAACAACAACAAACTCAGTAGTACAACAAGACCAAGTAGCAATGGATGCTGCTCACGGATCTCATGGTGGAGCTGCAGCAAGTGCTTCAGCATCAAAGCCAGCCGTAGAAGAAGCGCAACATCTTTTAGCAGGTGTAAGTGGCAAACTTGCACGGTTGATCCACTCGTTTGCAGGAGGTTCAGCTGGTATGCCTGCATTGATGGTGGCACAACCCCACGTAGTAAAAGAAGCAATCATTACCTATTCAGAACAACTCAAAAAAGAGACTGGAATAGATTTAGGACTTGAAAAAGCAATCAAATGGAAACGATCCTATGGACCGTTAACACCGCGTGGTTGTCTCTTTTTGAGTAAGCAGAATGAAAAAGTAAAGCCAGAGCTCTTGGAAAAACTAATAAAGCTGCCTCTCGAGTCATGGGTAAAAGCACGAGAAGTGAAATACGACGATGGGATTAAAGGACTATTTGATACAGCTGCACTTTTTCACGAAGTTCAGCATTTCTCTTCCAGCGAATCAACTAGAGAAGAAAGGGTTGAAATCAGAAGGAAGTCTAAGGAGTTAAGTTTGATTTTAGTCGAGCAATTTGGAATAGATAGCACCCTAGAGCTTATAGACAAAAAATTTCCTAAATCGGTTGAACCTGAAGCACTTTGTCCGGTAATCAAACTTCTTTGCGAACAAGGAGATGTAAAACGTGCTGCAGGACTTATAGCTGAAATGCCTCTTGGTTCAAGATATGAGAACCTGAAAGACTTGGTGGAAGGCTTTAATGAGACAGGTCATTATGAAATCGTTATAAACCTTCTTAAGGAGTATACTGAAAAGTTTCCTGATGCAGATGGAAAACTAACACTACAAAGGAGCTTTACGTGCTTATGGTCTGCTCAAGGTGAAATTGATCGAGCGCTTGAAATTTATAATCATATAACTGATGAAGCTACTAAAATCGAGCTACTTCCTAGAGTTACGCCTGCAGAAGGAAGTGAGACGTAATTTGAACGAGTTTTAGGTCTCTGGACGGATAGAGAAAACCGAGCTGAAAGGGAGTCAGATAATGGCCGTTATTTCAGGAACAACAAATGTGAATCCAATACCGGTAGATTCAATTGCAAGAGATGCAGAAGAGGCTCGCTTCCATTCGGATGGTACAGGGGGATCTGCAGCTGCATCGTCCTTGCGGGTGGCTGTTGCTGAATGTTTTGCTGAAGAAGGTTGCTTTGATAAGGCAGTTGAAGTTTTATCGGAAATTCCAATGGAGCCTACAGAAGTAAGGATAGAGAACGGCCTGCCGAACTTTAAGGTGCTTATTAGAAAAGAAAAGTTTTCTAAGGCATATATTCTCACAATTAAAGGGCTTATTCAGAAACGAGAATTTACTAAGGCTTATACGCTCACAACTACAGAAGGTTTCACGACTTTGAAGGACCCCTATAAGGAGCTTCCACGGCATATGTATGATTTGTGTAAAGGGCTTCTTAAAGCTGGATACCTCAGAGAGGCTGAAGAGGTCTTCCCGCAAGTTCTGGATGATTTTCAACAGAGTGTACTTCCAGATATGGTTAAAGGGTTGGTGAAACAAGGTGATTTGAATCGTGCATTCGTTTTTGCGAAGAAGATAAATAGTGTGCAACACGAATATGCACTCGAAAAAATAGCACGAAAACACATTCAACGGGGTGAATACAACATGGCTCTTGAAGCGGCTCGTGAAATACGTGATCCAGAAAGAAGAGATTTAATGATTCTCACAATTGAAACGACAAGTCTGGGAGACACAGTGATTCGCGAAATCACAACAACAGTAAGACAAAACTGTTGCCGTGTGATGTAACCGCAAAACAAAAGTGTAAGAGGAGAGAGGAAATGGCAATCATACCAGGAATAGTAGATCAGGCAGAGGCAGAAGTGCTTCCTCAAGATGATGCTTCGTTAGATGCAATGGAACCGAGTAGTGGTGGTGCAGCTGCTGCTGCATCTGCTGCATGTGAAGAATCAACTGTGAGTATGCTTGATGAAAGAGTTCAAGGGTTAAGCGGTAAGCTGGCTCGATTGATATATCGATGTGCTGGAGGTGAGACTAAACTACCGAGGCTCGATGCTGCTGGGGCCCAAGCTGAGAAAGGTGCGATAGAGGAGTATGGGAAGAGGCTTAAAAGAGAGACGGGAGTTGATCTGGGTCTTGATGAGCTTTTTTCGAAAAGTATCGATGTGTCAATGTCACATTCTGACCTTACGAAAGAAGGTCTTTTCTTGGTAAAAACGGAAAGTATTCGGGTGAGAGCATTTTTATGTAAACAACTTGCGTCACTTGGTGCTGATGAGTGGGAACTGGCTAAGGTCGTTACTATGCCAGATGAGTTAGATGCAGTTTCTTTATCAGCCCGCTTGATTCAAGAGATAAAAGGACTCGACTTTGAGACCCAAGATAGAAAGCTCTGCGATTGTCTCTATACGCTTTTTCTTGAAGATCGAGGGGTGTCAATTCCATCTCTAATAGAATGTCTGCCTGCAGATCCTGAGTTATGTCGAGTTCTTGCACAGGTATGCGATAGGTACCTGCTTGATGAGTCGAAAGAGAGTAGAACGATTGAAATTGCAGCTGCAATTCCCAGTAAAGAAGGGAGATCGCTTGCCCATCAAGCGATATCAAAAAAACGGGTTCAGATGGGCGATATTGAGGGGGGCCTAGCATTTGCTCGAAAAAGTCAGAGCAAGACCCCTCAGTCAGAGGCACTACTCCTCATTGTAAAGCAATTAACAAAAATGGGTGATCTAGCATTAGCCTTGGATATCGCGCGAGAAATCCGAAGTTTGTCAAAAAGATCTTCTGCCCTTAAAAAGATAGCCTTAAAACATCTAGAGGATGGGAAGCTCGAATCGGCATTCTCTGTCACGCGAGAAATATCACGAGAAGAAACGAAATCAATACTCCTCGGCAAAATAGCTAAACGATACATCGGCAATGGTAATCCGCGCCGTGCTCTCACAATAGCTCGAGGAATCACCGTAACCTGGGTTCGTGAAGAGATTCAGCGCGCATTCAATGATAGAAGTCCTGAATTATCGATTTGGCTGCATGGCGTAGTCTAACTCATTCTAATATAAGCAGTTGCAGATATTCTCTATTCTAACTAGCTCATAATCAGTTGAATGCAAATTTTAAAAAAATTAGTTGTCATTCAAATATTATAATGCTATAATAGTACATAAGGAGCGGTGTGAGCGTACTGCAAACACAAAAATAGGGGAGAATATGTCAGAACTACAAGCAAATCCTGCTGAGGCAGCTAAAAGGGCAGAACTAAACCAGATGCTTGGTGATCCAAGTAAAGATTTAGCGTATTGCCACAACTACGCGTATATCGTGACAGTGATCCTATCGAAGGTTGGTATGAACCGAACGCAGAACAATATCGAGGATAAGGGCGCTGTACAGAACGAAATTTCCAAGGGACAGACACAATTCGCTTCTATGCAACAGTTTATGGCTCTATTAGAAGGTAACACGCAGTGGGACTCAAAGAAAAAAGAAGCATACTGGCCAGGTGGTTTCCAAAAGGCGCACGAGAACGATATGAACAATTTCGTGAACGCGTTTGGACAGTTCTTCTTCAATAAAGGAAAAGGTGCCGATAACTCAACAACGACAACGGCACTAAACATTGACTACACGCTTCCTGGTGAATTCGCGGGATATCCTCCTGGGACAAAAGTTATTATCAACCCTTGTGCGAACAAGGTACTGGTAACAGCGCCGGGAAAGGCTCCAAAAATTTACTCAGGTACTGGAACAGATAACCCGTTCCACTACGTATTGAGTAACGAGCAGACTTACATCAAAAAGGTTATGAAGTATGTGACCGGTTCATCAACGATACCAGCAAACGGAAGCACTGTTCCTCAATACCTTGCAACAGCTATGGCAAGCTTTCAGTCAAGTGTCGACGATGCGCCAGAGTCATTTTTTAAGAAGTGCTTCGCACATAGTTATGAATTCTCATCCTTCGCGGGAACTCCCAATGATAACCCACTTATTTCCTCTGCAGAATCACTGTATCAGAGGTTTAGTGAAACGACGGGTACTGATGGTGTTTCGATCGCAACTACCCTGGATAATGCGTACTTGAACGGTGATGCGACGGATCAGACCCAGTTATGGAACGACTGCAATGCAATGATGGCAGACTGGATGCAAAATAAAATGGGGAACCAGTCAAGTTCATCTGGATCGAGTGCACCTGCTGGATCGCAATACCTCCTTCCAACAGGGGCTGCGCTTCCTCCTGTGCCTCCAACCCAAGCCGAAATCGATTCGGTAGTTAAGCAGCTGAAAACTTATTTGAATGAAATTGGTGGAACATCCCCTGCTCTTGCGGGTCTATTCATTGATGCAATTCAACAGGTGGAAAAGAAACCTCTGACTCAGGCCGAACTCAACAAAGCGAAAAGTGATATGGAGACTGTTGGGAACATTATGGGTGGAAAGGTGAAGACAGCCCTAGACAACTTAGGGAATACAATAGCGGGCTTGATCAAATACCCAAAAGCAAAGGCTTTAAACGATACAGGGCTTTTCAATGAAGTCCAGTCAGCACTATCGATGGGAGCTTCAACGTATCAGTCACAGACTCAGCAGAATGCGGCCGCAGTACAGCAGCAGTCATCAATGCTGACCTCGTATGACCAGATAGGTCAATCAATTATCACGGCGATGAACAAGGCAGAACAGACAATAGCTGGAAACCTAAAATCGTCGTAAAAAGGATCCCTCCGGGTGTGCTCTGATTCGTCGGAGCATGCCCTTTTGTACCTGATTCATATTCAGTATGTTATAAATTATTGACAGTAAGATAGTTACGTTAATTTTTGAATTCTAATTTGCATTAAAATTTATTTTATTTTGCAATCTGCTGATATTTAGTCTCTTATAAAATTAATTAAAAAAATTATTTGCATTACGCACCATTATCGTGGTATAATAGTACATAAGGGAGAGTGTGTTATTGAACCAAACACACCAATGGGGAGATACAATGTCAGAAGTACAAGCAAATACAGCAGAACTAAACCAGATGCTTGGTGATCCAAGTAAAGATTTAGCGTATTGCCACAACTACGCATATATCGTGACTGTAATCTTATCACAAGTTGGAATGAACCGAACTCAGAACAACATTGAGGATAAGGGCGCTGTACAGAGCGAGATTTCTAAGGGACAGACGCAGTTTGCTTCTATGCAGCAGTTTATGGCTCTTCTAGAGGGTAACACACAGTGGGACTCGAAAAAGAAAGAAGCATACTGGCCAAGCGGGTTCGAAAGCTCACACACGAATGACATCACAAACTTTGCAAACGCGTTTGGACAATTTTTCCTAAACACAGGAGCAAATGCTGATAATTCAACAACGACAACGTCATTGAATATCGACTTTACGCTTCCTAGTGAGTTTGCAGGATTTCCTCCTCAGACGAAGATTATCATCAACCCTTGTGCGAACAAGGTACTGGTAACAGCACCGGGAAAAGCTCCAAAAATTTATACGGGAACGGGAACCGACAACCCATTCCACTACGTATTGAGTAACGAGCAGACTTACATCAAAAAGGTTATGAAGTATGTAACTGGATCAACAACGATACCAGCGGATGGAAGCACAGTACCACAGTATCTAGCAACAGCTATGGCGAGCTTACAGTCAAATATTGACGATGCTCCGGAGTCATTTTTTAGTAAGTGTTTTGTACACAGCAATGAATACTCTGGATTTGCAGGAAATCCAAATGATAATCCACTTATTACAAGTGCGGAACAACTGTATGCAAACTTCAATGAAGCAGACGGTGTTAACGGAAGTCCTGTTGCGACAAACATTTTGAACGTGTACGAGCAGAAGTCTGGTGCAACAAACGAACTATGGAATGATATGGCGGGAATGATGGCAAACTGGATGCAGAACAAGATGTCGAACCAATCGTCGACCTCTGGGGATTCAGCGCCATCTGGTTCTATCTATATCACACCAAAAGGGGTTCCTAGTAACGAAGTATGGTCGTATGACTCATCGAGCGTGGTGTCTGAGTTGAACTCAATCGCTAAGTATATCGACGACAATGGTGGACTTTGGTTTGAGCGTAGGTCTTGTTATGATGACGTTACCGAGCACATGATTCCTGCTGTTCAGGCTTCGGGTGGGTATGACTTCAGTAGCGCGATTCGATGGGCAAAATACGCTCTTGCCGATATGACGGATTTCTCTGGACCGGGAAAAGGCTTTAAAGCGTACGGTGAGCTGCAGGGCGTTATTGGAAAATTACAAACGCTTGAGAATGAGAAAAATGCTTTCAATGGACAGTTTCATTCGATGACCGAGACAGGCCTGTTTAACCAGGTTCAATCATCGATCTCGATGGGAGCATCAACGTACCAGTCACAAACGCAGCAGAATGCAGCGGCGGTACAGCAGCAGTCATCGATGCTGACCTCGTACGACCAAATTGGTCAGTCGATCATCACGGCGATGAACAAGGCCGAGCAGACGATAGCGGGTAACCTAAAATCGTCATAAAAAATTACCCTGGTTGTGCCCCAATATTTTGGGGCACCCCTTCAGGTTGTGCATTGGTAGGGTCTCAAAGAGAATCTACCAATACAAAATCTGAGTTTGGGGAAACTCAGTACTAATAATAAATAATAACAACAAGGTTAGTTAGTATGGCTTTAGGAATCAATCAACAAGCAAATCATTTTGAAGTTTGTAATCCAACGCTACTTCAACAAGCATTAAACCATCATGATCTACGCGTTCACGATGGATCAATGGGAGTTGTTCAGTCGGATACAGATACAAAAGTTCGCAAGTCGAGAAAGATGAGAACTGCAGACAACTTCAAAACACCACAAATCGAAGTAACACACACAACTATTGCACGCAGAATGCAGCAGAAACTTGGATCGATGAATCCAGAACAACAGCAGAAGTACCTAGAAAAGACTATGGATCTGATAGGTTGGGAAAAAAGAAAAGGTGGAAACGTCTTTATTGAGCTTGCACAAATGCAAGAACAATCTATGAAAGGAAACCAGGCATCAATGATCAGCCGAATGTCACAAGAACAAGCGGATCAGTTGCAGATGGGTTCACAAAACAATGATATTTCTCACCTCGCAGACACGATGAAACAAGACGCAGCAAAAGCAAAGATAGCTGCAGAAGATGCGAAAAAGAAAAGTCACCAGAGTGAACTAGGGAAGATTTTCGGATTTATCGGTATCGGATTACTCGTTGTAGCGGTTATCGCAGCGGCTGTAATGACTGGTGGTGCAGCTCTAGCGGCAGCTCCAGAAGTGGCAGCAGGAGCAGCAGCAGTTGAAGGTGGAGCAGCAGCAGGAGCGGCG
>Ga0070728_10006493_pt1 | contig 11074 bp, 9 predicted proteins | sample tdDd471_FD_66723 | JGI IMG/M metagenome (GOLD analysis project Ga0070728, IMG submission 66723) | Marine sediment microbial communities from the Atlantic coast under amendment with organic carbon and nitrate - tdDd47.1 | ecosystem: Environmental > Aquatic > Marine > Coastal > Sediment | place...
ATTTATTGGCTTTCTTAACTGCCTGTTAGGAGGGGAGGCTCCGATGTGGCGTTGATTACGAGCTTTGGCCAACTCAACTTGCCTCTGTCGATCACGAAAACGCCCACGCTGCTCTTCCGTTAATTGATCATGGCAAGCAGGACAACTCACCCCTTCTTCAAACAAAGCAGACTGCTTGTCCTCTTCAGTAATCGGCAACCGGCAACCATGGCACATCTGATACTGGCCCTTTTCCAGCTGATGATTGACGGAAACTCGATTATCAAAAACGAAACATTCCCCTTCCCAACGCGTTTCCGGCTCAGTCATCTCTTCCAAGTATTTGAGAATCCCCCCTTCGAGGTGATAAACCTCCTCAAACCCTTCTTTTAACATAAAAGCGGATGCCTTCTCACAGCGAATTCCACCCGTGCAAAACATAGCCACTTTTTTATGCTTGGAAGGGTCGTAGTGTTGGCGAATATACTCGGGGAATTCACGGAAAGTCTCGGTTTTAGGGTCTACAGCGCCCTTAAAAGTCCCAATAGCCACTTCATAGTCATTGCGCGTATCAATCAAAACCACTTCAGGGTCATCTATCAGCGCATTCCAATCCTGGGGTTTAACATAAGTACCGACCACGTTATTGGGATCAATACCTTCCACCCCCATGGTGACAATTTCTTTTTTTAGCTTAACCTTCATACGATAAAAAGGCTGCTTATCTTCAAAGGACTCTTTGTGCTCAAGCAAAGCAAGTCTAGGATCTGATTTCAAATACGCCAAGACACGATCAATACCCTCGCGACTTCCAGCAATTGTTCCATTAATACCTTCTTGAGCCAGCAGCAAAGTGCCCTTAACGGACGCCGAGAGACATTCATTCAACAAAGGCTCACGCATAGCGCGAAAATCATCCAAACTAACAAATCGGTAGAGAGCGGCAACAACAAAATCAGACATAGGCGGTTAAAAAATCGTCAAAAAGGCGCGCAGTCTACTCAGCTACACAATAACTGGCAAATTAATCTGCCTTGCTGCCCCCCATGCAATTCGGCGAGTCTGGCACTTGCTGCTGAGTTTCTTGCCATTCCGGCTCGGTATAGGTGTGAAGTGCCAATGCGTGAACAGGGCCATCCAACTCCTCTTTTAATAAGGCATAGACCTGCTGATGCCTAGCAACCTTACGTTTACCCTCAAATGCATCGGAAACAGCAACCACTTTAAAGTGAGTTTCAGAATTTGGAGGTACACTGTGCATATGACTTTCGTTCTCGACGGACAAAAAGTCAGGAGCCAGCCCCTGTACCAGCTTTTCTTCAATAGCTTGTTGTACTTTCATAAAGTTATTCTCAAATTCATTAGCCGATCATTATAAATGTCTGTAGACAAGCTTCACAGCCTTAAGCCAATGATCTACCTTATCAGTAGCTTTCGCTTATACTAATGTTGATGTATTCAATGGAGCGGCTATGAATCAGCCTTTATACGATGTGATCTGCACAGGGCAGTTATTGGAAGGCACTGACCCTGAGCTAGCACTGGAAAAATTAGCCGAGGCCTTTAAGGCAAGCACGGACAAGGTAGCCAAGTTTATTCAAGGCCAACCACATACCATTAAGCGGGCTGTGGATAAGAGCACAGCGCTACAATACAAAAGTAGCTTGCGCAAAATTGGAGTTATGGTTGCATTTAAGCTGCACCAGGCTTCAAGTGATAACGACACGACAAGGACGGCAGAGCCAACACCGCCTAATGAAGGAGCACTAACACTTGCGCCCGCTGGAACTGATGTATTGCATGAAAACGAACGCAGGGTAATTCCGGAAAACACCATTGATACCAGTGCACTGGAGCTATCTTCACCTTTTCAAGAAAAAACAATAGGCAACGACGATAGCTATCCGTCTCCAGACGTCTCCCATTTATCTGTAGCAGAAACAGGCTCTGACCTTAACCCCGAAAAACCAGAGCCACCCGAGGAATTGGAACTGAACTTGGATGAGTACACCTTATCTGCCCTAGGCTGTGACATGGGACAAATAAAAGATGAACAGCCAGCCTTAAACCCGGATACCAGCGCCTTATCTCTAGCGCCTACCGGCAGCAAGCTTGTTGAAGAAGAGACACCATCAACAGCAAAAGTACCCGATATCAGCCATCTCAGTTTAAGCCCACAAGAGTCAAAATAAACCCTTTATTCATAAACACTGACTGGGTTATAGCCATAGTCTATAAAGACTTCTTGCTATCTAAATTAATAGTACTCACTTACCTCAGAAGCCTCAAATAGCAGAGCCTTCCGTCCCGTCGAATTAACACGAAAAACAAGAGTAATTTTACCGATTGTTTACATACAAATATGCCTAATCAAAGCGATAGCTTTTGGTATTGGAAATGTCTAAGTTATTAGGTAACGGGGATGTTCAAGGAGGCAACGTGAAAAACATACAAGCAACCTTGCTTCATAACAGTCGCTTTTTAGCTGTATGGGTATTAGCACTAGTATATTCGACTAGCAGCCTGGCCGAGACCAACCTCTACACGCCTGAAATTATTGTCCCAGCACCACAAGTTTCAACTGATGCGATTGACCCCGACAAGGTCTATTACTATCGTGACTTAACGAATCAACTCAATGAATCCTGGCTTAACAATGGCCGGGAGAAAAACTATGAAGGTTCCGCCGCGCTAGGCAAACTCCTAAAAATGGGGGTTAAAGCCACTTATAAATCCTTCAAGGACCGTGGCAGCCTTTCCAATAAAATGCCAGATGAAAACGGTAACGGCTCGTTAGCCAATATGAAATATAAACTGCGCATGAAATCAGACACCATCAAACTGGGTTTCGAATACAAGTTTTAAACGCTCTCGCTTCTCTCTCACGATCTGATAAAATCTTCCGCGAAATTTCTTTGCGGCAAGATCATGACCTCAAACCCCAGTGACATATCCAATAATAGCAACACAGCCGGCCTTACCCGTCGATTAGCAGCCATATTCTATGACTTTCTTCTGTTGCTCAGTGTGGTTCTTTCAACCGCTATTATTATTCCTGCAATCATGACATTTTCTGGTGCTCAGGCCACGATAGAGGAAGGACAAACCGTCCACCAAATTGAGCCATTCATAGACGCCAGCTTTTTCCAAATCTATTTTGTTTTTATCACCTGTATTTTCTATTGTGGCTTCTGGAAAAAAAATGGACAAACACTAGGGATGCAAACCTGGCGCCTCAAGCTTATCGATCAACAAGGTTCATCGCTTACGTTCAAACAGTGCTTTTTACGTTGGTTAACTGCAGGGCTTTCTCTGGGCTGTGCCGGATTGGGTTATTTATGGGCGATTATCGATAAAGAGGGTTTAACCTGGCATGACCGGTTATCAAAAACCCGTGTTATTTTACTGCCCAAGTCAAAACAATAATGAGGTTATCTGGCTCGTTGTAATAGGAACAAACCAAAAAACGAGCAAACCAAAATGGGAACTAAAGACGCGTAGATCGGTGCAAAACCATACACCAGACTGGCTGGCACTAACATATCTTGTGCCGTTCGGAAGACAATACCCACTAATACGCCTGTAAAAATCCTAAACCCCATTGTTACCTGTCGAAGTGGACCGAAAATAAAAGAAATGGCAATCAGGACTAGGGAAAACGTCGATAACGGCTGGAGAACTTTTTTCCAGAATGCCAACTCATAAGAGCCTCCATTCAAGTTCTGCTCATGCAAATAATTCGCATACTGCCATAACCCTTGTATCGATAAGTCCATAGGGTCCAGAATCAAGATATTCAGGAGTTCTGGGGAGAGTTCCATTGGCCAATCAAGCGATGAATAGGACTTTTTCTCTATATGATCAGCGGCAAAAAAACTCTGTGAAACATCTTCCAACAACCAGTTACGACCTTGATAAATTGCCCGCTCGGCAGAGACTGTCCGCTTTAAACGCCGCTCATCATCAAATTCATAAATACTAATACCAAATAATTTACCGTTGGCCTGCACAACATTAAAGTGCATAAATTGATTGCCTTCACGGTGCCAAAGGCCGTAACGACTAACAACATCTTTTGTCCTCAAAGCAATAGCCTTTTCGCTTTGCGCAATACTCTCCGTATGGGGGGCAACGTACTCACTGATTGCCACGCCGACTAACATGATCATAAAAGTTGGCCGCATCACCATCCAAACAATACGACCAATCGAAATACCCGCACTGCGAATCACAACCAACTCGCTGCTATTAGCAAGGACGCCCAAGCCAGCCAAGCAACCGACGAGAGAAGCAAAGGGTAGATACCCATAGATGGAACCAGGAATAGACAACATGACATAGCGCAGAGCAGCCAAAAAAGTATAACTGCCTTTAATGGCTTTGCTCTCATCAACCAGAGCAGCAATGATATCCAAACCCAGGATAACCACCAGTACCAGCAGAATGCTGGCACCAACCGTACTTGAAACATGGGCATTTAAGCGACGCATTAACGGGGCCTAACTCTCAGACGCTGCCACCAATAGCCACCAAACAGTAGCAACATGGCTAAACAGAAGAAAACTAAATGAACCCACCATAAACCAATTTCTGGCGCTAAGGTCTCTTTGGCCACAGCATCCCGCGCGCCATTTAGCATCACCAAGTAAACGATATAGAGCAAAAAACCAGGCAACATTTTTACGTACCGACCACGCCGGTGATTGGTTTTACTGAGCGCTTGAGCAATTAATGCCAAAATCGGCACAAGAATAATCAAAGAAATACGCCACTGGAACGCAGCCTGATGACCAATATAGCTGGACTCCATCAGTTGCCTGGTCGGTATTGTATCGGTCTTTTGATATAACCGGGCGGAACGATTTGACTGCTTAAGGAGCTGCCCAAAAGTATCAAAGCTTGTTACATCATAGAGCTGCTCTCCTGGTTGCCCTACATAGCGAAAGCCATTACTCAGCACCAAATAACGCCCTTCCAGCTCATCCTGCTTAACCACTTTACCTTGCTCAGCCAAAATCACACTCAGTTCCTGTGATGATCGTTTTTGCACAGTACCTTTTTCTACCAGCTCTTCAACGATGAAAACGTTATTCATCACCTCGCGATTTTCACTGAGTTTTTCTACATAACTAACCCGCCCTGTTTTTTCGTCGACTCGAAAACGCCCGGAAACCAGCGTATCCAGACCTGATGAATTCTTAGCATCATCAAATAAAGCCTGAACCTTGGCTATTCCATAAGGGCTGGCCACCAGACTCAAATAGCCAACCAGAGCAGCCACAGCAATAGAGGGTATTAGCGTATAAAGTGATAAACGACGAGTACTCAGACCGCAAGCATTCATTACGGTCATTTCACTCTCAACGTATAGCCTGCCGTAAGCCAGCAAAACACCGATAAACAACCCCAGAGGAAGCACCAGCTCAAGAAAACTGGGCAAGCGGTAGTACATAATACTGAACAGCATTTCCGGGGCTAAATCGCCGGCCGCCGCTTGCGCCAGGTATTTAACAAATCGGCCACTCATCACAATCACCAATAGGGTGACTGTGACTGCCAACATACTGAAAAGAATTTCTTTCGCCAGGTAACGAAACAACAGCACCGTTAATATGACCTTTTGTTGTTATCCATGCTTTTAACACGCCGAGTGAAACATTACACTAGGGCCTGTTTACACTATCTGTCCGCATTATCTATCAAACCCGTCATTTTGTCTTGTGAGTATCGCTATGGATTTACTGATCAAACCCGTCACAAAGCCTGAAACCCTACGCAGCCAGTGTCTCGTTGTACCCATTTTTCAAAACAAGCAACTTTCTCAATCGGCAAATCAATTAGATAAACACTGCGGCAAGCAAATCAGTTTGCTTTGCAACCGTGGTGATATCAACGGGGAAACCGGTTCAACGTTACTGCTACCTATCTCTGACAACATAAAAGCAGAACGTATTTTACTAGTTGGTGCAGGTGAGTCCGGCAGCCTTTGCGAAAAAGACGGGCAGAAACTTATTGAAAAAACTCTGGCTCATCTCAATAAACTCAATATAAAAGATGCATGCCTGTTATTTGATGATATCCATATCGAAGGAAAAGAAAATACCTGGCTCACAAAGAAACTGGCTCAGCAAGCCGAGCTTAATGGCTATCAGTACAGCAAAACCCTCAGCAAACCCAAATCTGCTAGCCCTTTGAAAAAAATTACGCTTTCGGGAAAGAATACGATATCTACCAAGCAAGCAGCTGACCAAGGCAAGGCTATCGCTATTGGTATGAATACCGCCCGTGAACTCGGTAACCTCCCAGCAAACATTTGTAATCCAGCTTATCTAGCCAGCCAAGCACGCGGCCTAGCACGTCAACATAAACGCTTCAGCACCAGTGTTTTGGAAGAGAAAAAGATGCAAGAGCTGGGAATGGGCGCGTTATTATCAGTTACTGCCGGCACGGAAGCACCCGCTAAATTAATTGTGATGCAATACCAGGGGGCAAAAAAATCAGACAAACCCCATGTACTTGTGGGTAAAGGTATCACCTTTGACAGTGGCGGCATCAGTTTGAAACCTGGGGCCAAGATGGATGAAATGAAATACGATATGTGCGGAGCTGCCAGCGTCATGGGAACGATGACCGCTTTAGCTGAATTGCAGCTACCTATTAATGTTGTAGCCATTATTGCCGCCGCAGAAAACCTACCCTCAGGCAAAGCTACCAAACCTGGTGATGTTGTTACCAGCATGTCCGGACAGACCATAGAAGTTCTTAATACCGACGCCGAAGGTAGACTGGTACTTTGCGATGCTCTGACCTACGCGGCAAGATTCAAACCACAATCTATGATTGATATCGCAACGTTGACTGGGGCCTGTGTTGTTGCTCTAGGCAGTCATGCCACCGGACTCTATAGTAATCAAGACGACTTTGCCCGTGAGCTGTTGGATGCGGGCGAAACTACAAATGATCGCGCCTGGCAAATGCCCTTATGGGACGAATACCAACCGCAACTGGATAGCAATTTTGCTGATATTGCTAATATTGGCGGTCCCGGAGGCGGTAGTATTACTGCTGCCTGCTTTCTGTCACGCTTTACCAAGGGGCAGCGCTGGGCACATCTGGATATTGCGGGCACCGCCTGGAATTCAGGGGCGAGCAAGGGGGCAACGGGACGTCCTGTTGCCTTACTAACTCAATACCTAATCAACCAGTGCGCTAAGTAACAGGCTAATACGCTAATGACCCAGATAGATTTCTACATTCTGCCAGAACAAACCATCGAACAACGTAATCAGTTTGCCTGTCGTTTGGTAGAAAAAGCATTCCGTCTGGGTCATAGCATTTATATTCACAGCCACTCTATTGAACACGCCAAACAACTGGATCAGTTTCTATGGAATTATCGTGCCAGCAGTTTTCTTCCACACCAAGATCTATCCGCACCGACAAACCCCAGGTCAAACAGTCCAATCGAGATAGGCTACGAAGAGGCTCCAAAACATCAACACGACGTCTTAATTAATCTGGGGATGGAAATTCCTAATTTTTTTAGCCGGTTCCAACGCGTATCTGAAATCGTAGTCACAGACCCTGAGGTTACGTCAGCAACACGTAAGAATTATAAATTTTATAAAGATCGTGGCTACCCATTAAACTCACATGACATGCGAAAGTAGCTACCATAACTTGTATATTCCCCAGCACCTTGCGTAAATCACACCTGACCCCACTTAAGCCGCACCAATTTGTTCACAAGCTGCCAATTGTTCTGCGATAAAGCGCAGGCTGCCCATTGGGTACACAGCCAACTCAATGTATAATTCCAGACTTTTTGGGCTAACTTGGCTCGCCGTCTGGCCGAGTTTTCAAGCAACCCTTTTCAATAACCAACAACTGGCTTACAGAGCGTAATGGATAAAACATTCCAACCGTCCGACATTGAAACTAAGTGGTATCAGCAGTGGGAAAGCGAAGGCTACTTTGCTCCCTCAGGTGAAGGTACTCCCTACAGCATCATGATCCCTCCACCCAATGTCACCGGCAGCTTGCATATGGGCCATGCATTCCAGGATAGCATCATGGATGCGTTAACCCGTTACCATCGCATGCAGGGTAATAACACACTATGGCAGGTTGGCACCGACCACGCAGGTATCGCTACACAAATGGTTGTTGAGCGCCAGCTGGCAGCCCAAGGTATCAGCCGACACGACCTGGGACGTGAAAAATTTCTGGACAAGGTCTGGGAGTGGAAAGAACAATCTGGCGGCACTATTACTCGCCAACTTCGTCGAATGGGGGCATCTGTCGATTGGACCCGGGAAAGGTTCACAATGGACGAAGGCTTATCCAAAGCCGTTCAAGAAGTTTTTGTTCGCCTCTATGAAGAGGGCCTTATCTACCGTGGTAAACGCTTGGTTAACTGGGACCCTAAACTGCATACGGCGATTTCTGACCTTGAAGTAGAAAACCGTGAAACCAAAGGTAAGATGTGGCACCTGCGCTATCCACTAGCCAATGGCGTAACAACTGCAGATGGCAAGAACTACATTATCGTAGCTACAACACGGCCTGAAACTATGCTCGGTGATACCGGTGTCGCTGTTAATCCCGAAGACCCTCGATATAAAGATCTAATTGGCCAACACGTTGAACTGCCCTTGGTCGGCCGACTGATTCCAATCGTGGCTGATGAGCACGCTGACATGGAAAAAGGAACAGGCTGCGTCAAAATCACCCCCGCGCATGACTTCAATGACTACGAAGTGGGCAAACGCCAGCAACTCCCAATGATTAATGTACTGACGTTTAACGGTGATATTCGAGACCGTGCCCAGTGTTTTAATTACGACGGCAGTGATAACAGCGAGTTGGATGATCGTCTACCTGAAGACTACCAAGACATGGAGCGATTTGCAGCTCGTCGCGCAATCATTGCGGACCTAGAGTCCGCAGGCCTTATGGATGAAATCAAGGACCATGAATTAATGGTTCCCTATGGGGATCGTGGCGGCGTTGTTATTGAGCCAATGCTGACAGACCAGTGGTATGTTGATGCGAAAACGCTCGCCAAGCCTGCGATCGAAGCGGTTGAAAAAGGTGATATTCAATTCGTACCTAAAAGCTATGAAAACATGTACTTCGCCTGGATGCGTGACATTCAGGATTGGTGTATCTCTCGCCAGCTTTGGTGGGGACACCGCATCCCTGCCTGGTATGACCAGGAAGGTAATGTTTATGTTGGCCACAGTGAAGAAGATGTACGTGCTAAACATGGCTTGTCCAATATAGAACTGACACAGGATGAAGATGTACTAGATACCTGGTTCTCCTCTGCCTTATGGACTTTTTCGACGCTAGGATGGCCCGAACCGACTAAAGAACTCAGCACATTTCATCCAACCAATGTATTAGTCACCGGTTTCGACATTATTTTCTTCTGGGTCGCTCGCATGATCATGATGACCATGCACTTCATTAAAGATGAAGACGGTACACCACAGGTCCCCTTTAAAACCGTTTATGTTACCGGCTTGATCCGTGATGAAAGCGGTCAAAAAATGTCGAAATCCAAAGGTAATGTTCTTGATCCACTAGACATGATCGATGGCATTGATCTTGAGCCGTTATTACATAAACGTACCGGTAATATGATGCAGCCGCAATTGGCTGAAAAGATCGGCAAGAGCACCCAAAAACAGTTCCCCGAAGGGATTAGTGCTCACGGTACTGACGCGCTGCGCTTCACCCTAACCTCTCTGGCATCAACCGGACGGGATATCAACTGGGATATGAAGCGCCTGGAAGGCTACCGCAACTTCTGTAATAAACTATGGAATGCAGGCCGCTATGTTTTAATGAATACGGAGGGGAAAAACTGCGGCCAGAATGGTGATGACTATCAACTCAGTTTAGCGGATCAATGGATCATCTCTCGCCTTCAACATGCTAAACAGGACGTAGCCAAAGCCGTAGAACAATATCGTTTTGATCTTGCCTCACAGGCCATCTATGAATTTATTTGGAATGAATATTGTGACTGGTATTTGGAACTGTCCAAACCGGTTCTCAATGACGAAAGCGCAGATCCCGCTTTACAAACTGGCACCCGCCGGACGTTAGTCCGCGTACTCGAAGAAGTTTTACGTCTGGCTCACCCCTTCATGCCATTTATCACTGAAGAAATGTGGCAAACTTTTGCTCCCCTTTCAGGAAAACAAGAGCCAGTAAATTCCAACAAGACCATTATGCTGCAGTCCTATCCTCAAGCTGATAACACACTAATCAACAAAGCGGCCGAGTCAGATATTGAATGGGTTAAGCAAGTGATCGTGGGTGTCAGAAATATCCGCGGTGAAATGAATATCCCACCAGGCAGGACCATCCCTGTATTCCTTAAAAACTGTCAGAACGAGGACCACCATCGTATTACAGAAAATCGCCAGTTCCTCATGTCCCTCGCAAAGCTGCAGGATATCACGGTCTTGTCGGATACCGATGCCCCCCCCATGTCAGCAACAGCATTGGTTGACCAAATGGAAATTTTAGTACCCATGGCTGGACTGATTGATAAAGATGCTGAAGTTACACGTCTAAATAAGGAAATTGAAAAACTGCACAAAGAGCTGACCAGAATTAGCGGTAAGCTCGGCAATGCTAAGTTCGTTGATAATGCACCTGCTGAAGTAGTCGCTAAGGAAAAAGCCAAACAAGAAGCTCAGCAAATGGCAATGGACAAACTAAGCGAGCAGCTCTCAGCCATTCAAACATTATAGAAAACACTCTAGGGTTAAACTGCTCAGTTTAACCCTACTCTACCTCTTTTTCTTCACAAACTATCGTATTCACTTTTATTCAATAGGTCATTTAAGCTCTGGACAGCACTTGTAAAGTGGCGTTAGTATTTTGCTTGAGGAGCGCCGTGAAGTAATTACTCATAACAATAATCAGTAATACAAATCAGGGTGAACTTTGAGTGCAGGCACAATAATAGTAAAACTCTCAACTTGATCAGGAAATGTCAGGTTAGAGGCAAATAAAAACTGTCCGTACTCTGTAGCCAAAATAACAAGAAAGGAAGAGGCAAAAGTATGTCCGAACG
>Ga0070728_10006494_pt1 | contig 11072 bp, 10 predicted proteins | sample tdDd471_FD_66723 | JGI IMG/M metagenome (GOLD analysis project Ga0070728, IMG submission 66723) | Marine sediment microbial communities from the Atlantic coast under amendment with organic carbon and nitrate - tdDd47.1 | ecosystem: Environmental > Aquatic > Marine > Coastal > Sediment | place...
CGCCCGAAAGAACCATCCAAGTGGAGGCCAAAACAATGTATGCTTACCTATGAAGGTTGGCTGTAATCCAGAATACCACTTTACCAACAATAAAATAAGCACATCCCAATTAGATGTATGTGGGGCAAATATAATAACGCACTTGTCTATGGTTGGCTTTTCACCAACCACTTTCCAGCCCCACAGCGACAACCAGAACTTAGCAATCAAGCGTAACATTACAGAAACTAGCCATTGCCTTCATTGTGGATATCCATCACCATATCCACATCTTCAATCCCGCCTTCTGAAGACTTGGCTAAATCATTTCTTAATTGCTCTAAATTTGTTAAGTAATTCTCGTCAACGTCTCCAGTGATGTATTCACCAGTGAACACCGAAGTATCAAAACGAGAAATGTCCGCATTCCCTTCTTGAACGGATTCGATTAAGTCGTCTAAGTCTTGATAAATTAATTTATCAGTACCGATCAACTCTTGAATTTCTTCAATGCTTCGATCATGCGCGACTAACTCTTGTGCCGCAGGCATATCGATTCCATAAACATTCGGGTATCTGACTGGTGGAGCTGCAGAAGCGAAGTAAACTTTATTAGCGCCAGCTTCACGAGCCATTTCTACGATTTGCTTACTCGTTGTGCCTCGTACAATCGAGTCATCAACCAATAAGACATTTTTACCTTTAAACTCCAGCTCAATAGCATTCAACTTACGTCTAACCGACTTTTTCCGCATTTGCTGGCCAGGCATAATAAATGTTCTGCCTATATATCGATTCTTTACAAAGCCATGGCGCATTTTCAAATTAAGCCCATGGGCAAGTTGCATCGCACTTGTAGTTGAAGTATCGGGAATAGGAATCACAACGTCTATGTCATGATCAGACCATTCTCGAAGAATTTTTTCAGCCAGTTTCTCACCCATTCTTAAGCGAGCTTTATATACCGACACATTATCTATCATCGAATCTGGACGAGCTAAATAAACGTGTTCAAATATACACGGGCTCAACTGCGGGTTTTCAGCACATACTTGGCTGTGTAGGTTGCCTTCAAAATCTACAAAAATAACTTCTCCAGGCGCTACATCACGAATCAATTCATAACCTAGAGCATCAAGTGCAACACTCTCGGAAGCTGCCATATACTCCATTCCCAGTTCTGTTTCCCGCTTACCTATTACGAGTGGACGTATACCAGAGGCATCTCGAAAACATACCATGCCGACACCAAGAATTAAGGCAACCGCAGCATAACCACCAAAACAACGTTTATAGACTTGGCGGCCTGCTTCAAATATGTCTGCAGGTGTAGGCTTTAGAGTGGAGTTTTTCTGCAACTCATGCGCGAATACATTCAGTAAAATTTCTGAGTCGCTGCTGGTATTGATGTGACGACGATCGGTTTTATAAAGCTCTTGTTTCAAGTTTGCAGCATTCGTAAGATTACCGTTATGTGCCAGCGCAATACCAAACGGAGAGTTAACGTAAAAGGGCTGCGCCTCAGCAGAGCTTGAACAACCAGCCGTTGGGTAACGAACATGGCCTATGCCAACATTACCTGATAATCGATGCATATGACGAGTGTGAAACACATCTCGAACCAGCCCATTGGCTTTTCTCATAAACATGCGACCATCGTGAAGCGTCACCATACCAGCCGCGTCTTGCCCACGATGTTGCAATACCGTAAGAGCATCGTAAATACTCTGATTGACTGGATATTGCCCTACTATACCAACTATACCGCACATAAATTTTCTAGCCTTTCATTAATCGTAGTTAATCTGTATCAAGCGAAAACGGTAACTCTTTCGGAACCTCAGGTTGATGATTCTTTAAATTATCATAGAACCATCCGCCGATGAGTTCAAAGTGAGGCCTCAGCTCCGATTGCTCCCACCAAGCATCTTGGGCAACTGGAGTGAATACTTTAAGAGAAATAATCAGGACAGATGCAATCAAAACTCCTCGTACGGCACCAAAAGCCATACCCATCATTCTATCCATACCGCTTAAGCCGGCACGTTCGATAAACTGACTAAGGAGAAAGTTGACTAAACCTGACATCGTTAACGTTAGAAAAAATAGAACACCCCAAGATATGCCTAAACGAAGGCTTGGGGTAGAAATATGGTCTTTAAGTAAATTAGCCAAATCGAGGTAAAACCATTTCGCGATAAAAAACGCTAAGATCCACCCCGCCAAAGAAAAGGCTTCTCTGATGAATCCACGAACCAAGCTGATTAAGGTTGAAATGAATATTAGAATTATTATTGCCCAGTCAAACCACACCATTGAACGAGAACCTATTTACTTATTTGGCAGGCGCATTTTACCAGAGCGGCTCGTCATCGCCTAGCGCACATTAGGTATTTATCAATTCTATTGTTTAGTCGGTTCCCAGCTGGTGACGATCGGCTTCAATCGAGTAATATCGGCTATTTTCGCGACATTTTGCTGCGCTTGTTCTTTCTTTAACCAAGGACCTACATACACCCTGTACAATATTTTGTCTTTCGCCAGTTCGACCGGGCGAACAAAGCTTTTCAGCTGCTGCTCTTCAAGACGTTTCGCCAATAGCTCTGCATTTGAGTGTGATGAAAAACTCCCCACTTGTACTACCCAAGACGATTCCTTCAGTTCAGTAATGTTAGCTTTCTCTTTAGACGTTTCTCGATTAGCCGGTGTCGAGGTATTGGTTTTCGCTTGTTGTTGACTCTGATTGTTAGTCGCATCAGATTGAGTAGTAGATTTGTCCGCAGTAGCTTCCCTAGACGAAGGTGATTTGGGGTTCTTATTTGCAGATTCACTTGCATCGGTTGAGTCGCTTTTGATTTCCGAAGGCTTGTTACTTGATTTTTGCGCGGTAGATTGTGGGTTTGATCGAGTCGTTGTTTGAGACTCGGTGCTTGTAACCTTCGGTTTACTCGAATCATTAGCAACCGAAGGCGTGTTAGGGCCATTACTTTCTTTTGAAGTATCCAGTTCAACGACTCCTCGATTATCAGGGATCGCCGTCTCAAATGCTCCTTTGGTCTTTTTCTGCCCTAATATACCAGGAAGAAACACCACGGCTATTGCGACCAATACTATGGCACCAATTAGACGTTGCTTAATGGTTTGATCTACCGACATGAGTTTCACCAAACAAATACGAGTGAGTTGCTAACCTATAAAGTTTTCTTTTTGAACCATTCGCTTACTGTCGAAACGATGTAAAACGAACCAAATACGACTATACCACAGTCTTTCTCGCAATCTCTTATTATCACAGGAAGCTCCGTTTCGAGGTCGGAAATGACATACTTGTTCGATAAGCCAGATGAACAACGATCAAGCAGCTCTTGCCCGGTCATTCCGCGCGGTCCTTGACTGTCTACAAAGTACCATGTGCCCTCAATCGAAGTTAAGTGCGCTAAGCTCTCGGTTGACTTTTTATCTTTCAACATGGCACAGATGAAAATCCATCGACGTTTGCCAGTCGCACGAACTTTTTGAGCGAGGTTCGCAACCGCTTGAGGATTATGCGCGACATCAAGCCATAAATCTGGCTCTGAAGACAGCTGTTCCCATCGACCGGGTAATACCGCTTGTTCAAGTGCTGTTGCAAAATTATCTTTGGAGATAGCTACATTAAGCGATTTTAATGCGACTGTCGCAGCCCGAACGCTGTCTGGGTATAAACGACTAGCGTGTTTTTCTACGGCAGCATCCAACGGTTGTAAAAACTCACCTTCAAGACGCCAAGCGTCATTTACATTCATTGCCTGACTATCGTCTGGCAAATGCGGCATGACTAATGAAGCGACTTCTTCACCGCACAGCAGCACCGGTTTACCTGGTCTGGCAATACCGGCTTTTTCTTTTGCAATAGCGTCTAGACTATTCCCGAGCCAATCTTCATGGTCCATCCCAATGCTGGTAATAATCGCAACGTCATTATTGACCATATTGACTGCATCCAACCGCCCGCCGAGACCCACTTCTAAGACAATAAGCTCAGGTCCTAATTGTTTTATTAGGCATAAGGCTGCGAGCGTGGTGAATTCAAAATAGGTTAACTGAGTGTCTTCGCGAGCATTTTCGATAATTTCGAGTGCTTCGACCCAGCTTTCATCGCTTAGCTCTTGCTGATTGAATCTAAGTCGCTCATTGAAACGAAGCAAATGAGGTGATGTATAGGCGGCTATAGATAGTCCAGAAACTTTCGCCAAAGACTCAATCGTAGCGACGCAAGAACCTTTGCCATTAGTTCCCCCAACAACAATAACAGGGGCATCGAACTCAAGAAGACGCAAGCGCTTCGCAACGCCTTCAATTCGTTGCAAGCCCATCTCAATGTGTTGAGGGTGCAATGACTCAATGTAATCGAGCCATTGCGCTAGCGTGTTCAAGCTGGCTCGTCGTTCTGAACTCTTAGAGGTTCTGGCTTATGAGTTAATTTAGACAAAATTGAAGCAAGTTTGCTACGCATTTCTCGACGATCGACGATCATATCAATCGCACCCTTTTCAAGTAAGAACTCGCTGCGTTGAAACCCTTCCGGTAACTTTTCTCGCACGGTCTGCTCAATGACTCGAGGACCAGCGAAACCAATCAGGGCATTCGGTTCAGCAACATTCACATCGCCTAACATCGCTAAACTAGCAGATACACCACCCATCGTTGGATCAGTTAATACGGATATAAATGGAATGCCTTTCTCTGACATTCTGGCTAAGGCTGCGCTGGTTTTTGCCATTTGAAACAGTGACAATAATGCCTCTTGCATTCGTGCCCCACCACTGGTTGAAAAGCATATCAAGGGACAGTTGTTTTCCATCGCGAAGTTAGCGGCACGAACGAACTTCTCGCCGACAACAGACGCCATCGATCCCCCCATAAAACTAAACTCAAATGCAGTACAAACCACAGGAATCTCGAGTAATTCACCGCTCATGACAATCAGAGCATCATTTTCTCCTGTCGCTTTTTGTGCCGCCGACATGCGATCTTTATACTTTTTGGAGTCTCTGAACTTTAAAGCATCGACAGGCTTTAATGACTCTGCCAGCTCGCTGTGGGTGTCTTGATCTAAGAACCTTTCTAAACGTTTTCGGGCAGATATCCGCATATGATTGCCGCACTTTGGGCAAACTTCCAAATTTCGCTCTAACTCTGAACGATACAAAACCGACGCGCATTGCCCACATTTAGACCACACTCCCTCAGGAATGGACTTTTTACGACTATCGACAGAAGTATTTCTTTTAGGAAGAAGTCTTTCTAACCAGCTCATATTCGACTCAGTTCTATCTAGCTTTTAAAATTAACGGCGAATTCTAACACGCACGCCATGATAAAGAAGCGAAAACTTTCTCAATCTGGTCGTATCAGTTTATAAACCAGGGACCATTGTTTATTCCTGGTATTGCAAACTGGTTAGGGTAATTCGCTTGTACAAAGTATAAACCGTTAGGACTCGCCGTTGGTGCGGCTTTTGTCCTATCTTTTAACGCAAGCAACTCAGCTATCCACTCTGAGTTTTGATTGCCTTTGCCAACTTCAATTAAACTCCCTGCTATGTTTCTAACCATATGATGAAGAAAAGCATTCGCAGTTATCTCAATAACTAGATACTCATTATGACGAAATACCTGAGTATTAAAAACGTTACGAAAGGGTGTGGGAGATTGACAGCTGGCCGCTTGAAATGAGGTAAAATCTTGCTCACCCAGTAAATGTTGGGCAGCTAAATGCATGAGCTTTTCATCTAGGTTTTCTTTAACCCAGGTGACTTGACCCGATAACACTGCAGGACGAATCTTACGATTTAAAATAACATATCGATAACGCCGCGATACTGCTGAAAAACGTGCATGAAACTCATCGCTCATGACCTTTGCCCACAGCACACAGATATCATCGGGTAGATGAGCATTTCCGCCCAGCACCCAAGCTTTGCTTGGTCTCTCAACTTGCGTTTCAAAATGTATCACTTGGCTTAAAGCGTGCACACCTGAGTCTGTACGACCAGCGCAAAACACAGAAACGTTATGATCGGCAATCGTTGATAATGCTTTTTCAACGCAGGCTTGAACAGAAGGAGAATGCGACTGGCGTTGCCAGCCGCTATAAGATGTACCAAGATATTCGATACCCAAAGCAATTATCATAAAAGAATATCTTGTTTATTGCTGATTTAAATCTTTTCTAAAAGACTTAGCGCTTCAGATTTATGAGCTTCTGAACCCTCTTCAACCACTTCGTTCAGAATCTCTTTTGCACCGTCTACATCACCCATATCAATGTAAGCACGGGCAAGATCAAGTTTGGTCGATGCTTCATCAGTACCGTCCATCAGGTCGGCATCAAGATCATCGTCATCACCCAGATCGAAGTCGTCATCGAGATCCATGTTCAGATCGTCATCATCCAGACTAAAGTCATCTGAACCCGAGGCAGAATCTGAAGGCGATGAGTCTAAATCAAAGTCATCAGAATCAGCCGATGTCGAGTCAGAATCTAAATCTAGGTCTAAGTCATTGTCATCAGAATCAAGATCTAATGACATATCAGAATCTAGATCTAAATCATCATCTGAAGTATCCAATAATTCATCATCTAAAGAAAAGTCGTCGTTTCCTTTAGCATCAGAAGCAGGCTCTTCGTCTAAGTCAAAATCTAAATCATCTGTCTCAAATTCAGGCTCTTCACCGCCAAGTTCGTCAGTCGAAAAGTCATCATCCAGAGACACGTCACTTTCAGTATCTAAGTCATCTAAGGAGAAATCATCATCGAGATCTTGTGACGAAGAGTCGTCACCAAAAATTTCTTCTGTTGATGGCAACTCAAAATCGTCTTCTAAGTCAGCGTCTTCAGGCCAAGCACTCGATTTAATATCATGATATTGCTGTTGAGCATCGCCATCGCTTGAGAAGTCATCTGCAAACTGCTGATAAGCTGCTTCGAACTTATCCTTATCTTTCGTTTCTGCATAACACTCAAGTAACTTAAGCTTAAGGTCGTTACGTTCGTTTTGAGCGCCAATCGCATCGATCAATAGTTTCTCAGCTTGATCGTATTTTCCGTAAGCAATATAGATATCGGCTTCACCCAATGGGTCGGCTTCGGTTTCTGACTCATCTTCAAACACATCATCGGTGTCGAAGTCACCCAACAGATCGTCAGCAGAGTCAGGAACATCAAAAGAATCATCTGAATCAAAGCCACCGCCTTGTGCAGAAACGACCAAATCATCTTGGAATTCGTCATCAGACATTCGCTGACGCATTTTCCAGATCACCGCAAAAGCACCTAACAAAATGACCACTAAGCCAATCGCACCATACAAGTAAAGAGGATCGTCAAAAAATGAGGTCGATTGCGGTGGTGCACTTAAGCCGGTTGGCTTAGAGGCTGGCGGGGTTACAGTCTTAGTGGTGTCTTTCTTAGTTTCTTCAACTTGCTGCTCAGGACCTTGCTCAGTGGTATCTTTCGTTCCGCCTTGCTCGGTCGTACCAGTAGTGGTTTCTTGCCCGCCTTGCTCAGTCGTTGGGGTTTGCTCAGGTGTTTTCTGTTCTTCATCTTTCTTGGTGTCGGCAAACACTTCTTTCTGATTAGCAATGGCCGCACCTTCTGTGGAGTCGATGTTAACGCCAGCACCTTTATCTTTTTCAATTTTTTCTAGCGCATCTTGTAACTTACGTCGCAACTCTTCATTTTCAGCTTCAAGGGTCGCAGTTGCTTCTTTGCTTTGCGACAATTGGTCTTTCAAACGAGAAACTTCTTGTTGATTACCCTCTCCAGAACCAGAAACACTCCCGGTTGATGAACTCTTGGGCGTTGCTAGGCGTAAGCGATCTTGTCCTCGGGTGGTATTTTTTTGAGTTGATGAGCGACCGGTCGTATCAAGAACCGTATCCTTACTGCCACCGCGTAACCGAGCAACCATATCTTGTAAAGCTGCGCGACGCGGTGTTGACATAATCGATTCCGCGTCAGGAATCACCAAAGTCGATCCTTCTTTCAACAAGTTAATGTCGTTATTCAAAAACGCATCAGGATTTGCTCGATACAAAGCAACTAAGGTTTGATGAATACTTGCATCAGCTGGTCTCACACCCGATGCAATGCGCCACAAAGTCTCGGCTTCGCCAACAGGACCATAAGTGGTTCCAGTGATGCGAGGCGTTGCAGGTGTGGTTGAACGCGTGGTGGTGCGTGGGGTTGACGTTGTGGTTGTTCTCGGTGATTTATCTTGCGTTGTTTGTGTTGTGTTGACCGTTGCTGAACGAGCTTTCGAAAAAACGGGTGGGTCAAGCAAAACGGTATATTCACGAAGCATTCGACCTTTTGGCCAATTCAACTCAACCAAAAAGTTCAAATAGGGTTCTTTAATCGGCTGACGAGTCGATACCTCGATCACCAACACATCGCCTTCTCGTCGAATGGTCTTGAAGCGAATATCCCTCAAATAATTGAAGTAATCGATACCCGCCTTCTCAAACTCAGCCATACTGGCCAAGCTGGCGGAGACTTCAAATTCAGACATCCCTTCAGGTGAAAACAACATGATCTCAGCCTTTAATGGCTGATTCAATCCAGAGTCTAGTTTGATTTCACCCAGTCCTAGCGAGTTCACCCCCAGTGAGAAAACAACTAGAACTGCTATTAAAACCAGGCTAAGTTTGCGAAACATAAAAAGTTCCCTTTAGTTACTGGCTCTTACCGAAACCTGTATGCAGGTTAACGAGTTAGAGTATTGTCTTAAGATTATTCTTTATAATATCGCAGTAACTATAGCAAATACATTGGATTTTTTGGAATTATTTTTTTCGCAGACGACAACATATTTGAATTGGGTCTCAAAACAGGATGCTTTTGCTAACATAAGGTTAGTTTTTATAAAAAACAAAGAGTTAACGTTAATTGTTAACTCTTTGTTTTAAGTTTTACTAATTTAGCGTTAAATATCAGCTAGTTATAGGTAATCTCGAATTAAAAGTTCAGCAATTTGGACACTGTTTAATGCTGCCCCTTTGCGAACATTGTCTGAAACAACCCAAAGATTGAGTCCCCTATCATGAGATATATCGCGACGAATTCGTGAAACAAAGACTGGATCTTGACCTGCCGCATGGACCGTTGGCTGAGCGTATTGATTCTCTTTTGGCTCATCCAACACCTCGACTCCAGGAGCCTCTTGCAGCCACATGCGTACATCGCTCACCTCAAAAGACTGCTTTGTTTCGATGTGTACCGCTTCTGAATGGCCATAAAAAACCGGCACACGTACGGCTGTTGGATTCACACGAATACTCTTGTCGCCCATAATTTTTTGAGTTTCCCACACCATTTTCATTTCTTCTTTGGTGTACCCATTCTCTTGAAACACATCAATGTGAGGCAACACATTAAACGCAATTTGGTGGGGATAAACCTCTATCGTCGGCGATTGACCACTTAAAAGCTGAGTTGTCTGACGGGCCAATTCATCCACGGCTTCTTTTCCTGAGCCAGATACCGCTTGATAGGTGCAAACATTAATTCGTTCAATACCTATGCGATCGGCGATAGGCTTCAATGCAACAACCATTTGAATGGTTGAACAGTTAGGGTTAGCTATAATTCCACGGCTTGTATACTGAGCAATAGCTTCTGGGTTCACCTCAGGAACGACTAACGGTATGTCCTCATCGTATCGAAACTCGGAGGTATTATCGATAACGACACAGCCACACGCAGCTGCTTTCGGTGCATACTCTCGACTAGTAGACCCGCCTGCCGAAAATAAACCAATATCAACTTTATTGAAATCGAAGTCTTTTAAGTCTTGAACTTGAATGGTTTTCCCTGCGAATGACACTTCCTCTCCCGCCGAACGCTCGCTCGCTAATAAATACAGCTCGCCAACAGGAAATTTACGCTGTTCGAGAATTTCTCGCATTACCACACCGACAGCACCGGTTGCGCCAACGATGGCCACATTATAAAGCGTCTTTTTCACCCAGTTTCCTTTTTACTTGTAAAGTTGGAATAAGCGAATTCTATCGAGAGCACAGCGAGAAGTGAAATAATAAAACTTAATACCGCGAAGAATGGGTCGTGACTCAATCATCGGCATGCACATGATCTTTTGATCGTTAGCTGCAAGGATGATCATTAGCAATGAGGATTGGGATTAGTAGTTGGCGGCCTGATTATTGAGCATCTCCACCATCAGTTCGGCTTCGCCTCGAGAAATCGAGCAGCTGCTAATAACTTCTTCAATACTGACCCCCTTCTTTAGAAGCACGGCTGCTTGCTCAATGGACTTGTCAGAAGACTGAGTTTGTTTGAGGTCGACTTGAGACTGCTCTAGATGAGCGAGGTTACTTTTAAATTTAAACAGCTTACGTCCCATCCCCAAGTTGCCGCTGATCAAAGCTTGCTGCTCTTTACGTAAAGCGATTAATTGCTTTTCAACAAGCTTAACTTGCCGTCTTGCGCCAGACCACAGAACGAACAACGCCCCTTGGCTCAGCACTAAGCCGCCAATAACCAACCACACACTGTTTTCGAACCAAACTGCCATTGCGTTTACCTAGTAATCTAAATATTCAAGCTCTTGCCACTCTTCTTCATCAAGAAGTTTGTTGAGATCAACCAAAATCAGCAGCTCCCCTTCACGATGTGTCACGCCTTGAATAAATTTAGCGCTTTCATCATTACCCACATTGGGGGCTATTTCAATTTCCGACGCCCGGAGATAAACAACCTCGGCGACAGCGTCAACGAGTATGCCGATCACTTGCTGATTAGCTTCAATGATGACAATTCGAGTTGAGTCCGTAACTTCGATAGGTGAAAGCCCAAAACGTTGACACGTATCGATAACCGTCACCACGTTGCCACGCAGATTGATAATCCCTAGGACGTAATGCGGAGCACCTGGAACCGGAGCTATTTCGTTGTAGCGCAATACCTCTTGTACCTGCATCACATTAATGCCATAGGTTTCACTCGATAATCGAAAAGTCACCCACTGCAATATTTCATCATCGTCGGCAAGTTTAGCCGCCTTACTTTTCAAGTCTTCGTTACTCATGCCT
>Ga0070728_10006499_pt1 | contig 11070 bp, 10 predicted proteins | sample tdDd471_FD_66723 | JGI IMG/M metagenome (GOLD analysis project Ga0070728, IMG submission 66723) | Marine sediment microbial communities from the Atlantic coast under amendment with organic carbon and nitrate - tdDd47.1 | ecosystem: Environmental > Aquatic > Marine > Coastal > Sediment | place...
AGATATATTTTTTGACAATTCAGGTGAGTTTAGGTAAAGCAATATATTAAGGGAAAGAGGGCAACTGATGTTGTCTTCGTCAGATTTGCAAAGAATGTTCAAGCAGGGAGGAATTCATGAACAAGAAGGAACTAATTGAGAGTATTGCAGGTGCAGCAGATATCAGTAAAGCAGCTGCTGAGAAAGCACTGAACGGCACACTAGCAGCAGTTGCTGAAAGCCTTAAGAAAGGCGACAAGGTGACTCTGGTTGGCTTTGGTACATTCTCTGTTTCAAAGCGTGAAGCACGCCAGGGCAGGAATCCACAGACTGGGAAAACTATTGAGATTCCAGAGAAGAAAGTAGTGAAGTTCAAAGCTGGTAGTAAATTGTCTGAAACTGTCAATTAATCCTGTCTCTTCATGAATCATCGATACGGTAACTGCTAAAGTGTGGCTAGCAACAAGAACATACCTAAAAGTTACCGTGTTTGAATGAGTATGTTGTAAGTAAACACAGCATAATAGACGTACTGCACTTTCAGGCAAAGTGACGACGTTGTTAAGCATATTGATAGACAGTTTTTACAAAAAGGCCGTTCCTTACAAGGAACGGCCTTTTTGTTTTTTGTGCTGATAACGGTTGACAGCCTAGTTTATAGGAAAGTATTTCTTAAGTTGTATCTGAGGTTGTAGCGACCTCTTCCTTTTAATGGCCTGATATAGATAAAAGATTAATGGGTTTACTAAGAAAATGATGAAAATGAAATCCTTTGAAGATCTGTTAGATGAGGCAACTCGTATTCATGGTCATGTTTGTGCTGGACAGGTGATTGGAGTTCGTATGTGTATGCTCGCTCTCGCATACTTAAAGATTGATGATCCAAAGGGGCGCGACCGTAAAAAGTTGTATGTTTTTGTGGAAATAGACAGATGCGCAACAGATGCTATACAAACTGTAACTGGCTGCAGCTTAGGAAAACGATCTATGAAATGGGTAGATCATGGCGTAATGGCTGCTACGTTTGTAAACCTTGATTCTGGGTCGGCAATCAGGGTTACCGCACTTGAGGAGTCACGCGAACTCTCAAAAAAATATTGCAATGACATCTCTGATAAATATGCCCGTCAGCTTCAAGCATACAAGATTATGCCAGAAGAAGAACTTTTTCGTGTTGAAGCTGTTTCAGTGGATATTCCTAAAGAAAATTTACCAGGCAGACCTCTTAGAAGGGTCAAATGCGAAAAATGTTCGGATTGGGTGCAGGATAAAAGAGATGTGCTGGTTGATGGGAAGATACTCTGTCGTAGTTGTGCTAATGGACGTTATTATAAATTACTCAACCAATGAGTCATTATCTTTAATGGTAAATTATCCTTGGTAAATTTTGAAACAATGGGGGCTGAGAAAAAACATCATTGTTGTGCCGTTAAAAATATGATTTTGGGCGTACTGAGGTATCTCCAAATTTTATGAAATAGTATAAGATAACGTGACAGGTGATGAGTCTTTTCGAGGCAATGAGTCTAGGGCTAATGAGTGGTTTTGTGATTAGGAAAGGTGGGGTGAAATGGTTGTAACTCTTTTGGATTATGGTGCTGGCAATGTCCGCAGTGTAAGAAATGCTCTGCGTGAACTTGGACATACTGTTAAAAATGTCCAGACACCAGAAGATATAATAACTGCAGAAAAATTGATTTTTCCCGGCGTTGGAAGCTTTGGCTTGGTAATGCACCGTTTAAACGAGGCTGGCTACGTTGAGCCATTACGAAGACGGATCCAAGAGAACAAACCATTTTTAGGAATTTGTGTGGCATTGCAGGCTCTGTGTGAGGGAAGTGAAGAATCACCTGGGGTTCCCGGCTTAGGAATTATTCCAGGTCAGGTTATTCGGTTTTCCGAGACAGAACTTTCTGTACCGCAAATAGGCTGGAATGGTATCAGGACTCAAAAGGATTCCAGGCTGTTCAATGGATACAAAAATGAGAAATTATATTTTGTACATTCCTATCATGTACCAGTTACCGAGGGGACCCGTGACTGGATTCTCACCCTCACTCATTACGGTCATGAGTTTGTTTCGGCTGTTGAAAAAGGGAATGTTAGTGCCTTTCAATTCCATCCTGAAAAAAGTGGCAAGGCTGGTCTCAGCATATTAAATAATTTCCTGTTATCTGATCATGATGAAAAAATAATTATCGATCATCACTCAAGCAGTGATCGTAATAATACACATATAGCCAAGAGAATAATAGCATGCCTTGATGTACGTAGTAATGACGCTGGAGATCTTGTTGTCACCAAAGGTGACCAATACGATGTTCGCAACGGTGGAGATGTTCGAAACCTAGGAAAACCTGTACAGCTTGCAAAACGATATTATGAAGAGGGTGCTGATGAAATAACCTTCCTTAATATTACTGGCTTTCGAGATTTCCCAATGCAGGATCAACCAATGATTGAGGTGCTAGAGAAAACATCCGAAAATGTATTTGTTCCATTGACTATCGGAGGTGGTATCCGTGAATTTACTGACTCTGCAGGAGTTTCTTATAGCTCTCTGGATGTGGCTTCTGCCTATTTCCGTTCTGGAGCGGATAAGGTGTCCATTGGTAGTGACGCAGTTTATGCAGTTGAGGAATACTTAAAGTCTGGAATAAAATCGGGTAATAGTTCGATTGAACAAATTTCGGTAGTTTACGGGGCTCAGGCTGTCGTTATATCTGTTGATCCTCGTCGTGTCTATGTGCAAGACCCGGAAAACACCACCCACACTACCATAAAAACTGCGTCACCCGGCCCTGACGGTGAACGATACTGCTGGTATCAGTGCACAGTAAAAGGCGGCAGAGAGGGGCGCGATATCGATGTTGTCCAACTCGTAAAGGTGTGCCAGGAACTCGGCGCAGGTGAAATCCTCCTAAATTGTATTGATAAAGATGGCACAAACAGCGGGTTTGACCTGGAATTAATCAGGCTTGTAAAAAACAATGTTTCAGTTCCGGTTATTGCATCAAGTGGAGCTGGAAAAGCCTCTCACTTTGTCGATGTTTTCGTTAAGACGTCCACTGATGCAGCGTTAGCTGCTGGCATTTTTCATCGCGAGGAAGTGAGCATTGAGGAAGTGAAAAAGGCGGTTCAGGTAGCAGGAATTGAGATAAGATAATTCCTTGCCGTCTCTTATTATCCCTCTTCTTCATTTTTAAAACTCTCATGAAGGGGGAGATTGCTCGTATCTTTGATTCAGCCGCTTAATTACCTGAGTTTTTTTTGCATTATATCCAATAGTATTCATACTTATAAGACTTTATGCTCCTTCTTTTTCTGAAAAGGGAAGAATGCATGAAATTATCGTAAAGATTCATATGCCGATCAAATTATCCAGGAAAAGGAAAAGCATCATTAGTTTGTTGTTTTTTGTCATTCTTCTGGTGCAGGTATTAAACGTCGTTTCTGCCTGGACATACAGACGGGGGCTCATTGAGCTCCAGGGTAAAGGCAATGTTCGCTTGGAATTGTATATTAATTACCTGCAGGGTGTTTTAGGTAAATATCAAAGCCTTCCTGAGCTGCTTGCAATTGATAATAGTCTGGTCCGGGCATTGTTAAACCCCCATGAAAAAAAACGCATTGAAATCCTTAATCGATACCTGGAAACTATAAACAGGGTCAGTGATACTTCAGATACCTATCTAATGAACAAGGATGGTTTAACTATAGCCGCCTCAAACTGGAATGAGGAACGTCCTTTCATTGGAAGAAATTTCAGTTATCGTCCCTATTTTAAGCAGGCAATGAAAGGCAAACTCGGTCGGTATTTTGCACTGGGTACTGCCTCCTCCAAAAGAGGGTATTATTTTGCCTATCCTGTTCGTAAAGATGATGAGATACTAGGCGCTGTTGTCATCAAAATAAATATAGATTCGGTTGAACAAAGTTGGGCAGATCGAGATGAAAGTTTCCTGGTCTCGGATCCAGATGGAGTTATTTTTATTACAACAACCCCCGAATGGAGATTTAAAAGTCTCAAACCGCTGGAACATGAAGTGCGCCTTAGAATCACTGAAAGCAGAAGATATCAAGATGCTACACTGGCTCCTCTGAGTGATGAAGTCAGAACCCTTTGGGATAAGATAGAGATTTTGAGTATTGGTGATGGGGAGAGCGTTAAAAGGGTACTGAAGCAATCTCAGTTTATGCCTCAAGCCGGCTGGAATGTTCATATTCTAACAGATACCAGGGTACTGAGAAAAAAAGTACTGATGGTTAACATCATGGTTGGGTCGGTACTGACTTTTGCCTATATTTTGATTCTTCTGCTACTTCAACGTCACCATCGCTTGACTGAATTGCACCAAATTGAAGAAGAATCAAAGAGAGCACTACAGGAAGCAAATGAGCAACTGGAGTCACGAGTATCAGACCGCACACAGAAGCTCACTGAAGCAAACGAGCTGTTAAGAAAAGAGATACTCGACAGAAAGCAGACTGAAGTAAAACTAAAACGGACTCGTAAGGAGCTGATACATGCAGCCAAACTTGCGGTACTTGGACAAATGTCTGCAGGTATAAATCATGAACTCAATCAGCCTCTTGCTGCAATACGGAGCTATACAGATAACGGTAAGCAGTTTCTCCACAAAGGTCGCCTAGAAGATGCTATGTGGAATCTAGAGCAGATAGGTGAACTAACAGAGCGTATGGCACAAATTGGTATTCAGCTTAAATTGTTCTCAAGGAAATCGAGTGGAATGATAGTTGCTGTGCCCTTGCATGGTGTCGTAGATGGTGCATTGGAAATACTCAAACCGAGCCTGAATAAACAAGCCGTAGAACTTACCATAGACATTCAGCCAGATAACCTGGAGGTTCGTGCAAATCATGTACTTTTGCAGCAGGTCTTGGTAAATTTAATTTCTAATGCAATGCAGGCAATAGAAGGCCAGGAGTTGCAAAAAATACTTCTTGAATGTCACGCTGTCGGTGAAAAAGTTATTGTTGCGGTTCACGATAATGGCCCGGGGGTGTCGACAAAACTTCTCCATGAAATTTTTGAACCATTTTTTACCACTAAGAAATCGGGGCAAGGATTGGGGTTGGGGCTAACAATAAGTGATAGAATAATCAGAGATTTCGGCGGACAAATTGTTTTAGTTCAATCACCAAAAGGTGCTCGGTTTGAATTTACTCTGGACAAAATAGTGTAAGAAAAAAATGACAGTATGTGAAAAAGTCCTTTTCATTGACGATGAAAAACACATCCGACAGGCGAACAAACAAACTCTCGAACTGGCTGATCTCGACGTAATTATAGAGGATTGTGCAGAAAGAGGTATAGAAATTCTTACGAGGGATTGGCCTGGGATAGTGGTTTGTGATATCCGTTTACCCAACATGGATGGGCTACAGTTTCTTGTGGAAGTTCGAAAAATTGATCAAGATCTTCCGGTGATTCTTATCACTGGGCATGGTGATATCTCTATTGCAGTGAACGCCATGCGTGACGGCGCTTACGATTTTATTGAAAAACCGTATTCTGCCGAGAGATTGGTAAAAACGGTTTACAGGGGCCTGGAAAAACGTGCTTTAACTCTTGAGAACAGGAATTTAAGACGTGAATTAGAATTACACAGCGCACCCGGTCCGAGGATAATTGGGCGAACCCCAGCAATGGAGCACCTCAGGAGCACCATTTCTCAGGTGGCGGATACTGGTGCTGATGTCCTGGTTCTTGGTGAAACAGGCACAGGTAAGGAATTGGTTGCGAGGGCCTTACATGAAAACAGCAGAAGAAGAATTAAAAACTTTGTTGCTATTAACTGTGGTGCTGTTTCTGAATCTATAATGGAAAGTGAGCTTTTTGGACACGAGGCCGGAGCGTTTACCGACGCAAAATCAACGCGAATTGGCAAATTTGAGCATGCAAACGGCGGTACTCTTTTATTGGATGAAATTGAATCAATGCCCCTTCGCGTTCAGATTAACCTGCTACGTGTTTTGCAGGAGAGATGCATTGAAAGGCTTGGCTCAAATCGACTTCTGCCTGTTGACCTCAGAGTGATTGCAGCATCAAAGGTTGACCTTAGAGAGGCTTCCGAACGTGGAGATTTCCGAGAAGATTTATACTATAGGCTGAATGTGGTCTGCCTGGAAATTCCCCCTTTAAGAGATAGAATAGAAGATATTCCGCTGTTGTTTCACCATTTTCTTCTCGTTGCTGGTCATAGGTACCAACAGGAAGTCCCCACACCTGGCAGCTCGCAGATGAATGCTTTGTTGACCTATCCCTGGCCCGGCAATGTGAGGGAGCTTAGAAATTTTGCTGAGAGGTATGTTTTGCTTGGTCGACAGTTTGATTGGTCTCTTGACAAGATGTTGCCTGGCGAGGACAAAATACAAAGCCAGTCACTTGCAAAGCAGGTTGACTGTTTCGAAAGAGGCCTCATTGAGCACGCCCTGGTCTCTTCAAACGGCAGCATCAAGGACGCTATGGCCACCCTGGCCATGCCTAGAAAAACATTATACGATAAGATGAGAAAATACGGTTTAAAGAAGAGTGATTATAAATAAAAAATTGACCACGCATTAATCCTGATGTATAGAATTCAAATCTTTAGACGTCTCTATAGGGTGGCGAACTCTTTTTCACGCATGAATAAATATCTTGCTTGCCGGGTCTGTTCTTTAAACCATTTCTGCAGTTCAAGCTTATCGGCAAAAACGGGTGAAAATCCGCCATTTTTTGATTTAAAGAACACGAAATAAGTTCCCTATCTATAAGAAATTGTAGAGCTTTTTGTGGTTTTCTTGCTCTTTTCTTGAAAATGGGTGGAATCCCGCCGGTTTTTTGTTCTCTGCTCAACTTTTCGAAAAATATATCCTGTAATTACAAGTTTATGTCTATTGTATGTTATCTGGACCAATATTTGCTATGTTTATTGACAGAGCAGTTGAAATTTCAGTTCTGCTGTTCTAGACAGTTTATTGGACTGTCTGTCAATGTTGCCAGTTTTGCTGGTATATAAACATTCAAATTGGAGGGAAAAACTATGTTCAGGAAGATCACCGCCCTTGTTGCATCTGCTGCACTTTCAAGTTTGTTGATGGCAGGAACTACTGCTGCAAGTGGACCGATAACAATTAAATTCTCCCATGTTGTTGCGGAGAATACACCCAAGGGACAGATGGCGAACAAGTTTAAGGATTTGATTGCCGAACGTCTTGCAGGAAAGGTAGAGGTAGAGGTATTTCCTAACTCTCAACTATTTGGTGACAATAAAGTACTTGAAGCCATGCTGCTTGGCGATGTTCAGATGGCTGCTCCGTCACTGTCCAAGTTTAGTCGATACACCAAACAATTGCAGATTTTTGACCTCCCATTTCTATTCAAAGACATGGCTGCTGTTGAAAAGTTCCAGAGTAGTGATAAGGGTGTAGAACTTCTTACCAGTCTTCAGAAGAAAGGCCTGGTTGGGCTTGGTTACCTGCATAATGGTATGAAACAGCTTTCCTCAAGTACTGCATTGAAGGTTCCTGCTGATGCTAATGGTTTGAAATTTAGAATCATGTCTTCTGATGTTCTTGCAGCTCAGTTCCATGCTGTAAAGGCGACTCCATTGAAGAAGCCTTTTTCTGAAGTTTTTACTCTTCTTCAAACTAAGGCCATCGATGGGCAAGAGAACACCTGGTCAAATATTTTTTCTAAGAAATTTTTTGAAGTACAGCCTTACATCACCGAATCCAACCATGGCGTACTCGACTATATGGTCGTAACTTCAAAAGAATTTTGGATGAGTGTTCCAGATGCTGATCGTGCCATCGTACAAAAATCTCTCAATGAAGCCATTGTTTTTGGAAATGGAGTGGCTGCTCAGAAGGCCATGGATGATCGTCAGAAGATCATTGATTCTAAGCGTACTGAGGTCATTGAACTTGACGATGCTCAAAGAAGTCAGTGGGTTGAAGCAATGAAGCCTGTTTGGGAAGAGTTTGAAAAAGAAATCGGTAAAGATATGATCGACGCAGCTTACAAATCCAACATGTAAGAAAATGCATCGGTAGATTTCCTTTGTAGAGGGAATCTACCGGTATTTTTCGTAGCTCGTAAGAGGTTAATTATGTTTATGCGATTCATAAATCGTGCCGAAGAGGCGATTATCTGCATTTTGCTGATAACGACAACACTTCTTGTGTTTGTCGATGTTGTCATGCGATTTGGCTTTAATACTGGCTTCATGTGGACTCAAGAGCTTACTTTGCATATGTCAGCGTGGATGGTTCTTTTCGGTGCCTCATACGGGCTGAAAGTTGGCTCTCATATCGGGATGGATGCTTTTGTGAAGATTTTTCCATCTATTGGCCGACGAATATTGACCGCCATAGCTGCTACCGGTGCAATTATATATTGTGGACTTATTTTATATGGCAGCTGGATTTATCTGGCTAAGATGAAAATGATAGGAATCGATCTGGAAGATATTCCAGTTCCAGCTTGGATAGCCCATAGTTTGTTGCTTTTTGGGTATCTCTTTTTGATGATTCGTTTATTGATGATTCTCTGGTCTGTCATAGTCGGCAAAGCCGATGGTTTTAAACATGCAGACGAGGCCAAGGAAAGTTTGGCCTTGGCTGAGGATATCGTCAAAGAGGGGGCAAAATCATGACCACTGCAGCTTTATTTATACTTCTCTTTGGATGCATGCTACTGGGGATGCCCATTGCACTTGCCTTGGGATTGTCTAGTATTGGCACAATACTGATGTTTTCAAATGATTCTATGGCCTCTATTGCCTTAAAGTTATTTGAGGCACTTTCCGAGCATTACACCCTACTTGCTATTCCTTTCTTTATCCTTTCATCGACCTTTTTGTCGACGGGCGGTGTCGCTAAGCGAATTATCAGGTTTGCCTTAAGTCTTGTCGGTCATATTCGTGGCGGTATTGCCATGGCCTCTGTTATTGCCTGTATGATTTTTGCCGCTGTCTCTGGTTCATCTCCTGCCACTGTTGCTGCAATTGGCTCAATCGTCATCGTAGGGATGGTTAAGGCTGGGTACCCTGAAAGTTTTGCTGCAGGTGTAATAGGCAATGCAGGAACCCTCGGAATTTTAATTCCGCCTTCAATCGTTATGCTTGTTTATGCTGCTGCCACTGAAGTATCAGCTGCCCGCATGTTTATGGCCGGTTTTATACCCGGTATTATGATGGGTCTGATGCTTATGATCGTAATTTATTTTGTTGCTCGTTATAAAAAAATCCCCAGTCAACCATGGGCTGGTTTAGGTGAGATTTTTACCTCTGGTATCAGTGCAACTGGCGGTTTGATGCTAATCGTCATCGTTCTTGGCTCAATTTATGGCGGTATTGCCAGCCCAACTGAGGCTGCAGCTGTTTCCGCTGTTTATGCATTTGGGGTGGCTGTTTGGGGTTACCGGGACATGGGCCCTTTAAAAACTGTCCCGTGGCGTATAGATGGTGAATCTGCCGGTTCCATGTTTGGCAGGAATTTTAAACAAATAGTCTTCACTCTCCCTAAAATAATTACCGACAAAGAGATTAATAAGGTCGTTCTTGATGCATCAAAGGTGAGCATTATGCTCCTTTTTATCATTGCCAACGCCATGCTGTTTGCCCATGTATTGACCACCGAGCGTATTCCCCACCATATTGCCGAGATAATCGTCCAATGGGGTCTATCGCCTTGGATGTTCCTGGTTGTTGTGAATATACTTCTGCTCATCGCGGGTAACTTTATGGAACCTTCGGCCATTCTGCTCATCATGGCCCCGATTCTCTTTCCTATTGCCGTGAAACTTGGGATTGATCCAATTCACCTTGGGATTATAATGGTTGTTAACATGGAAATTGGTATGCTCACGCCGCCGGTCGGCTTGAATCTATTTGTCATTTCCGGGGTGACTGGGCACAGTATTGGTTGGGCCATAAAAGCTTGTGTACCTTGGCTTTTGGTTTTGCTCACATTTCTCATGATCATTACCTACGTCCCTCAGGTTTCGCTTTTCCTTCCAGAATTCCTTGATAAATTACAAGGGTTCAATTAGTCGTAATCCTTCAAGCGAGGATAGAGGCCATCAACCAGCAGACCACCTGCCGGTTGTTGGCCTTTTTTGTTTCAATTCTTCTTAAAATGATTACATTCACTCCATCTTTATTGCATAGAAATACGAATAATTATCCCGCAATTTAGCATTAACCTTTTGGAGAATTGAGAAAAAAACATGAAATATCAACTTTATTGTATGCGACTGATCTTGGGAAACAAACCCGCCCTGTTTTCAGACACGCACTCGCAATGGTCAAACAATACAATGCGAAAATTATAATGCTCCATGTGGTGGAGCCTGTGAGTGAAACGGCATTGGCGGTTATCAATACCTATCTTTCCAAAGATCTGACTGCTGACGTTCAGAAAGAAACAATGAAAGGGGTCATAGTCACCATGAAGGAGAGGTTGGAAATATTTTACGGTGACGAATGTGACGATGGCAAGCAATCCGCATCAGTCAAGGAAGTTTTAGTTGTTTCTGGAAAACCGAGTGAAGAAATACTGCGGGTCTGTGAGGAAGAAAAGGCGAGTATTGTCATCATGGATAAATCTACTAGAAAGGTTCGTGGAATACGAGTTATGGGATCAACCGCCAGGCGGGTGAGCAGAATATCTCGAGTTCCCGTTCTTGTTGTTCCTAATTATTAATATTTTTTATTCTCATGGAGTGAAATAAAGAGAGTATGGCTTGCAATATTACGTTATATCTCGCTTCCCCGCGTGGTTTCTGTGCAGGAGTAGAGAGGGCGATTGAAACAGTAAAGCTCAGTCTAAGGAGATACGGAAAACCCGTCTATGTTCTGCATGAAATTGTTCATAATAAACATGTCATACTGGAACTTGAAGATGCCGGGGCAGTTTTTGTAGAAAGTTTGCATGATATTCCACCAGGAGAAGTGTGTATCTTCAGTGCTCATGGCGTTTCCCACGCTATTGAAAAGCAGGCTGTAGAGCTAGGACTCCGTACGGTAGATGCAACCTGTCCTTTGGTGAGCAGTGTCCACAGAATGGTAGAAAAGTATCATT
>Ga0070728_10006500_pt1 | contig 11069 bp, 10 predicted proteins | sample tdDd471_FD_66723 | JGI IMG/M metagenome (GOLD analysis project Ga0070728, IMG submission 66723) | Marine sediment microbial communities from the Atlantic coast under amendment with organic carbon and nitrate - tdDd47.1 | ecosystem: Environmental > Aquatic > Marine > Coastal > Sediment | place...
TTATCCTTGTCTTTGCGCCAAACTCGTATATAATCTTTACGAGCTTTTTCGTAATTGTAATATTTATAAAACTTATCAGCTCTTTGTTCATACTTTTGAGCGTAGCTTATATTTACAACAAATAAAGGCAATAGTAGTAGTAATAATTTATACATGATGCGTGTGGGTTACTGGCAATAAAGAAAGTAATTTTTGTGTAAAGCTCATTAAGTTTTTGATAAAAGCAATTTCAGTGACTATTAACAGATTTTGATGTACTAATGATCCGTTGCTGAACAATCGGAAAATTAGCTTGTTTAATCTTTTAAATGCATTGATATATCATTATGAAAAGACGACATTTTCTTACACTAATAGGAACCGGAGCAGCAGCTGCTGCTTGTACATCGGGTGCAAAAAACAGCTCCGATGAGCAGCAAAAACAAGAATTAAAAACAGCGCCAATTTCGGGCCATTTTTTTCCAGCATTGCCATTTGCCTATGATGCCTTAGAACCACATATTGATGCAGCTACAATGGAATTGCATTACGACAAGCATCATCGTGGATACTTTAAAAAGTTTTCTACTGCCATTGACGGCACATCGCTTGAAACCATTAGCATGCCAGCTATATTTAAAGACGTTTCAAAGCACGGCGATGCCGTTCGTAATAATGGAGGAGGTTATTACAATCACATGTTATTCTGGGAAAACCTAAGCCCTGACGGTGGCAAACCATCCGCTAAATTATTAAGTCATTTGGTGAAATCATTTAAGTCTTTTGATGATTTTAAAGATGCTTTTTTCCAGGCAGCAAAAACTCAATTTGGTAGTGGTTGGGCGTGGTTAATACTTGATGCTGATAAAAAGCTTAAAGTGGTATCAACACCTAATCAGGATAACCCTTTAATGGATGTAACATTAAAACAGGGAATTCCATTGTTGACGATTGATGTGTGGGAACACGCTTATTATTTAAATTATCAAAATAAAAGGGGCGATTATATTAATTCATTTTGGAATATTGTAAACTGGAAAGTGGTGAATAAACGTTTTGAGAAAGCACTCAAAGGTGAATGGATAGGATAATATTCCTTAAAAGATAGATAATAAGCAAAAGCCCTTTTTATTAAAAAGGGCTTTTGTGTATTTTTATAGCTCAATACAGTTATATGCGTAAAGTTTTAATAATATATGCTCATCCTTTGGAACAAAAATCCAGAGTGAATCAACACTTAATAAAAGCGGTGTCAGGTTTGGCCAATGTAAGCGTTAATCATTTGTATGAAAATTATCCTGATTTTTATATAAATGTGAAGCATGAGCAAGGCTTGTTATTAAAACATGATGTAATAATCTGGCACCATCCTTTCTATTGGTATAGTGCTCCCGCATTGCTCAAAGAGTGGTTTGACCTTGTATTGGAGCATGGATTTGCTTATGGCCGTGAAGGAAATGCTTTGAAAGGTAAGTTTGCATTGAATTGTATTACCACTGGTGGTAGTGAAGAAACCTACCAGGAAGGTGGATTAAATCGCTATCCGATTGAAAACTATTTGTTACCCTTTAATCAATCGGCCCATTTATGTAAGATGCGTTATCTGCCGCCATTTGTGGTAAATGGGGTGCACCTGCTTGGTAAGGGTGGAATTGATGAATGTGTTCGACAATACATGAATTTGGTATTAGACCTGCGCGATAATGAAATTGTGTACCACAAAAAATAATCATTTTTGTTATAGACAACTAAATAGTAGTTAAAGCATGCATTTAGACGAAATATTTTTTAGAATAATGATATACCTTTTGGCCGCTGTTATATCAGTGCCAATCGCCAAAAAAATAGGCTTGGGTTCTGTTTTGGGCTATCTGATTGCCGGAATCTTAATCGGCCCCTTTGCTTTGGAGCTTGTAGGTGATGATGGCGAAGGTGTGATGCATATTGCTGAATTTGGCGTGGTGATAATGCTGTTTATAGTTGGTTTAGAGCTACATCCTAGTATGCTTTGGCGCATGAAAAGACTGATTTTTGGCTTGGGAGGCATGCAGATAGGTATTACGGCTACTATTTTTGCTTTAATAACCGGTTTCTTCTGGCTTAATACAGCTCAAGCCATCACTACTGGTCTTATTCTCGCCCTATCTTCAACAGCCATCGTGCTGCAAACGCTGACAGAAAAGGGCATGTTACAAACAAGAGGCGGGCGGCATAGTTTTGCAGTACTTTTAATGCAGGATATATCTGTAGTACCGATTTTTGCCATAGTTGCAGTATTGGCAAGTCAGGTAGTTAGCGATGGTGTTTCTGACTCTATTGGTGCAGCTGGTAGTGGTTGGCAACAACTGTTAATAATTGTAAGTGCAGTGGCTATCATAATCGTTGGTGGTAGATATCTGGCTCATTATATTTTTAAGTTGATTGCTGAAACAGGTTTGCGCGAATTATTTACAGCTACTGCATTGTTGCTGGTAATTGGCATTGCTGTTTTTATGGATGCAGTGGGCTTATCGCCTGCATTGGGAACGTTTTTGGCTGGTGTTGTATTGGCAAACAGCGAATACCGATACGAGCTGGAAGATAACCTTGAGCCATTTAAAGGGCTATTGTTGGGGGTGTTTTTTATATCAGTGGGAGCAAGTATTAATTTTGAATTGTTATTTGATTATTGGGAACTAATTCTGTTAATACTGGTCATTGTTGTTGGCGTTAAACTGGTAGTACTGTTTTTTCTGGGCAAATTATTCAAATTAGAGAAATCGCATAATATGCTATTCACATTTAGCCTTGCTCAGGCAGGTGAATTTGGCTTTGTGCTGATAACTTTTGCCTCACAAAATGCAATTTACGACAGTTTTACATCTGGTATTTTGCTTATTGTGGTGGCTTTATCCATGTTAATTACTCCGGTATTGTTTATTATTAACGAACACCTTATTCAGCCACGGTTATTAATTAAGGATTTACCAGAAAATGATGAAGTGGAAGATAATGGACATCCGGTTATCATTGCGGGTTTTGGTCGTCTGGGACAGGTATTGGGACGCTTTTTAAATGCCAACGGAATTAAGCTAAATATTATTGATAATAACCCGCATAATATACAGTATTTAAAAAAGTTTGGATACAAAGTATATTATGGTGATATAACCCGAAAAGACATGTTGGAAGCTGCTGGCGCAGAACGTGCAAAAGTTCTGGTGGTGGCTATGAGTGAGCGGCATCAAATTGACAAGTTGGTTAGCATTGCTCAAAAGCATTATCCACATTTGAAACTGGTCGTTCGTGCGGTTGATGTGGCACATGAACTGGCACTTCAAAACCTAGGTGTCGATGGCCATCGCCAGGCAATTTTCGATTCAGCAATCCATTTGGGCGAAGATGCTTTGAATTCACTTGGGTATAGTCGTCACCAAAGTTACCGTTCCGGTTTAATGTTCAAGCATCTTGATAAACGATTTATGAAAAACCTGCAGCAGCGTTATTCAAAAGATGATCCTCATTTTGTGCTTGAAACCAAGAAATTCTCAGAGCATTTAGAAAATATCCTTTTAATGCGCCAAAAAGAACCATATAAGGATATGGATTGTGCCTGGGATACGGAATCAATAATAGAAGAAGCCAAGAAAACCGAATAGCTGCACCATTATGCATTAGGCGTTATATTCAGTTTTGGTACACTTATTGCTTCGGATTGGCTGTTGAACGATTAAACGCAGGCCTATGAAGAGCAAGACAGAATATACGATTATTAAACATGTTGTAGTTGAGGGGGCTTTAACATTTTTGATTTCATTAATTGGTGCTTTACTCCTTTATATTGCACTTATGAATTAATAAACAGTTTTTAAGGATTATATAAACGTAAAGGGGCTTCATTGAGCCCCTTTTTAAATTTATTGATTTCTTAGCCAGGTAAGTTTGTGCCAAATGCTCTCGAGCGGACCGTGCTTAAATCGGCTTGCCCACCAATGGCAAAAAGCACCAGTTGCCATGGTCATTAAAAGCGCAATTAATAAGCTGTAAGTAGCGCCAGTATATTTATACAAAGCCAGGCCATAGCCATAATATAATGTGGAACCTATAATTGATTGCATCACATAATTGGTTAAACTCATTTTGCCCATAGGCACAACCAGATTTAGTATTTTTTTTGCCCAAATTTTCTGATAAAGCAAGGTAATGCCCGAAACCCAAACAAGCATTAATGCGATGTCGGGAAATGGTGAAAAGATAGTTAGAACGGAACGCTCAATAGCAGCACTTTCGATCCAGTTGGGTAACTGCATCCGAATAGGATAGAGGATGGTAAAAAGTACAGAAGCAGAAATTAAAGTCTTTATCCAAAAACGATTATTATTTTTTGATTCAACAAAGAGTTGTTTTCGGCCTATTACCAATCCAAAAATAAACATGGCATAAATAATAAAGAAACGTCCATTCTCAAAATTCCAAAGTAAAACGGCTTTCTTACCATTTGTAATGTTACCAATCCAGGTGTTTAGGGCAGAAGATTTTGGGATGTATTCCTGCATTTTTCCAAAGTAAGTCCATGAATCAGGGTTGGCAAGTTTCATATCCGGATTTTGAAAGGCGGTAATAAGCTTTGTCCACTCCAGGGGTTGCAGCAACATGATAATCGCTATAGAAATCAGCCATTTGTTATTGAGTTTGGAGATTGGTATCAATAAAAAACCAATGACTGCATAAATGCTTAATATATCGCCCTGAAAAAACAAGGAATTAAACATTCCGAATGCAAATAAAAGAACCAGGCGCCAAGCAAAACGTGCCCTGAAATCTTTTCCTTTTTTTGCTTGATTGTTGGTTTGGATGAAAAAGGTTAATCCAAATAGTAATGCGAATATTGAATAAGACTTACTTGCAAAAAGGAAAAACATACTATCCCATATGCTTTTATCCAAGCTTTTCATCCACCCGGGAAGGTCAGGAGGGAGAAAATAAAAATCAAAATGCTCCAGATTATGAAGCAACATAATGGCCACAATTGCAAAGCCTCGGAGGGCGTCAACAACATGCAACCGGGTTGAGTTTGTGTTCATGATAATGTCTGTGATGGTTTAAGATTATAAACCTAGCAAAATGAATCGAATTATCCTCATTGAGAGTATGTGTACGTGCAGGTTATGTATTTTTATTATTATCTTTGATGCGGAAAACAATCAAAGCATCTTAGTTGTTTGATATCAAGATGCTTAATCATTTATTTTGGACGTATGAAAAGTTTATTTTATTCGGTTTTAGCAGGGCTAATTATTTTGTTATACTCCTGTTCAGAGGATAATGAACAGGCAAGGTTATCAATTCGATTAACCGATGCTCCTGGTGAATACCAAGAGGTTTTAATTGATGTGCAAGAAGTGAAAGTTAATTATTCAGGCGCAGATGATAGTGGTTGGAAAACTTTAACCAGCACAAAAAGTGGTATTTACAATCTGCTTGATTTCACTAACGGAATGGATACACTTCTTGCGGACGAGTATTTGGTTGCAGGCAAAATCTCTCAAATGCGACTTGTTTTAGGAGACGATAACCAGATTAAAGTCAATGATGAATACTACGAATTAAAAACACCATCGGCTCAGCAATCAGGTCTTAAATTTAATATACATGCTGATTTAGAGGAAGGCATCACCTATAGGCTATGGATTGATTTTGATGCCGGGCGTTCAATTATTAAAAAAGGAAATGGTGATTATTCATTAAAACCTGTTATAAGAACTTATACCGATGCCACAAGTGGTGCAATAAAGGGAAATATTAAACCGGTAGCAGCAAAGCCATACATGATGGCCATATCGGCCAATAATGATACTTTAGGAACCTATGCTGACCAGGAAACTGGTTTTTATATGTTTGCAGGTGCAGAGCCAGGCATATACATGATTAAAGTTAAACCTGTTGATGGTTATTTGGAAAAGAGTATAGAGGGGGTTGAAGTAAGTATAGGAGAGGTAAAGGAACTTGAAGAAATTATTATTGACGAAGATACTACTCAATAAACAAGGGACTACTGTTATAAATAAAAAGACCGTCATACGACGGTCTTTTTTTCTGAAAAACTATTTTGAGTGTCTATACTCTTAATTAAAATGCAGCGATAATTCCGTGAAAATCTTCTGCTTTAAGTGATGCACCACCAATTAAACCACCATCCACATCAGGGTTAGCGAATAATTCTTTGGCATTTGAAGGCTTGCAGCTACCACCGTATAAGATGCTGGTGTCGTTGGCTACTTCAGCACCATATTTGTCAGCTAATGTCTGACGAATAAATGCGTGAATTTCCTGTGCCTGCTCAGGAGAAGCTGTTTTACCTGTTCCAATAGCCCAAACTGGCTCGTAAGCCAATACTACCTTGCCAAACTCTTCGGCAGAAAGGTGGAATAGAGCTGTTTCGATTTGCTCTTTAACAACATCAAAATGCTTCTCAGTTTCACGCTCTTCCAAAACTTCTCCAATACAGAAAATAGGAGTTAAACCATTAGCTAAAGCTAAGTCTGTTTTCTCTTTAAGGATTGCGTTTGTTTCACCATAATACGCACGTCTTTCTGAATGGCCAAGAATAACGTACTGAGCACCGGTTGATTGTACCATTGAAGCAGAAATCTCTCCAGTGTAAGCTCCGCTTACTTTATCGGCACAGTTTTGTGCTGCTACTCCAACTAACTCGCTGTCAACTGACTTTACAACTTCTGTAAGGTGAATAAAAGGAGCTCCCAATACAACTTTGCAGTTTGGCTTGTTAGCTTTTAAAATTTCATTTACTTCTTTGGCAAGAGTCACACCTTCTTCCAATGTGTTGTTCATTTTCCAGTTGCCTGCAACAATGTTCTGTCTCATTGATAAAAATTTAAGTTTATTTGAATTTGTATGTGATCACAAGTACTAAAACCATAGCAGATAGGCATAACCAAAGCCATGTTTTATCATTAGCTTTTTGCATGGCCCGAACCGAATGTGAAAGTGGGTTCTTAAGCTCATCAGCCAACGGTAATTGTGAATGATTGTATTTAGCAATTATTGTGCCTTTATAAATAATAACCAATCCTGGATTTGCTCTTATAATGGTTTTTAAAGTAGTTTCATCGCAAAGCGCATATTCAAAACCGGCAAGGTGCTGCATGTCAAACTTAAAGCATGCGTCACTTAATGAGGCGGTTGCCGTATAGAACCTAAAGTCGTTTTTATAGGCAATATCCTTGATGGCAATAAACTGTTTAATTTTTTCAGTTGACGTCTCTTCAAGTTTCGGGGCAACCATTAAAAATACTGGCCTGTCGTTATTTATTATTTGATTGGTGAGGTCTTCTCCTTCAGGCGATTCAAAGTTAAGCGCTGCGATTGGTGGCTGATAACCTTCTCGAATTACTTTGGTTTTACTGTCAATAAATACCCAGGTGCTGTCATTATATGGATAATCATCGACCCCAAACTCTTTTTGGATGCCATCTTTCTCTAAAACAAAACTGGTTTCATATTCTCCTTCATCAGCTCCCTCTGGTATACTCATGCTTTCAGGAATATTGGTGCCAATTTGATAAGCTCTCACATCGATAGCCGGGAGGTAGTTAACGCCATAAATGGATATTAAGACGATAAAGATTAAACCTGTTGTGCTTAATAGATGCTGTCTTAAAGGCGATAGAACACTTTTATAATCTTTTCGTCTGGCGTAAACGTGGAAACTAAATGGGATGATTATGAGGTTTTTGAAAAATGTTTCCCAATTTGTAAGTTTAACAAAATCGCCGAAACAACCACAGTCTGACACTGGCTCTTCAATGGCAATATAAAGCGTAAGAATTGTAAAGCCAATCATAAAAATGAGTGTTGGCAAGGCAACTCGTTTTACTTTAAAGCCCACAACTAAATGAAAACCAAGAATAAATTCTATTGTCGACAGTGTAATTGCTAAACCAATCGCTAGTTCGTTCGTGTTATGCAGACCGACTATCTCAAGGTATTCACTTATTTTTATGGCACCGCCTATAGGGTCAATCGCTTTTACAAAACCTGAAAATAGAAAAACGGAACCGGTTAAAATGCGGCTGATTATTTTAAGCATCGCTCTTAATTATTGTTTATCGTCTTCTGGAAATTCAATCTTAATTAATGCAAAAATGGCATAATTAATCATGTCCATATAGTTGGCATCAATGCCTTCTGATATAATAGTTTGCCCTTGATTATCTTCTATTTGCTTTGTACGGTGAAGCTTCATTAATATTAAATCGGTAAATGAACTAATACGCATTTTACGCCATGCCTCGTCATAGTCATGGTTTTTATTATTCATTAAAGCTTTTGAAGCGTAAATGTTGTCAAGGTACATTTTCAGGGCTTGTGACTGGTCCATTTCTGGTTGATCAGCCGGCTTTAATTCAAGTTGTACAAGCGCCATGGAGCAATAATTGACAATGCCAATGAACTCATCACGAATGCCTTCATCAACTTTGGATATGCCTTTGGTTTCAATGCTTCTGATACGTTGTGCTTTAATAAATATTTGATCAGTCATGCTTGACGAACGCAAGATGCGCCAGGCTGTTCCATAATCTTTCATCTTTTTTTCAAAGATATCTTTGCAAATATTGATGACGTGGTCGAATTGACTATCTGTTTTGGTCACTTGTAATCTGTTTTTTTGATGGAGGCGTAAAATTATCAAAAAAAGGTAATAATTCAGGTATTATCATATAGAAACTGACAATAAAGGATCATCACCTGATAAATAAATACGTGAGTTGGAATTTGGAAGAGATAAAAAGTGGCTTTTGGCCGAAATCGACCTACAACTGCTGTGATGGAAATGTCCTTGCTGAAGGAAATTCCAGTCAAAAGCCAATACGAATATAATGCATTTATACTGTATAATTATACAAAAAATGAAATGATTAATTTAAAACGATCACTTTATTGCATTAAATAGGCTTATAATTCATACATGGTGTTCCATAAGCGCTCAAATTCCTTTTGATAACTGATGATAGCTTCCGGATTATTTGTTTCGAGTATGTTTTCTTGATTAAATTCACTTGCACTTCTGGTCCAGTTGTAACTTCCGGTAAGCAGCCTTGCATTATCAAATATGGCAAACTTATGGTGCATGTGGCTTGGTGAACAATCAATTTTTACATCAGCACCTTTATTGGCCAGGTAATCAATGTCCGATCCTTTATCCAGTGTTTTATCATCATCCGAAATTATCCGGACTTTAATGCCACGGTTAATGGCCTCTGTAATTTCATCTCTTATCCGGTTATCGCTGATAGTAAATACACAAATATCAATTTTTGAAGTGGAATTTCTAATTTGCTTTACGATGGCATCAAGGCAATCAAGACCCGGACTAAAGTAACTTTTACAATAAGCTATGGATTGGTTTTCAAACTGATCAATGATGTTATTGATCTCTTCAAGCCACTTTATAACATGTTTGCTTTTCTTGTCCTCAATTCGATTAAGGGCAAGTAAGTAGGCTTGCTCGCGTATTGTTTTCAAATCTTCACCATTGGTGTTTTTAGAAATGAATTTGGCAGTAATTACTTTCTTTTCGAATTTAGATAGGTGGAAATCATCAATTGATTGTTCTAGTTCTAATAGTATTTCTTGCATATTAGCTTTGTTAAGGTCTTTAAAGAATTATTACAATAATAAGCTTTTTCTTTTCGAATTGGGGGTTTATTGTCACTACCTAGACAAATAAATTGTATATTTCCTTAATGGTTCAAGTTTCTATGGATAAAGGATGTTTCATTAAACGGAGTAATAAGTCAATAATTGTTTTGACATTTTTACTGCTGTTTTTTTTATTACCTGTTAGTGCTCAAAAGAAAATACAAGTGACTAAAAAGAGTGGCTTGTTTAAAGAGGTTTGTTGGGTTTATTACAATGATACATCAGTCAGAACCGGTTTCAGTACCAAATATTACAAAGGCAATGTTATTGAAAAAGGCCTATATGATAAGAATAAAAAGGTTGGGAAATGGCGGTTTTATAACCTTAACAATATTTTGGAATATGAATACGATTTCGGCAGCGAAGAATTGATTCTAATGAGTGGAAGCGATCAGCTTGATTTAAGGTTATACTCACCATGTCTTTTTAAAGGAAGCCCTTTAATACCTTATTTGCACATTGTTAATGAACTAGGCTATCCACAAAAAGCCATCAATGATGATATTGAGGGAAAGGTAGTGCTGGCTTTAAAAGTGAATAATGAAGGAAGGGTATATGGGTTTTATATTGCCGAAAAATTACATCCCACAATTGATAAAGCAGTAATTGAAGTAGCCAAAAAAATGCCATCAGATTGGCGGTTTATCGCTGCTACTAAAAAGGGCAAGGCCATTAATGGAGAATACCACATAGCCATTGAGTTTTATTTGGAGTAAAGCCTTGCCGCTAGTCTAATAGCTGTGTTTTCGCTCAAAGAATTTGCTTAAATACCTGTCCAGCTCATTTTTGCCTTTTAACTTAAGGTTAATGTCATTTGGCATGGGACTGTATATTACTTCCGATTCTTTTTTGTTGTACTGAATTACCGTTGCAGACTTAATTTGAGGTAAAGCCAATAACAGGGCCAATTCATCGTTTTCCATTGCAGCATCAATTAAAATGGCAGATACGTTGTGTGCCAGCGGAATGTTAAGAAGAGCTGCAAAAACATACACCGATAAGCTTTTAGTATCAGCTATCTCGATGGGAATTGGTTTAGGATCTTTACTGTAATATACCAAGGTGTTATTATACCTGAAGTCAGTGTTTGAATTGTATTTTTCAGGTAAAATAAAGTGGAAGTCTGAACCATGGTTTTCCACAGAAGAAACCCAAAGGAAGCCACCTAAAACATTGGCTAAGTGTTTACATATACTCAAGCCCAAGCCGGCTCCACCAAAGTCTCTGGAGTTATTATCATTGGCCTGTCTGAACTTGTGGAAGATATTTGGAATTTTACTTTGCGGTATACCTATGCCGGTGTCTGAAACAATAAATTCTATGGAATTATCGGGTCGATACTGATGAGATAATGTTATAGTTCCGCTGTATGTGAATTTAATGGCATT
>Ga0070728_10006502_pt1 | contig 11065 bp, 9 predicted proteins | sample tdDd471_FD_66723 | JGI IMG/M metagenome (GOLD analysis project Ga0070728, IMG submission 66723) | Marine sediment microbial communities from the Atlantic coast under amendment with organic carbon and nitrate - tdDd47.1 | ecosystem: Environmental > Aquatic > Marine > Coastal > Sediment | place...
CGCCGCCTCGGCGTGCAGCCGCTCCTCGCAGCCGCGGACGTATCCGTCGAGGATCGTCGTGCGGAGCGAGTCCACGAGCGTCGCGAGATCGAGGTCGGGCGCCAGCGCGTCGACCAGCGCGGGGGCGAGCTCGAGCGCCGCCGCCGGAGTGGCCTCGAGCAGGGCGGCTCGACGCCCCAGGAGGCTCGACAGGGTCAGCGACTCGCGCAGCTCCGGGCCGCCGATCGCCGGCAGCTCGCCCTCCCCCACCGCCTCGACGAACGCTTGCATCACGATCGCCGCCTCGGGTCGGATCGCGTCGACGAGATCGCGATCCGCGCGCGTCGGGGCGAGCGCGACGAACCGCTCGGCGAAGCGCGCCTCGGCGTCCGGCTCGTCGGCAGGGGCGCTCACCCGATGGAGCGTACCCCGGGGCCTTTGATGTGCCGAAGCGAGCTGCTACATCCGCCCGATGTCCGTGGTCGTGCAGAAGTTCGGCGGCAGCTCGGTGGCCGACGTGCCCAAGCTCGAGCGCGTCGCCGATCGCGTCGTCGCGACCCGCGAGACCGGCGCGGACGTCGTCGTGGTCGTGTCGGCGATGGGCAAGACCACCGACGAGCTGCTCGCCCTCGCGCACCAGGTGGACGACAACCCGCCCCGCCGCGAGCTCGACATGCTGCTCACGACGGGCGAGCGCGTGTCGATGGCGCTGCTGTCGATGGCGATCCAGAAGCGCGGCTGCGACGCGATCTCCTTCACCGGCAGCCAGAGCGGGATCATGACCAACGACCGCCACTTCGACGCGCGCATCATCGAGGTGCGCCCGTGGCGGGTCGAGGACGAGCTCGCGCGCCGGCGCGTCGTGATCATCGCGGGCTACCAGGGCATGTCCTACAAGCGCGAGATCACCACGCTGGGGCGCGGGGGAAGCGACACGACCGCGATCGCGATGGCCGCGGCGCTCGGCGCCGAGCGCGCCGAGATCTACAGCGACGTGGACGGGGTCTACTCTGCCGACCCGCGGGTCGTGCCCGACGCCGAGCACCTGCCTGAGCTGACCTACGAGCAGATGCAGGAGATCGCGGAGGCCGGCGCGAAGGTCCTCAACTCGACCGCGGTGGAGTTCGCCAAGCGGTCGCGCATCGCGATCCACGCGCGCTCGACCTTCTCGGACGGCAAGCAGACGGTCGTGCACGACGAGGCCGAGGCGTCCGGTCGGCCCGCCGTGATCGGGCGCAAGGACCTCGCGCGCGTCACGCTCGCCGGCGCCGATCTGGGGGCCGCGCTCGAGGCGGTCGAGAAGCTCGGCCTCAGCGTGCGGCAGAGCGTCGTGGAGTCGGGCCGCGCGGAGCTGGTGCTCGCGCGCGGCGGCCCCGACTGGGACGCGGCGCGGGCCGAGCTGCGGACGCACGGCTGGCCCGTCGAGGAGTCGCTCGGCTCGGTCAGCCTGGTCGCCCGCGAGCTCGGCGCGCGGCCCGCGCTGATGGGCAAGGCCCTGTCCGCGCTCACGGACGCGTCGATCACGCCGGTCGAGGTGACGACCGCTCCGCTGCGGTGGACGGCGCTGCTCGACCCGAGCCGCGTGGACGACGCGGTCCGTGCGGTTCACGCCGCGGTCGGGTAAAAGCGGGCGGCATGGACGCCACGATCCTGGTCGTCGACGACGAGAAGAACATCCGCCGCACGTTGCGGATGGTCCTCGAGTCCGAGGGGTACGACGTCGAGGAGGCTGGTTCGGCGGAGGACGGGATCGACGCCGTGCAGCGCGGAGCGATCGATCTGGTCATCCTCGACGTCCGGCTGCCGAAGATGAGCGGGCTCGACGCCCTCGAGCGCCTGCGCGACCTGCAGCCGGAGCTCCCGGTGCTGATGATCTCGGGGCACGCGAGCGTCGCGGAGGCCGTGCGCGCGGTGCAGAACGGCGCGCGCGACTTCTTCGAGAAGCCGCTCGATCGCGACCGGGTGCTGCTCCGGGTCGCGAACGCGCTCGAGACGAGCCGGCTCAAGCGGGAGGTCTCGCGGCTGCGGGCCGACGTCGACCGGCGCTACGAGATGATCGGCGAGAGCCCGATCATGAAGCAGCTCTACCACGCGATCGAGAAGGTCGCGCCGACCACGGGGCGCGTGCTCATCACGGGCGAGAGCGGGACCGGCAAGGAGCTGGTCGCGCGGGCGGTTCACCGCCTCAGCCCGCGGGCCGACGGCCCGTTCATCAAGGTCAACTGCGCGGCGATCCCCGCGGAGCTGATCGAGTCGGAGCTGTTCGGGTACGAGCGCGGCGCGTTCACCGGCGCGCAGGGCCGCCGCAAGGGCATGTTCGAGCTCGCCGACGGAGGGACGCTGTTCCTCGACGAGATCGGCGACATGAGCGCGAGCGCGCAGGCGAAGGTGCTGCGGGCGCTGCAGAGCGGGGAGATCACGCGGGTCGGCTCGGAGAAGCCGATCGCGGTGGACGTTCGCGTCGTCGCGGCGACGAACAAAGACCTCGAGCGGGCGGTCGCCGAGGGCGAGTTCCGCGAGGACCTCTTCTTCCGGCTGGCCGTCGTGCCGCTGCGGAGCCCGACGCTGCGCGAGCGGCGCGACGACATCGCGACGCTCGCGCGCTCGTTCCTCGAGGACTTCTGCGAGGAGAACGGGCTGCGGCCCAAGCCGGTCGACGCCGAGGTCTGGCAGCGGCTGGCCGCCAAGCCGTGGCCGGGGAACGTCCGCGAGCTCAAGAACGTGGTCGAGCGCATGGCCATCCTCAGCGGCGATCGCATCGGCGTCGAGGATCTGCCGCCGGAGGGCCGGCTCGCCGCGGCGGCGCGGCGCGAGCTCGAGGACGGCGTGCCCAACGACGCGTTCGAGGACGGTCGGCGCCTGACCCTGCGCGAGTACCGAGATCGCGCCGAGCGCCGCTACGTCGAGGCGACGCTCGAGGAGTGCGAGGGCAACGTCTCGAAGGCGGCGTCGCTCCTCGGCGTGGAGCGAACGAACCTCCACAAGAAGATGCGCTCGCTCGGCGTCAACCGAGACAAAGGCTAGCTACCCTAGCCGGCGGCGACGTCGGCGGGGGCCGCGGCGGCGGGCAGCTTCTGCCGCAGGTAGTCCACCAGCTCCGACATCTCGAAGGGCTTGGGCAGGAAGCCGACCACGCGGATCTCGGCCCGCGCGAGCTGACGCTCCGACAGGTGGTACGCGCTCGTCAGGATGATCGGGATCTCGGAGTGGCGGAAGCGCATCCGCCGGGCGAGATCGAGCCCGTTGATGCCCGGCATCATGAGGTCGACGATCGCAAGAGCGACAGGCTCTCGCGCGAGCACCTCGAGCGCGGCCTCTCCGTCGGCGGCCTCGAGCACATCGTAGCCCTCGATGCGAAGGCCGATCGCGAGCGCCTTGCGGTGATTGATCTCGTCGTCGACGATGAGGATACGGCCGGGCACGGCCCGTAGCGAAGCAATGTGCGTGCCCCCAAACGGGGGCTCGGTTTTCGTGGATGATTCGGCGGTGATCCGGTCAGGCGGGTCGCCGGTGAAAGACCGGTGTTGCAATTCTGAAAGCCAGCGCCCCCAGACGGGGAGGCTCAGCTGACCTCGAGACGCTTCATCTTCCGCCAGAGGGTCGTGGCCGAAAGCCCGAGAATTTCAGCGGCTTTCTCCTTGTTGCCCTCGACCTGGCGCAGGACGGCCTCGATCGCCTCCTTCTCGGCTCGGTCGACCACGTCGGCCAGGGTCTCCAGCGAGCCCGGTGCGTTCGACGGGAGGTCCATGGCCTCGGGCGGGATGATGTCGTCGAGGCTGATCACCCCGTTGACCGCGAGGGCGACGCCCTGCTCGACCATGTTCTCGAGCTCGCGGATGTTGCCGGGGTAGTCGTACCGCAGGAGGTAGTCCATGACGCCCTCCCCCAGCTCGACCGAGCGCCGCATCTTCTTGCTGAACTTCTCGAGGAAGTGCTCGACGAGGAGCGGAACGTCCTCCTTGCGCTCGCGCAGCGGGGGCATGACGAAGCGCGCCACCGCGAGCCGGTAGAACAGATCCTGGCGGAAGCGCTTCTCGGCGATCGACTCCTTGAGGTCCTGGTTCGTCGCCGCGATCACGCGGACGTCGACGTGCACGGACTTGTTGTCGCCCAGCTTGCGGATCTCGCCCTGCTGGATCGCTCGGAGCAGCTTCGCCTGGAAGCTGATCGGGGTCTCGGCGATCTCGTCGAAGAAGAACGTCCCGCCGTTGGCCTCCTCGAACAGGCCCTTGCGCGCGCTCACCGCGCCCGTGAACGCGCCGCGGACGTGCCCGAACAGCTCGGACTCGAGCAGCGTCTCGGTGATCGCCGCGCAGTTGACGCTGACGAAGGGCTTGTCCGCGCGTAGCGAATTGGCGTGGACCGCGCGCGCGACCAGCTCCTTGCCGGTCCCGCTCTCGCCCGTGATCAGGACGGTCGTGTCGGTCGGGGCGATCTTGATGATGCGCCCCAGCACGTCGCGGACCTCCGCGGAGCGACCGATGATGTTCTCGAACTGGTACCGCTCGCGGAACTCGGCCGCGAGCACGCTCATCTCGCCCGAGAGCTTGCGGCGCTCGGTGGCGCGCTCGACCCGGACGAGGAGCTCGTCCTCCTTGAACGGCTTCTGCAGGTAGTCGAACGCGCCGATCCGCATCGCCTCCACCGCGCTCTCGATGGTGCCGAAGGCCGTCATCACGATGACCTCGGTCATCGGCGAGTGCTCCCGCACGAACCGCAGGACCTCGATCCCGTCGCGGCCGCCCATCTTCAGGTCGGTGAGCACCACGTCGTAGCTGTCCTGCGTGCTCTTCTCGCACGCCTCCTCGCCGCTCGCGGCCTCGTCGACGTCGTAGCCCGCGCTCCTCAACATCATCGAGGTGGTGGTGCGCATGTTGCGCTGATCGTCGACTACGAGGACTTTGGACATGGGGATCCGTTGCGAGTGTTCACGCGTCGGGTGGCCGGCATCAAGTGTCGTCCGGATCGAGCTCGAGGGGCGGTCCGCGCATCGGGAGCGACGGTGTCAAGGCCCGTTGCAGCTCCTCGCTGACCTCGCGGTAGCGCGCCTCCGCCTGCTGCTGCGCGTACAGGGCGTAACCGGCCAGCACCAGGGCCACGAGCGCGATCGCGACCGCGACCTGCGCGAGCACGCGCGTCGTGCGGTCGGCGCCGTCACTCACCCGCGCCCTCCGCCTCCTCGTCCGCGCGCTCGGGGACCTGGACGACGTAGCCGTCCTCGCTCGTGAGCACGCGCAGCGGCACGGTGGGACCGACGAAGCGACCGGTGACCGCGTCGAGCTCCCACTCGCCGCCGCCGTACGGGAGCCGGACCTTGGGTGTCACCTCGTAGATGCCGGCCCGCGAGAAGGCGTCCTCGGGGCAGAGGGCCGAGGCGACGAGGCGCTCGCGGGCGGCGCGGCGGGTGGTGATCCGCTCGTACAGGTCGGCGACCGGCGCCCCACCCCACGGGGGGAGCGCGCAGCGGAACGAGCCCGTCGGACCCGTGACCGTGAAGACGAACGACTCCGGGCGGACGTAGACGCGCTCGACGCCCTCCTGCGCGCGAACGGCCACGCTGAACCGCACTCCCGACGCGCCCGTGGCGGTGGACGACGACAGCGAGAGGCGGATCGGCGCGGGGCCCGGCTCGTCTACGCTCGGCTCTTCGCTCGCGCGCTCCACGCGGCGCGTCTCGTCGTCGGGCTCGACCGGCGCGAAGGTGAACGGCTCGGGCTCGAGGCGCGAGGTCCACTCGCGGCGCGACGACTCGGGGAGGCGGGCCACCCAGCGCCGGGGGGTCGGCCGCCGCCATCCGTAGCGGACCTGGACCTCGGCGCCGGCCTGCAGCGCGCGCAGGTTGCGACCCCAGCAGTAGGTGCGCAGGTCGATCCACTCCTGCCAGGTCTCGCCCGCCGCGAGGGTGACGGTGCGCGCGTTGCGCGTGCTCCTCCGCACGCGCCGGTGCCGGCATCGCACCCGGCGGCGGCGGCGCCCCTCGGTCGGCGAAAGCTCGAGCTCGATCAGGCGACGATCCGCGACGACCTCGGCGCTCTGTGCCGCCCGCACCGTGACGATGTAGCGGTAGGGGCGCTCGACGCCGTCGTAGGCGTCCCACGGCTCGACCGTCATCGACGCGACGTCGTCGGCCGCCGCCGGCGCGGCCCACGTGAGCGTGAGGGCCAGGATGATGGTGACGCGCGTCATCGGACCAGTACCCCCTCCACGGCCCGCTCCACGTCGTCGCGGATGGCCTCCGGGAAGACGAGCCGGGGCCGGACGATGGTCTGGTTCTTCAGCTGTCGCAAGAGGAAGGACGTGTCCCCGAGGCGTCGCGGCGCCTGGTGGCTGAGCAGCACCCACAGGCCGTCCGCCGAGGGCGAGTCGGGCTCGTGGTACGGCGTGTCCTTGGGGACGTCGAGCCACACGTTCAGGTCGGGCCGCAGCCCGTGGCGCGTCGCGACCTCGTCGGCGCGGGCCTTCGCCTCGGCCCACTGGGGCGCGGCGGCCGGGTCCTCGGGCAGCGGGATGGTCTTGGGCAGCCGCCGGTGGCGCAGGCGCGCGGCGAAGTCGGCGAGCAGCGGGTCCTCGGCGTCCTCCCACAGGGCGAAGCAGCTCATGAGCAGCGGGTCGTCCAGATCGAGGTAGCTCGACAGCGCGAGCGGCTCGCCGAGCACCGCGGTCCTCACGGCGTCCGGCGTGCCCACCGGGGCCGACCCCTCGCGGATGAGCTCGGCGAGCCGCCGAAACATCCCGCGGATGAGGCACTCGGCCGCCCGGGTGGCCTTGTGGTGGTAGACCTGGTGGTACATGAACTGCCGGCCGAGGAAGAAGCTCTCGATCGGCGGCAGGCCCTTGCGGCCCTCGATCGCGAGCACCCAGCCCACGCCGTCGACCTCGGCGAAGCTGAGCGCGCGCAGGAGCCACTCGAGGTCGTACAGGCCGTAGCGGACGCCCGTCATGTGGCTGTCGCGCAGCAGGTAGTCGAAGCGGTCGACGTCGAGCGTCCCGCTGATGGTGCGGCCGAGCCACGCGATGGGGTGCTCGCCCGTGAGCAGCGACGCGACCCGCTCCGCCATGCCCTCGGAGATCGCCTCGAGCGCCGCGTGCACCTCGCCGTCGGGATCGCGGATCGCGTCCGCCGTCCAGTCCTCGTGGGCGCGCGCCTCCGGCACGACCTCTTCGAACAGGTGCGAGAACGGGCCGTGGCCGAGGTCGTGGAGCATCGCCGCCGCGAGCGCGTCGCGCGCGGACTCGGTGTCCATCCGCTGGTCGGGCGGCGGCACCTCCACGCGCGCGCGCAGGTGCCGCTGCAGCATCACCATCACGTGGGCCGCGCCGATCGCGTGCGCGAAGCGCGAGTGCTCCGCGCCCGGGAACACGAGCGAGGTCAGCCCGAGCTGCCGGACCCGGCGCAGGCGCTGCACCTCGCGGGTGGCGAGCAGCTTCATGACGACGCGCTCGGCGTCGTCCTCGAAGGCCACCAACCCATGCACCGGGTCACGGAGAATCATCGCGGCGAAGTTAGCAGCCCTGTCGCGGGACGCGATCGGGGCCGCGCGATGTTAATCTCGCGCCATGCGCCACCGCGCCTCCATCCTCTTCGCCTTCCTGCTGCTGATCGCGGCGCCCGCGAGCGCCCAGCCCGCGCCGCTCGTCAACGAGCTGCGCGGCCTCGTCGCCGACTCCGGGCTCTCGGACGAGGTCGCGATCGCGGTCGTCGACGTGTCGACCGGCCGCCCGGTGTTCCAGCACCACGCCGAGCGGCCCATGAACCCGGCTTCGAACCAGAAGCTCATCACCGCCTTCGCGGCGCTCCGGCTGCTCGGGTCCGACTTCCAGATGCGCACCGCGGTCCACGGCCGGCTCGAGGACGGGCGGGTGACCGGCGGGCTCGCGCTGCGCGGCTTCGGTGACCCGGATCTGTCCTACGGGGATCTGGTGGCGCTCGCGCGGGACGTGCGGCTGCAGGGCGTGCGACGGGTCGACCGAGTGATCGTGGACGCCACGTACTTCGACGATCAGATCCTGCCGAACGCCTTCGATCAGCAGCCCGACGAGGTGGCGGCGTTCCGCGCGCCGATCGGGGCGGTGTCGGTGGATCGCAACGCGTACGTGCTGCGCGTGATCCCCGCGGCCGTGGGCGCGACGCCGCGCGTGGAGCTGCTCGGCGCGGGGTACTTCGATCTGAGCAACCGCATGTCCACCAACGGCGGCGGCGCGCCCAACGTCATCGCGGATCAGCGCGCGGGCGAGACGCCGGGGCAGATGATCCTGCGCCTGAGCGGGACGGTCCCGACGGGCATCCGCGGGGTGTCGTACCGACGCCGGATCGAGAACCCGCTGCCCTGGAGCGGGCACGTGTTCGCCGAGGCGCTGCGATCGCAGGGGATCGAGGTCGGCGAGGGGGTGTCGGTGGAGGCGACGCCGTCGGGCGCGCCCGTGCTCGCGACGCGCCACAGCGCGCCGGTCGGCCAGCTCATCCACGAGCTGGGCAAGCACAGCGACAACTTCGTCGCCGAGATGCTGTTCAAGGTGATGGGCGCCGAGCGACATCGGCCCGGGCGCGCGGAGGACGGCGTCGCCGCGGTGCGCGGCGCGCTCGAGGACGCGGGCATCGCGACCGACGGGATCGACGTCGTCAACGGATCGGGGCTCTTCGACGGCAACCGCGTGGCGCCGCAGCGCCTGTGCGACCTGCTCGTGAACGCGTACGGCGACCCGGCGATCCGGCCGGACTTCCTCGCCTCGCTCTCGATCGCGGGGGTCGACGGAACGATGCGGCGCCGCCTGCGCAACCTGCCCGCCGAGCGAATCGTGCGGGTCAAGACGGGGACGCTGGCGGCGGTCGCCTCGCTGTCGGGGTACGTGCTCGGCCCGCGGCCCGGTGAGGCCTTCGCGTTCAGCTTCATCGCGAACGACGTGCGGGGTCGGGTCGGGGCCTCACGCCAGCTCGCGGACTCGATCGCGCGCGCGCTGGCGGAGCACCTACATCACTGATCGGTGACGCCGATTCTTTCGGGACTGAAACGGGCTCTTTCGAGAACGAAAGGGCTCACTCCTTGATCTGCCGACGGATCTTGGCGAGCGCCTGCTCCTGGAGCTGACGGATCCGCTCGCGCGACAGGTTGTACTTGTCGCCGATCTCCTTGAGCGTCAGCTCGTCCTCGTCGTCGAGGCCGAAGCGCCAGCGGAGGATGCGCGCCTCCATCGGCGTGAGCGTGCCGAGCAGGCGCCGGAGCTCCTCGCCCCAGTTCTTGCTGACGAGCTGCTCGTAGGGCGTCGGGACGTTCTCTTCCTCGAGGAAGTCGATGAACTTCCGGCCGTCCTCGTCGTTGACGGGGCGGTCGAGGGAGAAGGGGGTCTCGGCCCAGTAGCCCTTGATCTTCTCGAGCTTCTCGGCCGCGATGCCGGTCTCCTTCTCGAGCTCCTCGGGGGTCGGCTGCTTGCCGGTCCGCGTCGCGATGGCCTGCGTGGCGCGGGCGACGCGGTTGTAGGTGTCGAGCATGTGGACCGGGATGCGGACCGCCCGGCCCTTGTCGGCGAGCGCGCGGCTGATCGCGTGCCGGATCCACCACGAGGCGTACGTGCTGAAGCGGTAGCCGCGGTTGTGATCGAAGCGCTCGACCGCCTTCATCAGGCCGATGTTGCCCTCCTGGATCAGGTCGATCAGGGGCAGACGGCCGCGGTTGTAGCGGCGCGCAATCGACACCACGAGGCGCAGGTTCGCCGCCACGAAGCGGTTCTTCGCCCGCTGCTGGGACTCGCGCGCGTGCTCGACGTCGCCGAGGTACTTCTTGAAGGTCGACGTGATGCGGACCTCGTCGCCGAGCATGTCGCGGTCGACGGCGTAGTCGCCGGCGAGCCGGTGCACCGCCTTGTCCGCCTGCGCGACGAAGATGCGATCCGAGTCGAGGCCGCGGAGCTTCGCGGACGCCTCGGCGACGGTCTCGTCCCACTTCTTCTGGGACTTCTTGCCCAGCTTGCCGCGGGTGGCGCTCTTGGAGAGCTTGCGCAGCGTGGGCAGCTCGGCGAGGGGCTCCTCGGTGACGTAGTGATCGACCACCGCCGCCACGGTTTCGAACGCCGGCGGGTAGGAGAACAACACCTCCCAGTACCCGATCTCGAGGCGCTCGACCTCCTGCGCCGCCGTGATCTCCTCCTGCGGAGTCAGGACGCGATGCGTCGCCATCTCACGGAAGTACTTCGAGAGCGTCGAGTCACCACCGCCCTGGCGCTCGAACTCCTTGAGGGCCTTCTTGGCCTCCTCCTCGGCTTCCTTGAGCTGCTTCTTGTCCGGATCCGGCGTGCCGTCGATCCGGGTCTTCTTCGTCGCCATCGCCTGGCGTCGCACGACCATTTGCTTCGCACCCATCGCGTCCGTGTCCTCCCGACCCGCGCCGGTCTCGGCGCTGGAGGCCTTCCGCGATGCACGCGACGTGCCACGAGAGGTCTTCTTCTTGGACCGCTTCGAGGTCTTCTTCGATGTCGACGACGCCGCGCGCTTCGTCTTTCGACGGCTGGGTTTGCCCTCGGCCATGGTCTAACTATTCGTCTCGGGGGGTGTGAAGACGGACGGCGCTTGTAACCGTCTCGGCCAGCCATGTCCACAGCGACGAGAATACTCACCATCATCCGCCCGCATTCCGCGCTCGTCGTGGGCGCGGTGGTGTGCGTGCTCGCGACGTCCGCGACCACGGTCGCCTACGCGTGGCTGGCCGGCCCCATCCTCGCGACGGTGCATCGACCCGACCAGACCTTCCGGTTCGGGCCCCTCGAGGCGTCCGACGCGGCCGGCGCCGTGGTCCTGCTCGCGGCCACCGTGGTGGCCATCACGGTGGCGAGAGCAGTAGCCACTTATGGACGTCGAATGCTCTCGGTCCACGTCGGTCAACGAGTGGTCCGACGGCTCCGCCAGCGGATGTACGACCACCTCCTCGACGCCGCCCCGGAGGTGCTCGTCTCGCAGCGCGCCGGCGAGCTCGCGTCGCGCCTCTGCACCGACGCGACGCAGGTGGAGACCCTCGTGTCCAACAACCTCGCCGCGGCCTTCGCCGACGTGGTCACGCTGATCGCGCTCTCGTTCCTCGCGGTCAGCCTCGACCCG
>Ga0070728_10006504_pt1 | contig 11062 bp, 12 predicted proteins | sample tdDd471_FD_66723 | JGI IMG/M metagenome (GOLD analysis project Ga0070728, IMG submission 66723) | Marine sediment microbial communities from the Atlantic coast under amendment with organic carbon and nitrate - tdDd47.1 | ecosystem: Environmental > Aquatic > Marine > Coastal > Sediment | place...
ATCATCAGCGCGGAAATCTGGTTGCTTTGTCTGCCTTTCACCAAGCTCAGTCACGCCATCCTGTTCTTCATGTCCCGCATGCAGCTGGGTATGGACTACGGTATCAAGCGTGGTGGCATGAAAGGCTCGGACATGTCCTGGTAATCGGGATTGAGACACAGCCCAAGATAATGGAGAATCACAATGCCTGAAGGAAAACTTTGCAACAGGACGCCCATCAAGACCGATGAACAGCTCAAGCTGACTCTCGGTGACAAGGGCGGAAAGCAATATTACGAAGAAATGAACCACCTGGATGTGGATTCGGAAAAGCTGTGGGCAACCATACAGAAGACCATGAAGTCCAGGATCAAGACCTGGCTGGAAATCTGTGCCCACTGCGGCCTCTGCGCCGAGTCCTGCTTCCTGTACCAGGTTAACGGACGTGTGCCCGAACAGGTCCCGTCCTATAAGATCCAGGCCACACTTGGCCAGATCGTCAAGAAGAAGGGCAAGGTCGATAACGAGTTCATGCAGATGTGTATGGAGACCGCATGGTCCAAGTGCACCTGCTGCAACCGTTGCGGCATGTACTGCCCTCACGGCATCGACATGGGTATCATGTTCAGCTACCTGCGCGGTCTGCTGTACTCTCAGGGCTTCGTGCCATGGGAACTCAAAATCGGTTCCGGCATGCACCGCGTGTATCGCGCTCAGATGGACGTTACCACTGAAGACTGGGTCGAGACATGCGAGTGGATGGCCGAGGAGACCGAAGAGGAATGGCCGGGTCTTGAGATTCCTGTCGACAAGGTCGACGCGGATATCATGTACACCTGTAACGCCCGTGAACCCAAGCATTACCCGGAAGATATCGCCGAAGCGGCCATTCTCTTCCATGTGGCCGGCGAAAACTGGACCGTTCCTTCGGAAGGGTGGGAGCAGACCTCCCTGTCCATGTTTGCCGGTGACTGGGAATGCTGTAAGGACAACGTCCAGAATGTCTACGACGCCATTGAGCGCCTGAAGCCCAAACGCGCTACCGGCACCGAGTGCGGTCACGCACATCGAGCCACCGTCATCGAAGGCCCTTACTGGGTCGGTCGTGAAGATGGTCAGCCGCCTGTTCCGTACGTTCACTACGTGGAATGGCTGGCAGAGGCGCTGCGCACCGGCAAGCTCAAGATTGATCCTTCAAAGCGGATCAAGGAGCCGGTTACCTTGCAGGATTCCTGCAACTACGTGCGCAACCAGGGCCTCAAGGACGTTACCCGCGAGATCATCAGCTACATCGTGGAGCCCGGCTATTTCGTTGAAATGGCCCCCACCAAGGAGCACAACTACTGCTGCGGCGGTGGTGGTGGTTTTAACGGCATCGGCAAGTATCGTGAACAGCGTAACATGGCACTTCGCAAGAAGATGGATCAGATCCTCGATACGGGCTGCAAGCTCGTCATCGCCCCGTGCCATAACTGCTGGGACGCCATCCGTGACCTTGAGGAAGAGTATGAAATCGGCATCCGCTGGTCCTTCCTCAAACCGCTGGTGATCAAGATGCTGGATGTTCCCGAACATCTGCTGCCCAAGGACGAGTAACCAAAGGACGAGGTGAAATATGTTCAAAAAGATTCTACTGGCTACCAGCGGTGCTCCGTCCACCTTCGGTGCCGCCCGTGTCGCTTTTGACATGGCCAAGCGCTACGGCGCAGAAGTCATTGTCTTCAACGTCATGGGTGTGCCCACCAAGGCCTTCTCCCAGGAAGTCAACGACGTCCGCACCGGTGAGAAGATCGAGGTCGACGACGAATACCGCGCCTGGGTTGAAGAAGAGTTGAAAAACACCTTCGCAAAACAGATCGAGAGCGTGGAGTTCTCCAAGATGATCCTGACCACCGGCGTGCCGCATCGTGAAATTCTTCGCGCTGCCCGCGACGAAGATGTGGATTTGATCGTCATGGGTGCCAGCTCCGGTGAATCCTCTGCCTACCGTATGGGATACCCCGGTTCCACCTTGCAGCGTGTGGCCAAGGCCGCTCGTTGTCCGGTGATGACCGTGCACCGCGAGACCGCGTCCTACTGGGGTGGTTTCGGCAACATCGTCTTTGCCACTGACTTCTCCAAGCAGGCAGACAACGCGTTCAAGTTCGCTCTGACTTCTGCCAAGGAGCTGGACTGCGACCTGACGCTTCTGCATGCGCTGGATATCAGCGGCAAGGTGTTGGACCAGAATTCCATCGAAGATGAACTCATTGCGACGCGTAAGCGTATCCGCGATACGTATGTTCCGCAGATGGGCGACTTCAAGAACTTCGATATCGAAGTTTGGGAAGGCGTTCCGTATGTGGAGATCGTCAAGATGGCTCGCGAACGGTCTGCTGACCTCATCGTCATGGCGCACCATAGTCGTGAACTGGACCCTGAAAAGGCTCGTCTCGGTTCCACCATGGAGCAGGTCATCCTGCGCGCCGGTTGTCCGGTGGTGAGCGTCAGCAAGCCTGACAAAGTATAAAAGTGTGAAATGCGTCCGGCCCTGGCTGGGCCAGACGCTCAAATATTAATGCCGCAGTCGGCCTTGGCGGGAGCGACTGCGGCAAAGTCAAGAATCAAAATAATGATTCATGCGTACCAGGAGGGTTGTTATGTCCAAGAAGATTCTCATCGTTGATGACGACAAGGAAATCCGTTCTTATTTGTCCGAACTTCTCAGCGACAACGGTTATGAAACCGTGACTGCCGTGGATGGTTCCGAAGCTGTTGAGATTGCAAAGCAGGAAAAGCCTGATCTTATCACTCTGGATCTGGAGATGCCCAATGAGTGGGGTCCCAGATTCTACCGCAAGATCAGCCAGGACGAGGCACTCAAGCGTACCCCCGTTGTGGTGATCAGCGGACTCAACTCGATCAAATACGCTATTCCCAAGGCGATCGCAAGCCTTACAAAACCTTTTGAACCTGCTCAGTTGCTGAAAATCGTCAAGGACGCAATCGGCTAAATTGCAGGTGTGGGGGCATGCCGACCCGCGGATTTCCATAGTCCGCGGGTCGGATATTCATGCTTGAACAAGTGTGCGGGTTGAGTGTACGTTCCACGGGTTGCGGGAAACTTAATACCTAGAACAACAGGTAGAACGAATGCCAAAGAAAATCATGGTGGTGGATGACGATCCGGATATCGTCGACTACCTCATCAACGTGTTCGAAGATCACGGATACGACACCTGCCGCGCTTCCGACGGGATATCAGCATATGATGTGGCCAAGGCTGAAAAGCCTGACCTCATAACGCTTGATATTGAAATGCCTCACGAGTGGGGACCCAGATTTTATCGTCGGCTGACAAGCGAAGAGGAATTCTCGGATATTCCGGTGATAGTTATCAGCGGATTGTCCGGAATACATCTGGCCATTCGGCGGGCTGTGGCGACCATCAAGAAGCCTTTTGATCCAGCCGATGTGATTCAGATAGTACACGAGGCGTTGGGCGATTAGTACTGACAACGACAGCTGACGGTTCAAGGGTGCCGTAATGGTCGCATACAGCCGGGGGTGGCTGGAATGCGGTTGGCATACCGGGGGTATAATGGACTTCAGGAAATTGATGCTCGTGGATGATGAGGAGGGAGTTCGACGCTTCCTTGGTCTTTCTTTCATGGAGCTTGGGTACGAGGTCAAGACGGCTGCCAACGGCCAAAAGGCTCTGGAACTTTTTAACGATTTCAGGCCGGACATAGTTTTCACAGACATAAAGATGCCCGTCATGGACGGCATTGAGTTGCTCAAGAGCATCAAGGCGCAGTCCCCGGACACCGAAGTGATCATGATCACCGGTCACGGCGATTTGGATCTGGCTATTGAATCGCTCAAATTCGATGCTTCGGATTTCATTACCAAGCCCATCAATAACGATGTCCTCGAAGTTTCTCTCGAACGAGCCCGTGCCCGCTTCAACATGAAGCTTCAGTTGCGGGAGCACACGGAAAATCTGGAAAAAATGGTCGAGGAAAAGACTCGACGCATCGTTGAACTGGAACGACAGAACGCGGCTTCCCAGGTGGTGGAGGGGTTGTCAACGGCCTTGTCCAATGCGGCCCAGGAAGTGGAGACCGGTTCCGGTTTGTTCAACGAACTTCCTTGTCTCGTTTCCATTCATAATCGATATCTTGAAATCGTGGCCCATAACACCTTGTTTGAGGAGCGGTTGGGCAATCAGGTTGGCAACAACAGTTTTGATATCTATTCGGATCGGGATTCTCCGGGCAACGCCTGTCCTGTGCAGAAGACATTCGACACAGGTAAGGGACAGCGGAGTAAGGAAAATTTTCTCGGCAAGGACGGGGAGGAAATCCCTGTAACGGTATATACAGCTCCTTTGCCCAACAATGATGGCGAAATCGAATTGGTGCTGGATATTTCGGTGGATATGACCGAGTTGAAACGTCTTAAGGACGAATTGCTCACCACTCAATATAAATATCAGCGGGTGTTTAATGACGCTCCTTGTTATATCACCGTTCAGAACCCTGATCTTTCCATCGCTGAAGCCAATCATCTTTTCAAGAGAGACTTCGGGCAGTCGGTCGGCAGACATTGCTTTGACAGCTACAAACATCGAAATGAACCGTGTTCGGATTGTCTGATTCGCAAGACCTTTGCGGACGGCAAGACGCGCCAGAGGGAAACCGTTGTCACCACTTTGTCCGGCGAACAGAAGAACATGCTTGTTCAATCCGCGCCCATTTACGATGCGGCCGGTGATATTGTGCAGGCCATGGAGATGTCCACGGACATTACCGAAATCCGTCGGTTACAGGATCACCTGACATCACTCGGCATCATGCTCGGTTCCATGTCGCACGGTGTCAAAGGCATGCTTACCTCGCTTGATGGTGGTATCTACAGACTGGAGTCCGGTCTGAAAAGAAATGATGAGGCTCGAGTCAAGGATGCGACGCGTGTCCTCAAGTCCATGATCGGTCGGGTCAAGAAAATGGTTCTCGACATCCTGTACTATGCCAAATCCCGCGAGCTGGAGACCGAAGTATTGGATGCTTCTCAGTTCCTCAGGGAGACGGCTGATATTGCCGAGGCCAAGGCCGAGTCTGTCGGAGTGGAATTTGTCTGTGACATACCTGACGGTTTGGGTGAACTCAAACTCGATAGTGCCGCCATGTCAGCGGCTCTCGTCAACTTCCTCGAAAATGGCGTGGATGCCTGTGAAGGACGAAACGTTGATGGGGGAGGGCGACTTGAGTTCTCAGCTGACCGTCAAGCCGACAACCTGATCATTTCTGTGGCCGACAACGGTATGGGCATGGATCAGGAGACACGGGAAAAGATATTTACCCTGTTCTTTTCGTCTAAAGGCAAGCGCGGTACCGGTATCGGGCTGTTCATCTCAAATCAGACCATTGAGCAGCACGGCGGCTCCATCGAAGTGGTTTCTTCTCCTGACAAGGGGTCGAAATTTATTGTGACGCTGCCGTTGAAAACAGACGGATAATCCATCGGGATACCCCATATCGGGGGCGTTTGATTGTCTGATGGATTCTGCTATGTTTCTGAGGCGTTTCAGCGCACAACACGCATTCGCCACGAGATAAATATTTATGAAACTGACTACACGCAGCAGATATGGCACACGATTGCTTTTGGATATTGCCTTGCATTCCAAAGATGGGAGTCCTGTGCCGAGCAAAGACACCGCGGCACGAGAAGGGTTGTCTCTCAAGTACCTCGAAAAGCTTATTAAAATGCTTAAGCAAGAGGGGTATGTTGTGGGCAAACGTGGGCCGAATGGTGGTAACGTCCTGGTTCGGAAGCCGGAAGATATTTCTATTGGTGAGGTCGCTCGTATTTTGGATGGTGAAGAGCAGGTCCTTGGCTGTGAAGGGGATGTGTCCACTTGTCCGCGCGCAGCGGTTTGTCTGAAACGTTCCATATGGGATGATGCCAGCATGGCCATGTACAAGATGCTCGATTCATTTTCTCTGGCTGATCTCATGAAGGACGCATATTTGTGTCCGCAGAATCCCCCACCGAAAGAGTAGCCGCCAAGGCGACAAAACGGCATGCCATGAGGGAGGCGTCGTGCTGTTCAAGAGATTTCGCGAAAGTCTGATTGCCAAACTGATACTCTTTGGAGGCGTCACTCTTCTTTTGTGCGTCATTCTCTGGTCGTGCTTTAATATTTATCATTTTAGGCGACACGTTGTTTCCAACGCCATGTCCGACATTGAGTTGGTGTCCGATACCATCATGCTCGCGCTTCATTATGCCATGATGCTGGATTCCGAAGAAGATATCGAAGAGAATATCAAGAATATCAGCCGTCAGGAAGATATCCGTAGCATCCGTGTATACAATAAGGCGGGCAAGATAGTTTTTTCCAATATTCAGGAAGAAATTGGTACCGTCATTGAGGTGGAGTCGCCTTCATGTTGGACGTGTCATCAATACACACCAATACCGCCGACCATGCCCTTGAAGCAGCGGACGCGAATGATTGATGGTGAGGGCGAACAGCTCATGTCCATCATGACGCCCATACCCAATTCCGAGGGGTGTTCTCCCGGGCCGTGTCATGTGCACAAAAAGGAAGAACAGGTCCTTGGGCTTTTGGATGTGACTGTGACCATGGGCAAGAAGAACGCCACTATCGCCATGTTTGAGCGAGCCAATATTTCTATTTCCGTGGTCGTTTTCATAGCGACGTTCATCGCTTTGTTCTTCTTTACCTATCGATTCATATTCAGGCCTATCAAACGGTTTATCATCGCTACTCGTGGATATAAATCCGACGAAACTTTCACCGCCATCGAAATAGAACAGGTGGACGAGATAGGTACTTTGGGCGAGGCCTTCAATCTGATGGGGCAACGAGTGTCCGACAAGCATCGGGAACTCATGGAACAGCGTGAGGAATTCCGTAATCTGTTTGATAATGTTCCCTGTTTGGTCAGTGTTGTCGATCTCGATTACCGGGTTATTCGCCATAACAATGAGTATGAACGACATTTCGGTTTGCCCATGGGCAAACGGTGTTGGCAGATCAACAAGGGGCGGTTGGAAAAATGTGAAGAATGTCCTGTGGATCGAACTTTCATCGACGGGTTTTCTCATATGAGTGAGGAAGAGGGATTGTCCAAGGAAGGCAAACCCATCCACTGGATCGTGTATACTTCGCCGGTGCGGGATAAGCAGGGCAAAGTAGTGGCCGCCATGGAAATGATGATCGACATCACTCGGCGCAAGGAGCTGGAGCACAAGCTGGCCGCGTCCGAGCATCGCTATCATGCCATTTTCGATTCCATTCCGAACGCCGTATTTGTGTTGGATCGTGACGACCTTGAGATTCTCAATTGCAATGAGGCGGCAGAAGCTGTCTACGGCTGGACTCGGGAGGAGATGACCGGACGATCATTTATGCAGTTCTTCCGAGAGGAAGAAGCTACGGATTGGGAACCTGCCTTGCGGACGTGGTCCGAAATTGAGCTGTGCACGCATGTGACCAAGTCGGAGCAACCTATTTTTGCATCCCTGCGTATTTCTCCGGCCCGGTTTGAGGAAATCGACACGTTGATCATTACTTGTACCGACGTGACCAAGAAGATGGAGGCTGAACAACAACTCATTCAGGCGAGCAAGATGACGACACTGGGCGAGATGTCCACCGGCGTAGCTCATGAGTTGAATCAGCCGCTTACCATCTTGAAGGCCATCAGTAATTTGTTGTCGCGGAAAGCGACCAATGGATCGAATTTTGATCCTGAGATCATGGAAGAAATGGCTGAAGGAATATCCACTCATGTGGACCGGGCCAGCAAGATTATCGAACATATGCGGGAATTCGGGCGTAAGTCCGATCTGAAGACCATGCCGGTCCAGATCAATGAAGTTTTGGAGCGTGGTTTTGAGTTTTTTAGTCAACAACTCAGCATTCACAATATTCAGGTAATCTGGGAGTTGGAAGACGACTTACCAATGATCATGGCAGATTCCAATCGATTGGAGCAGGTGGTTATCAACCTGTTGCTCAATTCGCGGGATGCTATTGAGGATCGTTGGAATGGCGAGGGGCTGGACGCGGACAAACGCATTCATATCCGGTCGTTTAGTACTGATGACACCGTGTATTTCAAAGTTTGCGATACTGGTTCCGGTATCCCGACATCCATTCGTGAGCGATTGTTTGAGCCGTTTTTCACCACCAAGAATGTGGGTAAGGGCACCGGGCTCGGATTGTCTATTTCATACGGTATTGTCAGTGATTACGGTGGGGATATTTCAGCCAAGTCGTGGGAGTCCACTGGTGCCTGTTTTGAAATATCTTTCCCGAGAGCGGAGTGCGAGCTCTGATTCTCCATTGACCAGTCAGATAAAAAGTAGCCCCGCTCTTCCCTATGGGAAGAGCGGGGTTCCTTTCATGGCGTTATCTCCAGGGGGTCAGATAATGGCGTCGACGACCACGCCTTTGGCGTGTGCGCCCAGGACGCTGGTTTGGAAGTCGTAACTTTGGGCCATGCCGGTTTTGTCTGCCGACGAGGATCCGGGATTCATGTAGTCTAGGGTTTTGGAAACAAGCGATGCTTCGGCGGACACTTTGTCCACAGGAGCGTAACTTGAGCCGCTGCCGGTATTATTCATGTAGTCCAGGGTCTCGGAAACCACGGCTGCGCCGAATGTCTGCTGATCAAAAGGCGAGGAGCCTCCAAGACCGCCGATTGCCATGGTCATAAGCGTACCCTCCATAGTCGCTAGGTTAGAAATAACGCCTATCCGTTGTATCGGCAGTTTGCTTCATGTCTTTAGAGCGGTGAAAATAAAAATGTTGCCCACGGAAAGATCGCAAGGGTATAGTGATTTTGTGGAGGGATCATGCAGATTGAAATCGGATGGCTTATCATTGCCGCTGTGATTACAGTATGCTTCGGTGTCATACTGTATCGCTGGCAACGCCCCAAACTTTCAAAGCCCTACCTCGTGGTGGCTGCCGCCGCGATGTTTTTCGCCGTCTATTACATACTGAATGTGGTGTTCGGGAGCGGGAGAACCGGGTGGCCTTGAGCCGCGAAGGAGCCTTTATTCATGAATGAAACTGTCAGATTTATTATTGCTCTTGTGGTTAGCGCTGGAGTGGGGGGCTTTTTGGTATGGAAATTCAAGAAGAACTGCATTCCGTGAATGCTCACGTATGCATCTATCGGCGCAGGTGTCGCCGTATTCTATCTCTTGAAGTATTTCTTTGGCTAGGTCATCGAGGACTACTTATTTTCCCAGTCCTTTACTTCGTCCCAAAGAGCATTCATTTCGTCCAGATTTAAATCAGAGAGAATCTGATTGCGCATCTCGGCCAGTTCTTCCATCTTGCCGAATCGGCCAAGGAATTTTTGATTGGCGAAATCAAGTGCGCTGTTGGCTTTTATGCCTTTTCTTCTCCCCAACTCAACCAGTGTGAAAAGGTAGTCGCCGAATTCTTGTTCCGAGGCGTCTGGATCGTTTTGGGTCAAGGCATCCTGCCATTCCTGCCACTCTTCTTTGAGCTGTGCCTTAACGGCTTCGTCGGAGTCCCATGTGAAGTTATTGCGGGCGGCTTTGGAGTTGATACGGTACGCTTTGAGTAGTGGAGGAAGGCCCTTGGGCAAGGAGTCAAAGACCCGCTTTCTGCCGGTTTTCTTGTTTTCTTCCCGTTTGACGTTTTCCCAGTTGTCCCAGAGTTCTTTAATGTCCTTGAAATTCTTGTCGCCGAAGACGTGTGGATGGCGGCGGATCATTTTGGCCGCACTATAGTTGATTGAATCAGCCAGGGAGTGTGCGCCTTCTCTTTCATAGAGTGTGGCTATGAACAGGAGGATGAACATGACGTCGCCCAATTCTTCCATGGCTTCGGCTTTGTCTTTGTTGCGGATGCCTTCGATAAGTTCGAAAGCCTCTTCCGCCAGATAATCGCACATGGAGCGGGGGGTCTGTTCCTTGTCCCAGGGGCAGCCGTCGGGCGCGATCAGGGCGTCAATGACACCAAGCAGTTCCTTCATGGCCTGTGTCGAGGCTTCATGATTCTTTTCGCTCATGGCGAACGCTCCTTCGAAATGGTTTGGGAAGACCGGCTGTTTACTGTACGGTCTCGTTTGCTATGCCCAGTGCGTTTTTGGCATTATTCAGTGCTTCTTGAGGCGAAGGCATGTCGATATGCTCACTCAGAGCATCGATCAGGTGTTGCGCGTGCGGTGCCAGATAGGACTCCGTCAGAATGTCAGCATCCGGCGCGAAGGTTTGCAGGAACATCAGGCCCACAAGGCAGATGAGAACGCCTTCGATCAATCCGAAGACTCCTCCGGCCGTACGATCAATCCAGCCCAGCAGAGAGAGCTCAAGCACCGATCGGATAAGTTTCGTGATCAGCCAGAACACGATGAGCGTGCCGATGAAGATCAGGGCGTACGACAATGCGCTGACCGTGATGCTGCTCTCAATGTACAGCTCCAGGTGAGGCGCGATCAGGTGGTCGAAGTGGGAGGCCAGAAATAGGGCCAAGACTATGGCGATAAGTGAGAGGACTTCCTGAATCAGTCCCCGGACGAAACCGCGCAAGACAAAAAGGGCGATAATGCAGATGAGAATGATGTCTAGAAAATTCATGCAATCATATCCTTGATCCGCTGAAGTGTGTGTCCTGAAAGAGGACCTAGCAAACTGAGCAGCAAATGTGAACCGGGGAGTTTCATTTTTTTCTTTTATGTCAATTGAAAAAGGGGTTGGGCTTGTGTCTGCATGCGAACTCAGCTACATGAACACGAATAAAGTCTGTCGGTAGGAAAGAGAACAAGGAGAGGTGGATGTTGGTCCATGAAACTGGGTTTCCCGGCCTTCTCGTTTTGACACCCAAGGTGTTTCAGGACGAGAGGGGCTTTTTTCTTGAAAGTTATAGCCGCAATACATTTGAACAACTCGGAATCACTTGTGATTTTGTTCAGGATAATCATGCCTATTCCAAGGATATCGGCGTGTTGCGCGGATTGCATTTTCAGGCTCCTCCGGTAGCCCAGGCCAAGTTGGTATGGGTCACGCGTGGCGAGGTCGTTGATGT
>Ga0070728_10006510_pt1 | contig 11056 bp, 6 predicted proteins | sample tdDd471_FD_66723 | JGI IMG/M metagenome (GOLD analysis project Ga0070728, IMG submission 66723) | Marine sediment microbial communities from the Atlantic coast under amendment with organic carbon and nitrate - tdDd47.1 | ecosystem: Environmental > Aquatic > Marine > Coastal > Sediment | place...
GACTACGACCTGTGAGAGCAGGGGCTGGCGCACCAATAGGAATACCTTTTAACTTGGCCAAACGTTCTACTAAGGCCCTGGTAATGGGCAGGGAGGGATGATTGGCCTGCAAATTGGCAATAGCTGTTTCGACGATGTCCATCCCCTTATTGGGGTCGATATAGTCCAATACATTATAAATAGCCATAGAAGCCCCCACTGCCGCTACCTTGGCTTTCAAGGCTGCCACAAACTGAGGAAATAGCTTGCCTACCTGCTGTTGAATTTCCGCCACCTTGGCTTCATCCTTATTTTTCATGGCCAATTCCATTTCGCCCTTTATTTTACCGAAAAAATCAGCTTCCAACTGTCGTAAGGCCGGGGGGAAAGCCTGCATCGTTTTTGTACCTGAAGATCCTTCCACTTTTGCGGCCCAAGCCTCTTCTTTTGCAGAAAAGACAATTTGGATATCTTCGGCTTGATCTACCGCTAATAGCACCTCATGCGTGCCTATTTTTAGCTGATAGAGGTTCGGATTATTAAATTTACCTTTCCATTTGAATTTTCCATTTTCCTTCACCTTTATACTAGCTACAGCTTCGAAGCTTTCTCCCGGAAAACTAAAGGCGGCTAGTTCGATTATTTTGGGCAAAGTCTTTTGAGTCGTTACGGTACCTGTAATTGACCATTTGCCTTGTCCTAGTGCTGAAAAAGAAAATAGTAGTGTACATAAACTGAGAAATAATAATCGGGTCATTGTCATCTTGATTTTTTTGTTGCAAGATGAGGCAATGGGAAGCGAGAAGCGTTCAATATTACGATTTCGAACGCTTTTAGGACTTGGAAAAGCGTTTGAATACGCGCAGCCAGAATCCGAACGGCTTCGGCCAGCTACTTTGTGGCGTATTTCTGTTTATAGGCGGTCGGTGTAAGCCCTGTACGCTTCTTGAATAGTGTATTAAATGAAGACTTGGAGTTGAAGCCTACCTGATACATCACTTCTAGAACGGTCTCTTTTTGATCTTCGGCTTGTTGAAATCTTTTCTCGGCTGCGGCAAGTCGGTAAGTATTAATAAATTCTGCAAAATTTTGACCGTAATATTGATTGACAATTTCTGAGAGTTGGCGAGCGGGGATGGCGAGGGCCGTGGCCAAATCTTGTAGGGTGAGATTGGCCTGTAGGTAAGGCTGCTCGTTTTGCATGAATGTCTCCAAGTGCTCGATGGTGTTTTGGTGCAGCTGATAGATTTGTGTGCGATTAATTTGGCGTTTATCGATTGTTCTTAGCTTTTCTTCACCGATAGGTGCTAAAATGCCAGGTTGCAATAGGCTTTTGAAAACCATGATATTTACAAAAATCATGACGAGCCCCAATACGATATAGTCAGACCAACTATCGGCTAAAGAGTTGGGAAACCAAGTGTTGATCCCAAATGAGATCAAATCGGAAAACATAATGAGGCTGAAAATACCCAAGGCGAGCTTCAACCAATTGAATTTGATGTCGCTTGGACTAGCGAGGTTGGTAGGTTTCCTTTTCCAATGAAATAATAGTCGGTAACAGCCCGTCAGGTATAGGATCAAACTCAGGTACAACAACCAACCAATTTTCCCTTCTATTCCCGATAAGAAGAAGGAACTTAGAATAATTAAGACAGCAGGTATAAAATGCAGAAAATCTGATAGGGCTAAGGACTTCCCTTGTTGGATCAAGGTTCGTACGTACAAATACAGTAATGGGCCATAGGCAAAAACGACACCTCGGAGACTCCAAAATGAAGCCGGTAAAAGGTTCTTATCCGCTAGCAAGTGCAAACTCATTTGAAAACTAAGCAGTAGAAGGAAACTGGCTAGCAATCGATTACTCAATCTTCGATCACTTTTTAATCGGATCAATGCGCCACTAAATAATAAGCTTTGCGTGATAATCAGCAGTTGGACGATGTTGATAATCGACAACATCTCAGCCTACCTTTTTCAAGTACTGTGAAGGAGTCAAACCAGTGATGCGCTTAAAGGCGGTATTGAAAGTGGTCTTAGAGTTGAAACCACAATCAAAAGCCATCGATAAAAGCGTGAACTGCCGATTATCGGGATCATTCATCATTTTCTTCAACTCATTGACGCGATAGCAGTTGATAAACTCGAAGAAGTTCTTTCCATGCTTTTCATTAATGACTTGCGATAGATAATTAGCATTTACATCTAATTCTTCGGCCAATTGACGGAGGCTAAGCTGGTTTTCTAAATAGGGTTTGCCGGCCTCCATACACCGTAACAAACGGTCATTGATAGTACTCGCATCCGCTTCACTTAAGTTGGAGTTGGCATAGCGCGTTTTATCGCTCACATCCTGTCGGTGGTTCGGGAACTGCTTCAGCAAGTTAGAGGTAAACTGTTGGAAACGCGGATGCCCATGTAGCGGTAGAAAACTTGGATCCATATGAATGAATATAAAATCACTGGCAGCATTTTTAATGGCTTGTTCTAGGTAATCCATGGCCAAGTCCAACTGATTGGCATTCATGTAATACATTACTATCGTGTAAGCCAGGCAGGGAATTTTAGGTTGCGCTTCAAAATAAGCTATATTTTGAGTGATTAATTGCTCGGCACTTTCTCGTTCCCCCATTTTCTGATAGCAGAGCGCTTTCCAACCTATTCTTCCAATTTTAGCCGTTGGGTTGGCCTTTAGGGTCTCAAAAAGTTGCAGGGATTGTTCATAATCTCCACGTCGATAGGCCACCCAGCCTTGTAGCATTCTAGCCTGCCAAAATTCAGGATTCAATCGAAGTACTTCTTCTGTTTCTCGCAGCACTCCCTCTAAATCATTCTGAATTTGATAAATCGCACTCATCGCATAGTGCAACTGCAAAGAATAGGGATCTTGTTGTAAGGCGATATGAATCAGTTCTGCTCCTTCCTGTACCTCTCCTGAAATAGCCTTGTAAAGCCCCAAAAAGCCGCGTGCCTCCGAATTGCCCGGAGAAATGTCCAGTGCACGTTGGAGCCACTGGTGAGCGCCCTTAAAATCCCATTTATACCAGAACAGATAGTTGGCTCGTGCAATAAAGCATTCAGGAAGGTCTGGGTTTTTGTCCAATGCAATATTGATATAAACTTGCGCTTTTTGAGCCGCTTCATCCATCGGCATGAGGGCAAGGGCTCCCATGGCAGAATACAGATCAGCTAAACCGGCATAGGGTAGGGCAAAGTGCGGATCTAATCCGATCGCTTCTTCGTAGATATCTATTGCTCTTTGGAAAGCCTCATGGGTCCATTGGTTATTATAGAAACGACCTTTTAGATACAATTGATAGGCCTCCATGTTTTGTGTGGGAATCGTAACGCGAGGGGCGCCAATAAAAAAATGCCCCATATGCTCTCTGATATGCTCCGCGATATTGAGTGAGATCTCATCTTGTATGGCGAAAATATCTTCCAATTGTCGGTCAAAAGTTTCTGACCACAGGTGATAACCATCGGCCACTTTGATCAACTGAGCAGTGATTCTTACCTGATTGCCAGCCTTGCGTACACTCCCTTCCAAAACCGTACTAACCCCTAATAACCCCCCAATTTCACGTACATCCTTATTTTGTCCTTTGAAAGTGAAAGAGGAAGTGCGAGCCGTAACTTGCAGCCCATCAATGCACGTCAAGGCATTAATAATTTCCTCGGTTATACCATCACTAAAGTATTCATTCTCTGGGTCGGAACTCATGTTCACAAAGGGCAGGACCGCTACGCTGCGGTTTTGTGTACTCGTTATCATGGTTTTGTAGTAAGAGCGAATGAATACAAGCATTCATCTCGCAACAAAAAAATCAAATGATACCGTTCAGGTTTGAATCTCTACCAAACATGCATTAAGGTATCGAGTACACAAATTACAGCTTTTACCGACGAAGGTAAAAGGCTTTTCGACCAACGAAGGGATATGCTAGTCGAATAGATAGGAAGCTTAATGAGGTCATCGGGGTTATCTTCGATGACCATCAGAATAGAAGAATAGGTTTAAGGTCTAGTCTCAGCAAAAAATGAACAATTTTCACCGCAAAGACCAAAACTTAAACATGCTCTTAACGAATCAAGGCATAGCGTTGAATGACTGTGCCATTTACTTTTACTAAAATGATATATTCACCAGGAGGAACTTTCGCTACATTTAGGGACTTGGTATTCGGGCCAGCTGAAAGACCATCATACTTAACCACAGCCAGTTGCTGTAGCTTTTTATCGGTAAGTACCGCCTCAACATTGCCAGCTTGAGGTAGGTTAAAGCTAATATTTACTAAACCATTAGAGCCAGCGCGTAAGGTGCCTAATACAGGTGGAGGGCCCTGTCTTTTTCGAGGTTTTAAGACAACGACACTACCCGTTGATGGTTTCCAAAGTCTTAGTCCTTTACATTGATGGAAAAAGAGATTGTCTTCTCGTAAGGGAACCACTTGGGGGGCACATTCAGTCATTACAGTTCGCACCTCCACTTTTTCTTTATCGACAAAAATCCATTTGAATTGATTGAATTTACCACTGGCTCTAGTCCAGGGCTTATCATCATTGTTTTCTCGCAGCGGTGCACCCCAGCAGCCCTCGCCCATGTAAACGGTTCCCTCTTTATCATCTCTAATAAAGCCTTCTGCACTACCTGCTTCCCGAGAAGGTTTGATAGGGTAGGTCCATTTGACCACATGAGCATCGGATTCTACCACTAAGTTGACCGCATATTTATGAAATAGGGTCGCCCAATTAATGATGAGTTCGTCTTTTTCTGGTTTGCTAGCCGTATGAGGGCGGATAGTGTGGTGGTATTGCGCAAATTTCCAGGTCGTTTGTTGGTTTTTTTTGAGATCACCTTCTAGCCACATCTTTTGATTGCCTCCCGAAGGAATCAAGGTATTCAAGGTATAAACCCGTAATAGATTACCTCCGAGGGTCAAACCATAATATACCTCTGAAGAAGGAACATCAAACAGGTCAACAATAGATTGATTGGAGGCTTCGTGGTTACCTCGCGCCGGAATAATCGGAATCAATTGTCGGCTTTTACCCATGGTATATTGCCAATCATCAAACCATTGTTTCCAGGAGTTACCACCGTCATCGGCTGTCATATCACCACCAAACATAACACAGTGTGGTTTCAGTTTACCTACTAGCATATTCGCATTGCGCCGCGCTTCGCGATGGTTTCTTGAATCCCCTCCAGCAATGATCGATAATCTTTCATTCGCGTTATTGGGGGCGGTTTTAAAAGAAAAGCTGAGGCTACAATCTTCACTATCTTTAATGACAAAGTAATAGCGGGTATTGGGTTGTAAGTTGCGCAGTCGAACAAAGTGATTCTTCATCCCTTTCGCCTCCTTTTGGCGATCTGGTTTCTGTGAATTAGTATAGGCGGCAGCATTACGCTGCATATCTTGTAGCCCATAATGTAGGGTGGGGTTACTACCAGATATCTGATCCCAACCAATCACCATAGTTGTCGCTGGGTCATCTCGCCACATACAACGAAGCCTTACAATCTTTGCAAAAACTGTGTTTACAGTGGTAAGCAGTAGCAATAAAATACCAATAAATCGCAGGAAGTTAACGGACATTCACGATGTAATTTAATAGCTATTATTAAACAATAGCAGACTCAAAAAGATCGAATTCGTTGTATACGTCTAATCATAGTGATGATTCAGGTAAATATACACTTCACAAAGAAACATCGGTTTTATACTAAAAGTTATCGGGTTTTAAAACGAAATATCTAAAGCGATGGGCTAATTTTTTCCCGTAAAAGGCTAATTTTTTTATACCTAATGGATGAATGTTTCACCAAAGCATAAAAGCATTTCTTGCCATAAATATTGTACCTTTGCAGCGAAAAGTGACAATTTCTAGCCTTAACCGATACCCAGCGCTAAATTTCTGGTTTTTTAACCTTTAAAATAGTGTGAGAGGTATATATGAATTTTTTAAATTCGATTGCAAATCTCCAAAATTTTGAAACAGCCCACAAGGGGTATCGAAAAAAATATTTAATAAGATGGCAAAAGACAAGTTGGTTTTTGACCTTATCAATAAGGAATTAGCTCGTCAGCGTCAGGGAATTGAGCTGATCGCTTCCGAGAATTTCACCAGTGCTGCAGTTCTACAAGCCATGGGATCATGCCTTACCAATAAATATGCAGAAGGCTATCCGGGTAAGCGGTATTATGGCGGATGCGAAGTTGTGGATGAGATTGAACAACTAGCGATCGATCGCTTGAAGGAGTTGTTTGGTGCAGAATACGCTAATGTACAACCTCATTCCGGGGCACAGGCTAATGCTGCCGTTTTTCTAGCGGTTTTGGAAGCTGGAGATAAAATCCTTGGGTTTGATTTATCTCATGGCGGTCACCTATCTCATGGTTCTCCTGTTAACTTTTCGGGTAAAGTATACCAACCCTTTTTCTATGGGGTAGAAAAAGAAACGGGACTGATTGATATGGATAAGGTAGAAGCTAAAGCTTTGGAAGTCCAGCCCAAATTGATCATTTGTGGGGCTTCGGCTTATGCTAGAGATTGGGATTATGTTCGATTCCGAGCGATAGCCGACAAGGTGGGCGCTTTGCTTTTGGCTGATATTGCGCATCCTGCGGGCTTGATTGCAGCGGGGCTATTGAATGATCCGATGGAGCATTGCCACATTGTGACTTCTACTACACATAAAACGCTACGTGGCCCGCGTGGTGGCTTGATCATGATGGGTAAGAATTTTGTGAATCCTTGGGGACGCACGACTAAAAAAGGGACGCCCATCAAGATGTCTGCTATTTTGAATAGTGGCGTTTTTCCGGGAATGCAGGGTGGCCCATTAGAGCATGTTATTGCGGCTAAAGCCCAAGCATTTGGAGAAGCTTTGCAACCTGAGTTTAAGGCTTATGGGGAACAAGTTATTCGAAATGCGAAGGTCATGGCTCAGTCCTTCATGGATAAAGGATATGAAGTCATCTCTGGTGGTACCGATAATCACTTGATGCTGATCGACCTTCGGTCAAAAGGCGTTACGGGAAAAACGGCAGAACAAGCCCTCGTCCTCGCCGATATTACCACCAATAAAAATATGGTGCCTTTTGATACCCAAACGCCTTTTGTAACCTCTGGTATTCGAGTGGGTACAGCGGCGATTACGACCCGAGGGTTTCAAGAAGCAGATTGCCTCAAAGTAGTGGATTGGATTGACCATGTGATTAGCAATGTAGAAAATGAAGCATTGATCACTGCTACTCGTCAGGAGGTGAATCGCTTTATGGAGAACTTCCCGCTCTATGCTGAAACAAGTGTAGAAGCTTAGAGCTGGTTGATATAAAAGGGAAATGGTTCAGTTGTACTTAGATGACTGGGCCATTTCTCTTTTCCATCGGTTTATTACAGAAGGGCTTTAGGATCCGACCATGCTACTGGACATTTTACACCAAAACCGGGTTTAAAAGTTTAGGGTTGAAGGTTTATGCCAAGAAATTAAGCCCATAAACCTTCAACTTTCATCTGATAAACCCTATTTGTCCAGTAGTATGGAACCCGACTTGACTTTCCAACTTGGACGCTTTATTTTAGAATAAAGTCTAATTTCTCTCCGCCTTTTAAAAATCCGCAACACATGTCTCATTTCGATGAAAAGATAACCAAATACAAAGCCTTGATGGAAAAAGGGGCCTTTCTACAGGTCATCGACCAGTTCTACCACGAAGATATTAAGCAAAAAGAAAACAGCGAACCCTCCGTCAAAGGTAGGGCTACCTTGCGAGAGATGGAAGTGAAAAACCTGAACGGTGTCCATAGTGTCGAACTAGAGATTACGTCCATGGTCGTAGATGAAAACCAGCAAAAGGTTATGGGGGAAATGAATATCCGCTTTCACAGTAAAAAACATGGCTGGAAAAAACTAGAAGAAGCATTCGTGCAGCAATGGGAAGCTGGAAGAATTATTAATCAGCGCTTCTATTACCATGCCATTGAGGACCTTTAAGGGCTTAAACAAGCCAGCTGAAAGCCTAAATAAACGCTTGAATGAGTAATTTATACCATGATCTTGCAGGGATTGTTCGGCCGTCTTACGCTTTTTCCACCTATATGATAGTAGCGTAGCGACAGGATAGGTAAGCGTTTTCTGTCCTTATTTTTCTTCCTGATCCCGTTGCCACTTCCAATGAGCCAAGGCCATTTTTAACTCGCCATAACTATATTTTTCACCAAAATGCTGCTTGACATCCGTCAGGACACCAGTCGTATTCGATTTAAAGTACGCAAGTAGTGGGGCTATCTTCTCAGATTCGAACACTTCATGGATAGCTAATTCTCCCTTGCCAATAAAATGAGCAAAGTGACCCTGTATCGTCGAAACCACAAATCCTCGCTCCTCCGCAATTTCGGGAATACTTTTTCCTTGTTTAAACAGGCTTAGACTAGTCAGCTTGGTGTCTGGTTTCGGTGGTTTTGGTGTTTTGGGTGCTTTGCCCGTAGCCATTTGCAATTGATCGGGTTCTAGGCCATGCTCTTGGCAATAGGCGCTTACGATATCCAGGATGGGTTGACCATATTGATTGGCTCGGACCTTTCCGATTCCATTGATTTTCTTCAGATTGGCAATTGTACTGGGTAAGACAGCTACAATTTCAATCAAGGTTCGGGTGGGGAGTACCGTATAGCGTTCGACATCGTCCTCGGTAGCGGTAGCGGCTCGCCATTGGGTTAGCAATTCATAGAGCGCTGGATGCGTAATATCTTTGGGCGCTGCTCGACGTTTTCGCGTCGGAGCCTGGGTTGCATCGAAGTTCAGTTCTGCATCTGCTGCTACTCTTGTGATGGTACGTGGATCAAAGGCGGTGCTGTATATTTGAGCCGTAGCCTGCTGGATAAACAATTCCTTTTTCAGCTCACCAAGCCTCTCTTTTACTTTTTTACCTACAGCTTTGTTGTCGGTTAAAACCTGGAGATCGCCAACACCGGGTAAAAATTCTTCTTTGATCTGTTGGGTGAAATACGCGCCTGCTTTACGGAGGCGATCCATTAGTGCTTCGTTTTCGGTAGGCAACAACTGCGGTGAAAAGTAAGTCCCCAATTGGCGATTGAATTTTTCACCGATACGTACTATTTTCTCCTCGGCATTTTCTTTGAGTGTTTTTAATTCGTCGGCTATTGAGCCTTGCAGGGAGGGTTCATTTTCAAGAACAATCCGATAGAGTAAATTGAAACTGCGTTGTACCGACTTAAATCGGAAAAACCGGCGAATGAGTTCTTCTTGATAATCCCGTTTAGCCGCTTTCAGTTCTTCTTCACCCGGTTCATTCTGTTGTGCCTGATCCGTATAGGTTCTTACTACACGATCGGTTCGGACGCTAGTAGGAATCAAACGGGAGCGTAGCACAATACCCTCAAAGGTCTTGCAACGACTCAGCGCTACATACACCTGCCCGTGGGCGAAGGCTGCTTGTGCGTCAATAATGACTTTATCAAAAGTGAGTCCTTGACTTTTATGGATGGTGATGGCCCAAGCCAATTTAAGTGGATATTGGGTGAAGGTGCCGATAACTTCTTCCTTCACTTCCTTACTCTCCTCATCCAAAGTGTATTTGAGATTATGCCATTCAACAGGCCCAACGGTAATGGATTCTTCATCTTCAGGACAATGAACGACAATGTCATCACCTTGTATTTTGGTAATGCGACCAATCTTCCCGTTGTAATACTGTTTTTCGGGTGAGGGGTCATTTTTTACAAACATGACCTGGGCATTCACCTTGAAGGCCAGGTCTATTTCAGTAGGGTAGGCATGTGCAGGAAAATCGCCATCGATGCTGGCTTTGAAAGGAGATATGGCCCCTGGAGTCCCTTGTAATTTTTTGCGGTTAATTGCTTGCGCACTAGCATTGTGCGAAGTGAGTGTGATATAGCCTTCGTCATCACTGGGTTTGAAATCGTCTCTATATCGACTATTTAAAGCCTCCAAGCTTGAGGCCGTAATCTGATTGTCCCTTACTTTATTGAGTAACTGAATAAACTGGCTATCTGCCTGCCGATAGATGTGTTTGAGTTCAATGGTAACGGCATCGGTTTTTTGCAAGGCAAGGCTGCCAAAAAAGTACGGGGTCTGATAATGCATACGTAGCAAATCCCATTCTTGTTGTTTGACTACTGGTGGTAACTGATGTAGGTCCCCGATCATCAGCAATTGTAATCCACCGAAAGCTTGGCTCGACCTTCGGTATCTTTGCAGTACTTCATCAATGGCATCCAGCACGTCGGCTCTAACCATACTGATCTCATCAATAATCAGCAAATCCAGACTTTTGAGCAACTGAATTTTCTTTTTACTAAATCGCCTTTGCTTGGCTTTGTCTTTGCTATGACCTGGAACTAGCGGACCAAAAGAGAGCTGAAATAAAGAATGAATGGTCACACCTTTGGCATTAATCGCGGCAACGCCTGTTGGCGCTACCACCGCCATTCGTTTACTGACTTCCTGTCTTACCCGATGTAAAAAAGTGGTTTTACCGGTGCCTGCTTTCCCAGTTAGAAAGATGTTCTTGTTGGTTTGACTGATGTACTCAAAAGCCAGGTCAATTTGTGGATTGGAAATGGTGGTCATTTCATAGGTCTGTTTAGAGAAGGTGTCATCTTTTTCAAGCGGTAAGAAAGTGTTAGACAGCTTCATCCCAATTTATGGCGCAGGACAAATATAGCCTATTTTTAAGTAATTAGGGAGAAATGCTAGCTCATGGCCCTCAATAAAACATTCTCCAGGCTTCAGAAGCCTAGGGAACGTTCGCTACCAGCTCCTGCTGGTATGCGAGCTTAGGCGGCGAACTCCAGCTCGCTGTTGTTGGACTAGCTCGTAGCGTTAAGAAAGGAATAAACCATTACTACTTCGGGTAGGAGCCCGAAACCTAAGACGGCCTACAAGCAGGAGCTTGTGGCCTACATAGATTTTAAGTAGCTGAACCTATATACTCGACACTTTATGGCGGGCTCTTTTTGCGTTATACTGCGTTAGATTTTCTTCAAGTAGCTTGGGCTATTATCATCAAATCTGCCTAGTCTA
>Ga0070728_10006512_pt1 | contig 11053 bp, 11 predicted proteins | sample tdDd471_FD_66723 | JGI IMG/M metagenome (GOLD analysis project Ga0070728, IMG submission 66723) | Marine sediment microbial communities from the Atlantic coast under amendment with organic carbon and nitrate - tdDd47.1 | ecosystem: Environmental > Aquatic > Marine > Coastal > Sediment | place...
TCTTAAACCGAATGGATTACAGCCATTATTCGCGTGGGATACCTTTGCCGAGTATCGGTACTAAGGTTGCACGTTGCCGTTCATCTTTATTAATAAGGAGCATGGCTTCGTGTATATATTCCAGAATATGCCCAGCATTTGCTAAGGATTCATCGTGTGCCGCTTTGCTTGTCCACAATTCTGTCACCCAAATTTTCGTGGGATTGTTAACCTCTTTCGAGATGACAAAATAGAGACAATCATCTATAGTTTCCAGATGTTGTGCGATATGTATCAGTAAATCAAAGAGTTTGTCTTGATCTTCGGGGGCGCATGTTAAGACATCAATTAAGCCATGTTTACTCATTTAAATCTCCAGTTAGTTTTAGTCTATATGAGAATCATATCAGGTGATTACTCACTAACAAGCCCACAATAATCAATAGCACTCTGTTGTAAAATTTGCGTCAATTGCACCACCGATTCTATATCAACCCATTCGACATCCGCATGAATGCCATCACCCGTTGGACCAATGATAACGGTCTCCATACCTGCATCCGCTAACAATGCTGAATCCATCCACCACAGTTCGCCATAAATTTCAGGTTCGGTAGATAAAATGTGTTGTGTTGCCTGTTTAACGATTTGCACAATTTCGGCGGATGGGTCAATTTCGTAGGGGTTACGACTAAAAAATGTGTTGACCGTTGCCGTAAATTGTGGGTCTTGTGCCGAGAGTTTATCAACAATCGCTTGAATTTCGGCAGTGACTTCATCGAGCGTATCATCAGGGAGTAAGCGACGTTCTAGCTCGATGCGACACTGTGCAGAATAGACCGATTGTGATGTTCCACCGTGCATCAAGGGTACATGAATCGAGGCTGTTCCTAATAGCGGATGACTTTTGCCTTGAAGTAAATCATGGGATAATTTTTCAATTTCGACTAAGATACGCCCCATGTGCAAATTGGCATCAATACCTTCATGATGACGCGCCCCATGTGCCGCCCGCCCGTGTGTAATAACTTCAATCCATGCAAAACCACGATGCGCGCAACAAATGCGTAAATTGGTCGGCTCAGTCAAAATCGCCGCATCTGCCCTAACCTGTCGGACAAGATGCTCTGTACCTTTACTACCATACTCTTCATCAATCACCGCCGTAAACAGTAAATCACCTGCTAATTGAACATCAGCATCAACGAAGCTCTTCATCACCGTAAGCATCGCCGCGAGACTGGCTTTCATATCATATGAACCACGTCCGTATAATTTGCCGTCCCGTATTTCACCAGAAAAGGGGTCTGCCATACCCGTTACGCCCACAGTGTCCAAATGGGCATTCAACAACAGTGATTTACCCGTTCCTGCACCCTTTAATATACCGACAACATTACTCCGCCCCGATTCAACTTCATAGATCATTGGTTCAATGCCAATGTTGATGAGGGCATCGGTGACGTAGCGCGCCATTTCGCCCTCACCAACTGCGCCTGATTCCAAATCAGAATTCACCGAATTGATGCGTACCATCGCCTGTGTTTGATCGATCAAGTAATCATGGTCTAAGGGAATATGCGTCATGATTTTACCTTTTACGAAATCGGTGAATTTCTTATACCATATCGGCATTGATAAAAATTGCAAGTAGCGCAAAATCAGATCATAATGAGACAATAAAATCTATCGAATTAAAATTTGTATAGCAAGTTAGCCTGTTAGCTGATTAGCCCAAATGGACGTTAAGTAGGTACATTAACACGCAAGAAGCCAATACTGACGATGACTAATCCCCCCATCAAAATTCCACCGATGATAAATGGGGCTGTTGCGCCATATGTCTGAAAGATCAACCCGCCAATCAAAGGCGCGCTAGCATTTGCCGCACTCACCAGCGACGAGCTGACCCCCAACGCCTGACCATATTCTTGTTCGTTGACATTTTGTGTAATTAAGCTATTGATGCTCGGACGGATAAGACCCGCTCCAACAGAAATCGGGACAATTGCCAGCAATAGCCATATAACACCACCAACACCATTATTCCCGTTTTCAGGGAGTTGAACACCAATATCTCCGATAACAGCTTCTGTACCCGATGGCACTTGTGAGAGTAAGTCTTTGGCAACTAATTCGCGCACATAAAATGGATGTGGTTGGTTGGGGGTTGTACCCGTTAGCAATAAGCCAATAGTCAGCAACCCCATCGCCCCAATTACTAATCGACGCTCCCCATAGCGCGCACTCCATTTGCCGATGAACCGCGTTTGAACCATCACCAACAAAATACCGATCATCAAGAAGATGAAGGCGTTACCTTGTCCCAAAAATCCTAATTGACTCAGTGTGAATAATCCCAACAGACTTTCATAACCAAAGAAGATTATCTGTTGAGCAAACATCAAAATCAGGAGTAAGCGAATTTGTGGTTTGGCAAGGTATCGTAAGATAATGAATGGACTAATTGATACACGATTTGTTTGCCCTCGTTTTTCGGGCGGGAGTGTTTCATCAAACATCCGCCATGTAATCAGCAATGATACAAACGAATAAATCGCCGCTGTTAGCGCAGGAATCGCCAGTGAGTCTGTCAGTTCAAATGTGAGGATAGCGATTAATGGACCGAAGATAAACCCTAATCCAAATGCCGCGCCTGTTATCCCTAAGCCCCGTGTCCGATTGGATTTATCCGTGATATCGCTTAGTGCCGCCTGCGCAGTCGATATGTTAGCGCCAAATATGCCATCCAATAAGCGCGACAAGATAATCATTTCCAATGATCCCGCCATCGCCAATATGATAAAGCTGATACAGGTGGTCGCTTGACTAATTAGGAGTAATGGTTTGCGTCCAAAGCGGTCAGATAACGCACCCATCATCGGCACACCCATTAGTTGAGCTAAAGGAAAAGATGCGGTCACAATTCCGATTTGTAAAGGGGTTGCCCCATATGTCGCGGCGTAGATATGCAGAAGTGGCAGAATCACTGTCAATCCAAGCATATCAACAAACACGAGCAGGAATATCGGTATAACACGGCGCATATCAAGCGGTGTAGAATTAGATTGCGTTGGATTTGTCATATTTCATTTAATTCATCAATATCAATCAGAAAGACGTACTTTAACTGGTGTTATAGCAAACATATAGGCTCAAATTTATTATCAGGAATTGCCGTATCGGTTGGAACATTATGGATCGATTAATAAATAGATTAATGTTACAAAATGGATAGTCTTCCAGAATAGAAGATAATAATTTGCCTAAATATCTTGACCATGCTACTTTTAAGATACCGATAATGAGGCTGGTCGGAGAAAAGTACAGATGCTCACATCAAAAGAACTTACCAACAAACGACTTCGTATGGTTGATGAACAATTGATTGCACGGGGGATCAATGATCGGCGTGTATTAGATGTGATGCGTACAATCCCGCGACACGAATTTGTTGAGGATGTTTATCAACAATTTGCTTATGATGATACTCCCCTACCGATCGGTGAAAATCAAACGATCTCTCAGCCATATATGGTTGCATTCATGACAGAACGTTTACGACTCAAGCCGACGGATTCTGTGTTAGAAATTGGGACGGGATCGGGCTATCAAACATCCATTTTGTCAGAATTAGTGGGTTATGTATATAGCCTTGAACGCTCTAGTCGATTAGCTGATTTAGCTGGTCAACGCCTAAGTGATATGCGATATTCGAATGTGGATATTCATATTGGGGATGGGAGTCAGGGATTGGCGGATATGTCGCCTTATGATGCGATTCTGGTTGCCGCCGCCGCGCCAAAAGTACCGAGTGTGTTATGTTCACAACTCAAGCATAATGGCGGACGCATGATCATTCCAATTGGGGATCGCTCACAACAAGAACTCCGCTTGATTATCCGTCGTGGCGATAGAGTCACCTCGCGCACGTTATTGTTATGCAAGTTTGTCCCACTCATCGGACGCTATGGCTTTAAACCTGGTCGCCAAGATACGTCTTCACTCGTTTAAAAGAACGCAACTCATATAAATGAAATAGGGGCAGGTTTTTAAACCCAACCCTATATAATGATTTTCAACTTTCGATGTGATCTATGATTCGCTCGTTGTTTCTAGATCACTCATGAGTGGCATAGCGGCTTGCATGGAATGAACACCTGTTGCACCATCAGGACGAGTCCCGCGTGTTTCGAGGCTTTGCAATCTGCCATTTGTATCATAAGTACGGACGGCAAATGTGTATGAGCCTTCTTGGAATGCCCAATCATATCGCCAAATCACCCATGTGACCTCTGATAGTGGTTGGCGTAATTGTGCTTCTTCCCAATCACCACCATTCACACTGATTTCTACTTTCGAGATACCTTTTGCACCAGAATAAGCGATACCACCCACAGGCACAATGTAGCCCTCATCAACTTTCAAGATCGAATCGGTTGCAACAGAATCCACAACGGAAACAGTATTCACAATCGCATCAACACTCCAGCCACGGCGTACCCAATAGCCTTCGTCCCATGCGTCCACAAATTCGATACTTTCAATCCACTTCGGTTGCTTCATCCCATAATGATCGGGGATATAAATACGCAGTGGGAAACCATGTTTTTGCTTTAGAGGTTGATCGTCCCATTCATAAGCGAACATGATCCGATCATCGGCATTGATGGTCTCCATTTTGACGTATTCATCAAACCCATCAGCACCTGTGATTTTAAGAGCCACGGCATTACTTTGTGGCTGTACCATCTCCAGAAAATCTTTCATAAGGAAGCCAGACCATTTTGTGGTACTGATAAGGTCACCACCGACACGATTACTGATGCACGATAAGGTTACATACTTTTCAACACGGTCAAACGAATCATAAAGCTCTTGTAATGAGAGACTCACTGGATTATCGACCAAGCCCGTTACATCTAATGTCCATTCACTCGAATTAATAACCGGTGGACGGGAGCTAATATCAATCCGATAATGGTCATCTAATGGTGTGTATTCAGGACGTGTACCGGGAGCTGGTTTGAGATTTCCCTCGACCATGTTGGGGAGTGCATTACCTGCCCCATCCGCAACATCTGTATCAGGTAAATCTGCAACAACTTGACCGGAACCAGGACGACTACCAAGTAACGCACCCAATCCCGCACCAATAACAGTTAGGGTTGCGGTTGCGCCACCGATGCGTACCATAAATTGGCGGCGATCAAGGGCTTCGACAAGAATTTGTTCGCCTGTGGCTTCATCAATTTTGGTCTTGGCTTCACTATGTGCGAGGTCATTATAAATCCAGTTGAGAGCAATCCCCCAACCCATAAAAATGAGCATCACCCAGATGATCTGCAAGACAGGTGAAGCAGTTGCCGTTAGGTTGACTTGCATCGAAATTAACAACATAATCGCGCCAAAACCAAGTCCGAGAATCATACCGGGGTAGACAGACCGTAGGGTTGATTTACTGCGATTTACGACGATGAAGAATATCAACCCGATGACAATGCCTAATCCCCAAAACGCACCCAATCCCATGAGTTGTTCAGCAGTTTTGGCGGCAGTTGATGTTTCGCCTAAATTGAAATTAATAATTAAATCGACCATCGTATCAATACCGAAGGTCAATAATCCACCGGGTAAATTACGCGATACAAAGTCAAATACATCGAATGGGATAAACGGTAGACCAGCAACTTGGTCTGCTAAAAACATAAGTGCAATGGCAGGAGCGGTCAATAATCCACCAATTAATGCGCCTAGCCATATAGAAGGTTTTCGTACAGTTTCCATAATATCTCTTCTTCTGATTCGAATACTGATACCACTAGTATAGACAACATTTATTGCAATGGGATTAAAATACGCTCTGAATATCCTGCGATTTTTGGTTAAATACTTACGAAATTATTTCAGACTGCTATAATGACAGTCGATTAATCCATAATAGGACACTTAAAAATGCCGATTGTAATTCTGGCACATGGGGCTTTGGGCGCGTTTGATGAGATCATTTTTGTTAGTATTGCGATTGTGTTTATCGGTATGATGGCATTTAGCTGGTTTCGCAGTCAACAATTACCAGATGAATACGACAACGAGCCGATTATCAAGCACGAATCATCCAATAAAGAGCATTTTAAATTGGATTAATTCCACGTGAATCGACAAGCTGGATGCGGCAAATCTAATATATGCTAGAATAAATCAATATAGGTTTATATCTGCTTATCCTCTCTTATACAAGGTTACAACTATGAAAAAAATGCGCTTAAATCATTTATCTTGCTGGTTGTTAATCGTTTTATTGTTACTCTCATCTACGATAATTCTAGCTCAAGATGATGATGACGATGAATATTACGACGATGAATACTCTGATGAGTATTACGACGACGAATACGATGATGAGTATTATGACGACGAATACGATGATGAGTATTACGACGACGAATATGATGATGAGTATTATGATAACGAATACGATGATGAGTATGACATCGACTGCGATTCCCCAGATCTCAGTGATGACGATTATGACACCTATTGTGGCGAATATTATGAAGATTATGAGATTGACTGCGAATCACTTGATCTCAGTGATGACGATTTTGATTATTATTGCGGGAGTTATTATGTAGAGTACGACATCGACTGCGACTCCCCTGACCTCAGTGATGACGATTTTGATTACTACTGTGATTTTGATTATGAAGAATATATGGATGAGTTCGGCGATTTTATCGAAATCGATGCATTTGACGACAATTTTATTGTGGGTGGCGAAACAGTTTCGGGAAATGTTCTCGGTGAGTTCGAAATATCTGATACAACTGACCTTGAAGGGACATTGACAGGTGCTGAACAACAGCTTTGGGATGCTTTCAAGCGCATTGTTCCAGCCGAATGGGTCAATAGGATTTCCTCATTTGAAGTGATTGACGATCCTGAAACATCTGGTTATGTGTATATTGATGATAATGATCCCACCAAATTTGTACTGGCATTAAATATCGAGGAAGTCAATGATTCTACTGAACTGAATCACACCATCGTTCATGAACTTGCCCATATCATCACGCTCAACTCGGCACAGGTCAGTAATGGTTCGGCTTCCTGTTCAACACTCGCACTCGATGAAGGCTGTACAAATTCAAATTCGTATATCAATCAATTTAACAGCCAATTTTGGGAAACCGATGCCGATGGTTTTGTCAGCGACTATGCCTCAACGGATGTTGCCGAAGATATAGCCGAGAGTTTTGCTGCTTTTGTTCTGAATAATAAACCAGCAGGTAATTCCGTTGCCGATCAAAAAATCAACTTTTTCTATAATTATCCGAACTTAGTTCAGTTGCGCCAAGAAATTCGAGCCAATATTGCAGGGACATCCAATTAATTCGCCGGATACAAGTGCTTTTGATTCTCAGTACAGTTCAGAGTAAGGAGACCTGTTAGCGAATAGGTTGAATCTCAATATTTTAGAATGATAGGGTATTCAAAATGCACAACCCAGAGTTGCGGAGATCATTCATATTTAGAATGTTCCTCCGCATCTTCGTTACTTCCTTTCTCAGTGTTAAAATTGAGCAAACTCCCAATTTCTGTGTGAAACACATAATTGGTAACATCCATATCTAAAATTTATTCAAATCATAGGATTTTAACCCATGAAGATAGAACATGTTGCATTTAATGTAGAAGATTCCCGCGCATTGGCAGATTGGTATGCCACCCATCTTGGCATGACCATCGTCCGATCTATCGAAGAAGCCCCTTATATTCGGTTTTTAGCCGATAGTGATGGTACAACTTTACTCGAAGTGTATAGCAATCCACTTGGCGAATATGTCCAGTATGGCACATTCCACCCTGTGACCTTCCACATTGCATTCACCGTCGAAGATATGGATGGCACACGACAACGACTAGAAGAGGCGGGTGGTAAGATTGATGGCGAGGTCGAAGTCACTGCATTAGGCGATAAATTAGGATTTGTGCGTGACCCGTGGGGTAATGCGGTACAGTTGGTACAACGTAAAAACCCATTAATGAGATAAATTTGTATAGGGGAGAGTTTGCGGACTTTCCCCACAATCGACTCATCTAATACGGGAATAACCAGTATTCCCCTGCGAATCCCTCAGCCGTCCAGCCATATATAAATTCGTTCGATACCAGATACCAGTTATACCCTTCATTACACACAGGTCCATCTTGCACATAAACCACTTCACTGGGGTAAATTTCACCAAACCATGCACTATTAGCAGACCAACTCTGGCGAACATTATTATTTTCTCCGGGTCCAAGTATCGCATATTGACCGGGATTGAGACGCGCAGGCAACTTGCAACCACTGGCTACATTCGGGACGGCAGTTGGTAGCGGTGCAGGTGTTGGTGGGACAGGTGTTGGGGCATCAGGTGGACGAACATTAATGATAATCGGTGAATCAGCAACAACCCACTCCATCGGCGACCAAGCAACATTAACAGGACTCGGCGTGTTATAGATCAAGCTTTCATCACTGGTGATAATTTTTTGTTTGCGTTGCGAGCTTGTATCCCAGATGAATACACCACTGCCATCAGCCCATGCCACAATTCCGCCAGTTGGTGAAATCGTCGGCTGATACCCACTGTCAATCGAGTAAGTGTTATATCCCAGCGCAGACACACTACCACTATCATTTACATACCACTCAAAGGCATAACTGCCAACATATGCTGGAATCAGTTGCAGGGAGCTATCCCCAACTTTTTGCAAAACAGGTGAACTTGAAAGCGGCGTATAACTGCCTGTCGTAGGGTCTAATAATCCCCAGCGATTATCTGATTGTAGGGCGATCATTGCTTTGCCATTATGATTCAGCCAATGATGTGATGTAGACGCATTCCCATTGGGATCAATGAAGTCCAAATCCATACTGAACAATGTACCAGTATCAGAATCATAAACTTCTAGCGTATCCACACCTTGAAAGTCATCACCGACAATATTAAAGATACTACGACTGATCCCCCCATCACTCCATTGCAAAGGTGGTAAATAAATTTCTCCACCATCTTGATAACCAAGGCTGATATTACTAACGAGTGTTGATGTTGTATCGGTACGGAAATCGTGAATCTGTATGGATGTGTTGGGGAAGCTATTTAGTTCTGTCCATGCGATACGTGTACCGTCAGGTGACCAAACAGGATATGAGCGATAAATACCATCTTCAATCGCGTTTGATTGATCGGTAATCCATTGGAATTCACGGGTTGCAGTATCCATCACCCAGATATTCGCATAAGGTTGTGCCCATTCATTATTGACAATAGCATCAGCAAAAGAACCATCGTAGGACGCAAATGCAATCATCGAGCGATCAGGCGATAAAATCCCACCACCATTATATCCCCAATTTGTGATTTGCTGAGGCACATTATTCGACAGTGACCATGTAAACAGATCACCATTACTATAGGCAATTAGATCATCGGATTGTGCTTGTCCGACAAGAGGAACACACAAAATAAATAAGATAATAAAACATTGACGCACAATTAATCGCATGATTAACTTCCTTACGTTGGGTCAGATGCAAGATATAAACTATTATCAGCATATCATCTAATAAGATAGACAACCCTTAACAAAAGGATGCTTTGCCTACTGTAATTCTATAGTGTCCACGCTACAATGTTGATATGACAGTCTATAGAATAACATAAGGCAATCTCATGGAAATCGAATTTGACTTTTTAACTGAGGGAGATGAACTTCCTGATGCGTTTTTAAGCGCATACGAATTGGACATGATGTTCGATCATACCCGCCAGTCAATACGTAAGGGACTAGAGCGAAAATTTGATGCGATTATGTGTACCGATCATTGTGTCGCCCCCAAATTTAAAATCACAGGACTCTATAATAACGAGACTGAACAGATGGATATTCAATATCATGTGGATACCTGTTGCAAGCTGTTTTTGGTGCGTGTGATGGCGATTCTCAATAAGAAGGGGTAGTTCGAGAGTTCCGAAGAGCGATTCCTCTGATGAAGAAACAGGAGAAGAATCGAATACAAGTGCTCTTGATGACGCGGTCTTCAGGGAGTTAGACGCGTCTGCACTAAAAAGGAACATCACAAGTGAGATGGCTAATCAATTATCACCGTCAGAATTGCTCCTCAGAGTATTCTCTTAACCATAGCGTCGTTCATATTTATTACGCCCCTCTTACATCAGAATGGGTAACTCATTAATAGTAAATAACAAAATCTTGACATTTCCCCGAAATCCCCCGTGATTGTTAGTGTTCATTAACATCATTAAAAAGATGCTGTCTTTTAAAACGTATCGGTTCATAATACGTAGGGTAAACGTAGGGTTACGGCTTATCCCCCGTAAAGTAACGGGACAAACACTGCGATATGGTAGTTAAAAGAACCAGACCCCTAAAGTTTGGGGGAACTATTATCAACCAAATTGCGTCATCATAAGAGATGAATAGCATAAAGTGAGAAAATGAAATGATGCCGATTATGACGGAAGAACAAACAGATTACGATGATTTAACATTTGATTTAGAATGTCCAACATGCGAAACACACGCAATCTTTGTCTATATCGGTAAACAAACCTTCCCTGAAGCCGTTGCCGAAAAACTCGGATTGCCAACCGACATCCATCTATGGCGCTGTAGTAATTGTCTCTCGACTATCAGCCATGTGGATTTGGGTATAGAACTATAAGCTATTCCCAACGTTGATGTCGAAGCATTACAATGCTCTATGATAACATCAACCACGAAAGAGCAATGGAATGCGCGTTATTTTACAACGGGTCACTCACGGTAGTGTAACAGTTGATGGCACGATTACGGGGCAAATCAAGCAGGGATTTGTTGCATTGGTCGGGGTCACACATGATGATACTCCAGCTGAAGCCGAACTCCTCGCCAAGAAAACGGCTGTCTTACGGGTCTTTTCTGATGCTGATGATAAAATGAATCTTTCCATACAAGATGTTGATGGTGGCGTACTGGTCATCTCACAATTTACCCTCTATGCCGATACCCGTAAAGGTCG
>Ga0070728_10006513_pt1 | contig 11050 bp, 8 predicted proteins | sample tdDd471_FD_66723 | JGI IMG/M metagenome (GOLD analysis project Ga0070728, IMG submission 66723) | Marine sediment microbial communities from the Atlantic coast under amendment with organic carbon and nitrate - tdDd47.1 | ecosystem: Environmental > Aquatic > Marine > Coastal > Sediment | place...
TGGTGCCGATCATCTTTTCCGCCGGCGGCCGTTTTCCCGGTGTCGAGCCGGCGATCGGGATCGGCGTCGTCACGGCGTTCGGCTATTCCGGCGCACTGACCGCCCCGGCGGTTCTGGGCTTCATCGCCGAACATACCGGGCTCGGCGCGATCTTCGCCGGGTTCTCGCTGGTGCTCGTCCTGACCGCGCTCCTCTCCCTGTCGCTGCGGGCGCTGAGGCCCTAGCCGAGCCGGAGCGCTTCGAGCCGCTCGGCGAGGAAATCGTAGACGCGCCGGACTCTGGCGCTGTGGCGCAGTTCGCGATGCGAGCAGAGCCAGTAGGGTAGCGGGTCGATATGCAGTTCCGGCAGGATGCGGACGAGTTCGGGCGCGCGGGCGGCGATCGCGACCTGCGCGAAGCCGATCCCGGCGCCCGCCCGCAGCAATTCCCAAGACGCGATCGGATGGTCGGTCCTGAATGCGAATGACGCCCTGCCGGTTTCGACCCCGAGCAAAGCCATGCCGCGCAGGATCAAGTCGCCCCGGTCCTGTCCAATGACGCGATGCGAAAAGACGTCTTCGAGCCCCATCGGCGTGCCATGCTTTTCCAGATAGTCGCGATGCGCAAACGCGCCCATGGCCGCCTCGTTCACCTTTCGCACAATGAGATCGTCCTGGACCGGACGGACCATGCGCACGGCGATGTCTGCGTCCCGGGCCAGCAGGTTCTGCACGGAATCGCTGGCGACGAGTTCGATCTCCAGCGCCGGTTCCTCGTCGGCGAGCGCGACGAGGATCTCAGGCAGCAAGAAGGTGGAGACGACTTCCGACGCCGTAATGCGGATCGTGCCTTCGACCGCCGTTTCGCGGCCCGCCGCGGCCATGGCGAGACTGTCGGCACCGGCCTGCATGGCGCGCGCTTCCTCGGCGAGCGCCAAAGCATTCTGCGTCGGCTTCATGCCGGACCGGCCGCGCTCGAACAGCACAAGCCCGGTCAGGGCCTCGAACTCGTCGATATGCCGGCCGAGCGTCGGCTGAGACGTACCGGTCGCCAACGCGGCGCCGGACAGCGTCCCTGCGTCGAGGACGGCAAGGAAACTCTTGATCAGGTTCCAATCGAAATGGCGATTATCCATTCATGAATGAATAGCATGGAGCCGATCTCTTTCATATTCATCTGAGGATGAATTCCATAAATCGTCTGCATCCCATTCGAACAAAGGAGAAGGATCATGCAGACTGTCGCTATTCTCGGAGCCGCCGGACGCAATGGCGATGCGGTGGCGAGGTCATTCCTCAAGGCCGGCTGGCGCGTGAGGGGCATTGCGCGCGGCGCCAAACTTGCGACGTTGGCGCCGGGCGTCGAACCGGTCGAGGCGGACGCCTATGACCGCGTGGCGCTGACCGCCGCCTGTGCCGGCGCCGATGTCATCGTGCACACGCTGAACCCGGCATATGACGACTGGACAAATACGGTGCTGCCGCTTGCCGAAAACGTTCTGGCAGCAGCGGAGGCTGCCGGTGCGACGGTGATGATTCCCGGTAATGTCTACAATTACGGCTATGGGATTCGCCCGGACACCGATGAAGACGCGCCGATGAGCGGCGATACCGAAAAGGCGCGGTTGCGCATCGCCATGGAAGCGCTCTACGAGCGCGCGGCGCGGGACAAGGGCGTCCGGACGATTGTCATCAGGGCGGGCGATTTTTTTGGCGGCGGCCGTCCGGAAACCTGGCTCGACCTGATGATCCTGAAGGATCTGAAGAAGGACAAATTCACCTGGCCGGGCGGATGGCAGACCGTGCACGCCTTCGCCTATCTGCCGGACCTCGCCGAGACCTTCGTGCGTGTCGCGGAAAAGAGGGGCGAAACAGCGCCGTTTGCGACGCTGCATTTTCGCGGCCACGCCGTGAACGGCGACGAATTTCAGGCGGCGGCGGAAAAGGCTGCCGGCCGGAAACTGAAAAAGGCCGGCGTGCCTTGGCTGGTCCTGCGCGTCGTTAGCGTCTTCAACCCGGTCCTGCGGGAAGTCGTGAGAATGTCCTATCTTTGGCGCGTTCCCCATTCGCTCGCCAATGACAGGCTGGAGGCGCTGATCGGCCCGGAACCGCATACGAGGCTGGATGTGGCGCTCGCGGAGGCGATCGCCGATCTGAAGCTCGATCGGCCCACCTCGGCGGGCGAGGTCGACACGCGGTCGCCGCTTGCCGCCTGACCTGAATTCCCCGCGGGGCCGTCGGGGAATGTCTGATTGCGGCAACGCATCGCGGAAAGTCCCGCGGTGCGTTTTGTCGCGGCTGCGGCCGGGCGATCAGCGCCGTTGGTCTAATTTACCTATGGACTTACATCGGTATAAACCGCACACAATACGCGTATTCGGGCATGGAGGAGGCGTATTCCGTGCCACCCGCGACACAGACAATTTGACGAATTCCGGGAGGGTTTGAATGTCCAGTCCAGTCTATCGAGTATTGCCCGACGCCAAGAAACGGGCGTTGATCGACGATGAGAAATATCTGAAGTGGTACAATCAGAGCATCTCTTCGCCGGAGAAATTCTGGGCAAAGCACGGCAAGCGCATCGACTGGTTCAAGCCCTACACCAAGGTCAAGAACACCAGCTTCAAGGGCAAGGTTTCGATCAAGTGGTTCGAGGACGGCGTTACCAATGTCGCCTATAACTGCATCGACCGTCACCTGAAGAAGCGCGGCAACCAGACCGCCATCATCTGGGAAGGCGACAATCCTTATGACGACAAGCACATCACCTATAACGAGCTCTACGACAAAGTCTGCCGGCTCGCCAATGTGATGAAGGCGAACGGCGTCAAAAAGGGCGACCGCGTCACCATCTACATGCCGATGATCCCGGAAGCCGCCTTCGCGATGCTGGCCTGCGCGCGCATCGGCGCGATCCACTCCATCGTCTTCGGCGGCTTTTCGCCGGACGCGCTCGCCGGGCGCATCATCGACTGCAAGTCGAATTTCGTCATCACCGCGGACGAGGGCCTGCGCGGTGGCAAGAAGATCCCGCTCAAGCACAATACCGACCTCGCCATCGAGATCGCCGAGCGCAACGACGTCATCGTCGACAAGGTCGTGGTCGTCCAGCGCACGGCCGGCAAGATCGAGTGGTTCGAGGATCGCGACATCTGGTATCACGAGGCGATCGCCAAGGCGAAGCCGGACTGCCCGCCGGCCAAGATGAAGGCGGAGGACCCGCTCTTCATCCTCTATACGTCAGGCTCGACCGGCAAGCCGAAAGGCGTGCTGCACACCACCGGCGGCTATCTCGTCTATGCCTCGATGACGCATGAATATGTCTTCGACTATCAGGACGGCGACATCTACTGGTGCGGCGCCGATGTCGGCTGGGTGACCGGCCATTCCTATATCGTCTACGGCCCGCTCGCCAATGGCGCGACGACGCTGATGTTCGAGGGCGTGCCGACCTATCCGTCGCCTTCGCGCTTCTGGGACGTCATCGACAAGCATCAGGTCAATATCTTCTACACGGCGCCGACCGCGATCCGCGCGCTGATGGGCGCCGGCGACGAGCATGTGAAGAAGACGTCGCGCAAGAGCCTGCGCACGCTGGGTTCGGTCGGCGAGCCGATCAATCCGGAAGCCTGGGAATGGTATTACAACGTTGTCGGCGAGAAGCGCTGCCCGATCGTCGACACCTGGTGGCAGACAGAGACCGGCGGCATCATGATCACGCCGCTTCCGGGCGCGACCAATCTCAAGCCGGGCTCCGCGACGCGGCCCTTCTTCGGCGTGCAGCCGCAGCTGGTCGACGCGGATGGCGACGTGCTCGAAGGTACGGCGGACGGCAATCTCTGCATCATCGATTCCTGGCCGGGGCAGATGCGCACGGTCTATGGCGATCACGACCGTTTCGTGCAGACCTACTTCTCCGCCTACAAGGGCAAATACTTCACCGGTGACGGCTGCCGCCGCGATGCCGATGGCTATTACTGGATCACCGGGCGCGTCGACGATGTCATCAACGTCTCCGGCCACCGCATGGGCACGGCGGAAGTCGAGTCCGCGCTGGTCAGTCACGATGCGGTCTCCGAGGCGGCGGTGGTCGGCTATCCGCACGACCTCAAGGGCCAGGGCATCTACTGCTATGTGACGCTGATGGAAGGCCAGGAAGGGTCGGACGACCTGCGCAAGGAACTGGTCAAGCATGTGCGCACCGAGATCGGCCCGATCGCCTCGCCCGACAAGATCCAGTTCGCGCCGGGCCTGCCGAAGACCCGTTCGGGCAAGATCATGCGCCGTATCCTGCGCAAGATCGCCGAGGACGATTTCTCGGCGCTTGGCGACACCTCGACACTGGCCGATCCCTCGGTCGTCGACGATTTGATCGAGAACCGGCAGAACAAGCGCGGCTGAGTACCGCCGCCTGCGTTCCGGTTTAGTGTGACTTCTGGCACAGGCGGCTTTGGCCGCCTGTGCCATTTTCTTTCCCAAAGAGAAACATGCCTCTCGGCGTCGCCGCAGGCATCCTTGATGGAGAAAGACAATGAAAAGAATAGTTTTGGCACTGCTTGCCGCCGCGACCGCGACAAGCGCCATGGCCGGTGGCAGCTTCCAGTCAGGCGGAGGAACGGGCCCGCTGAACGTTGAATCGGCCATGTTGGCGATCAAGTCGCCGATCGTGAATGTCTGCCCGACGGAAGCCAAGCTGAAGGCCTGGATCTACACGAACAAGGCCGGCCCGGTTACATATATGATGATCCGTCACGGTCAGGGCGCAGGCGCGCCGAAGGTTATCATGGCGAAAAAGGCCAACGGAAAATATGTCGCGGAGATCTCGCAGACGATCAACATCATCCAGAAGATCGACGCACAATACCGCATCGCGGCGCGCGGCGCCGGCGACTACCAGTTTTCCAACTGGGTGCCGCTCAAGGCGAACTGCTCAATCGGGCTCGGCGGCTGACAGAAATTGATTGCGCATGTCCCCCCTTGCGCTCGAGCGGATAGCGTTCCACATTGTTGGTGTCTTCAACAATTGAAAGGAGGTGATCCGATGTCGAGTGATTCTATGGTTCCGGGACGGTCTATGCGGGTCTCACTCCGTCGGAGCAGCCTCTGACGGACAGTCATCCCGTGCAACCGGATTGACGCCGAGGCGTCACGGTCCGACGACCGTCCGGTTCCCGGAATTGCGAAGGCCGCCCGAGAGGGCGGCCTTTTCATTTGGCGGGGCTCTCGCAGCCGGTCAGTTGACCAACCTGAGCCCCTTGATGTCGCGTGCGATTTCGAGGAAGGCGGCTTTGAGATCGGCTTCGTCGGTGGCGTTGTAATAGAGCTTGTTGCCGGCCGATGAGGAGGCACATTTCTTCATCAGCGATTCGGCGCTCGACCCGGCGGCAAATGCGATGGAGTAGATCTTGATGCCGCTGTTCTTCATCGCGGAGCAGAGGTTTTCTGCATAGGTTTCCGACCAGCTTGCCCCGGAATAGCTGGAGCAGGAATAGCCGCCGGTCTCGAATGTGTTGAACTCGCCGTCGGTCATGATGATCGCATATTTGCTGACGCCGGCCTTGTCATAAGCTTCCGGATCGGAGCCTTCCGGCCACGCGGCGGCCCATTTTGATGACAGCATGTAATAGGACCAGGCGATGGCGAGATGGCCGGCGGTACAGCCGCCGGCGCTGAAGTCATCGATCTCCGATGCCAGCGTAGCTTTGTTGGTCGTAAGCGGAACGATCTCCGCGGTCGGGCAGGAATATTCCGACGAGGTGATCTTCGCCGAACTCGTCGCGAACGCGTCTGTATATTTGTCGCTTCCGGTGCGCTCGGCCACGCAGTCCGGATAATCTGTTCTCCATCTGCGGCAACTGCCGTTCCCCCTGTACCTGTCGCAAACGGTTATTCCGGTTGTCTGGATCTTGTCGATCACCGGTCCGGCGTTGACTGCTTCGGAATAGGGGACGAGGCCGACACGGATGCGATCGCCCACGCTGGCGCCATCGAATAGTGTGTCCAGGCCGAGATTTGCCGCGTCCTTGAGCGCCGACAGCTTTGTCGGCGTGCCCCAACCGCCAATCCTGTCACCCATCGATCCGGTGATATCGAGCGCCATGACGACCTCGATCTCGGTGTTGGAGAACTTGGCCTTGGATTCGGCGTCGATGCGGTGGTTGTTGTAGCCGACGATGCCGGCAAAGGTCATCGGCATCATCGTGTACGCCTTGATATCGACAGACCGGTTCACCTTGTCCACGGTGATCGAATCGACGGTCACGCTTGCGGCTGTCAGGTTGCGATTGTCGAGATTGGCGTCGAGATATTTGCGTACCGTCTTTTCGGCCTCGTCGATCGAGACCGTGCCGAGCGTCAGGTCCTGGGTCGTGGCGAGCGCCGCCGCGTCGACGGCGAATTCGAGCTTGTTGTGAACGGCGAACATGCGCGCCACGTCGATCGCCAGCGCGGATCCCATGAGAAGCGTCGTTCCCAGCACCGCGAACATGATGCCGAAATTACCGCGCCGGTCGCGGGCAAAATTCCTGATATGGTCTAACATGAAACGCACGGTCCCACTCCTTTTGGCGCGATCATGCCGGTCGACCGGCATATGGCGTGCCACATGGAGGCGGAGACTAGTGCGTCATCCTTGTTGGATGGCTAATTTGGGGAGGTGCGGTCACGGGATCGCGAAACGCGATGAACGACCGGTTAATGCAGTTTCGCGATTTGGCTTCATCCGGTCAGGACTTCCGCAAGGTCTTTCGACCGGCGCGTCGAAACAGGACATCCCGGCAGGACTTTGTGCCATTTCGGCACAGTCGCATGGCTCTAGAAATCGACCGCGATGCCTTTGACTTCCCAGTCGCCGTATCGCACGGGATCCTTGCCGCCGCGTCCGCCGATCTCGCGTTTGCGCTTCCTTTCCGCCTCGGCCAGCTCGACGCGCCGCGCTTCTGCTTCGGCCAATGCACGTTCGGCCGCCGGGGAAAGTTGCCTCGGTTTCGAACCGGCGTCCGGTTCGGGCGTTTCGGTTGGATCGCTCATCGTTTTCCGTCTTTGCCGCCAGTACGGCGTCCTTGGTTGAAAACAGGCTTGCGCGCACACACTATTATAGGCCGGATGCGCCGGAATCCAGCGTGGCGCCCGATTTGGAGTGACTGTCGATGAACATGATGAAAACGGCCATGCTCATCGCCGCCATGACCGCCCTTTTCATGGGGATCGGCTACATGATCGGCGGCAGCGGCGGCATGATGATCGCGCTCGTCATCGCGCTTGCGATGAACGCGTTCTCCTACTGGAATTCCGACAAGATGGTTTTGCGCATGTACAATGCCGTCGAGGTCGACCGGAAAAATTCGCCGGAATATTACGGCATCGTCGAATCGCTCGCCGAACGGGCCAATCTGCCTATGCCGAAGGTCTATCTGATCAAGAACGACCAGCCGAACGCCTTTGCGACCGGGCGCAATCCGGAAAATGCCGCCGTGGCGGCGACCACCGGGCTGCTGGAAAGAATGAGCCGCGAAGAAGTTGCCGGCGTGATGGCGCATGAGCTGGCCCATATCCAGCATCGCGACACGCTGACCATGACGATCACGGCCACGCTCGCCGGCGCGATCTCCATGCTCGGCAATTTCGCGTTTTTCTTCGGCGGATCGCGCGACAACAACAATCCGTTCGGCTTCATTGGCGTGCTTGCCGCGATGATCGTCGCCCCGCTTGCGGCGATGATCGTGCAGATGGCGATCAGCCGGACGCGGGAATATTCGGCCGACCGGCGCGGCGCCGAAATCTGCGGCAATCCGGAATGGCTGGCGAGTGCGCTCGGCAAGCTTGCCGCCGCGGCCGGCCGCACGGTCAATGTGCAGGCGGAGCGCAATCCTGCGACCGCGCATATGTTCATCATCAATCCGCTCAACGGCCAGCGCGCCGACAATCTGTTCTCAACCCACCCGGACACCGAAAACCGCATCCGCGCACTTATGGCGATGGCTGCCGAGATGGACCGGCCCGCACGGATGGAGACGCACGTTCAATCACGCCCGGATCCCGCGTCTGCTCCTGCGGAAGCACCCGTTTCCCGTCCGGCGAAAACCGGCTCGTCGGGTATCCCGAAAACCGGCCAGACCCAATGGGGACGTGACGGCGGCGGCAAGAAGGGTCCGTGGGGTTGACCGGACCGCATCGCAAGCGCGGACCGGACAAACGCCGCAAGCCCGACACTGTCGAAGCTGCCGCCAACAAGCCGGGCCTTCCAGCCAGGCAGGCGGCGCACCGCATTCTTGGCGCGATCCTTGACGCCAAATCCTCCATGGACGGTCTCACCGACGAGACGCATGGCCATCCGCAATATCTGGCGCTGGAGCCGCGCGACCGGTCGCTGGCGCGCGCGATCCTGCTGACGGCGCTTCGCAACCTGGGCGAACTCGACGCGACCATTTCCCGCTTCACCGAAAAGCCGCTTCCGGCGGGTGCGACGGGCCTGCGCAACATCCTGCTGGCAGGCCTCGCGCAGATCCTGTTCCTAGACGTCCCGGACCACAGTGCCGTCGACCTCGCCGTCACATCCGCGCAGGCCGATCCGCGTTCGCGGCGCTTCTCCAGCCTGGTCAACGCATTGCTCCGGCGCGCGGCCCGGGAAAAGGAAGCGCTGCTGGCGGATTTCGCGGCGCATCCCGTGCGCGCGCCGCAATGGTTCGCCGAGCGTCTCGATGCGATCTACGGCGCCGAAACCGCCGCCGCCATCGATGCCTGCCACCGGCTGGAAGCGCCCATAGACCTGACATTGAAGGCCGGCGAACGGCCGAATGCCGTCGAATGGGCCGAAAAGCTCGGCGCCATCGTTTTGCCGACCGGTTCGCTGCGGCTGACCGGGCCGTCGCGCGACATTGCCGAATTGCCCGGCTTTACCGATGGCGCATGGTGGGTGCAGGACGCCGCCGCCGCGATGCCGGCGCGCCTGTTCGAAGACCTTGCCGGCAAGACTGCGCTGGATTGCTGCGCGGCGCCCGGCGGCAAGACCGCGCAGCTTGCCGATGCCGGCGCGAAGGTCACGGCGCTTGACCTCTCCGCCAACCGGCTGAAGCGCCTCGCAGGCAATCTCGAACGGCTCGGCCTTTCGAATGCCTGCAAGACCATCGCGACGGACTTGTTCAAATTCGCGCCGGAAGAGGGATTCGACGCGGTTCTGGTCGATGCGCCCTGTTCTTCGACGGGGACGGTGCGCCGGCATCCGGACGTGCCCTATGCCAAATCCGCCGCCGACATCGAAAAGCTCGCGAGCCTTCAGGCGCGTATGCTTGACAAGGCGGCGCAATGGGTCCGGCCCGGCGGGACGCTGGTCTTCTCCAACTGCTCCCTCGATCCGGTGGAGGGAGAGGAGGTTGCGCGGCGCTTTGCCGCTGCGAATCCGGACTTTGCGATCGCACCCGTCATGCCGGAAGAGGCTCCGGGATTTGGAGAGGCGATCGACGCGGACGGGTTTCTGCGGCTGACCCCGGCGCATCTCGATCTCGGAGATCCGGCGACCAGCGGCGTCGATGGCTTCTTTGCCGCCCGTTTTCATCGGCTTGCCTAGTGGGCGAAAGCCGTCTCTGATTGTAAAGCGGGTACGAATCAATATCCTTCGATTCGTATGACCGGCGGGATGGAGAACATTTGGGCCGACCCACATTGATGAACGACCCGGCTTATTGGGCGTCGGGCGTTCGCATATTCTGGTCCGGGCTGCGCCGACGCGTCCAAAAAGGACCGGTTTTCGCCTGGCGGTTCATCGGACCGGTGCCGGAACGGCTGGTTATGGTCCCGCCGGACCTTCGCCCGAACGATCCGCTGGTCGCCCGCGACATCTATGAAGGCCGCTATTCCTTTGCCGGGCGCGTCATCGATACGGCCGGCGCCTCGCCCTTCTCCGTCGTTCCGCCGTCTCCCGCCTGGGAGGACGCGCTCAACCGTTTCCGCTGGCTGCGCCACATGAAGGGGGCCGGCAGCGACCTCGCCTCCACCAATGCGCGGGCACTGGTCAATGACTGGATCCTCAGCCACGGTCGTAACCTCAACGGCAATCCGTGGAAGATGGAGGTTACGGCGGCGCGGGTCATCGCCTGGATGCAGTATTCGCGTCTGCTGCTGATCGACAGCGATCCGATCTTCTACCGGCGCTTCATGGGGTCGCTGGCGCGTCAGGTGCGTTATCTGCGCGGGCTTGCCGGGTCGATGAGCGACGATCTCGATGCACTCAATGTCCGCATCGCGCTCGCCTATGCGTCGCAGGTCTTGCCGACCTCGCAGCGTTTCGAGAAATCCGCGGTCAAGAACCTCGAATATCAGCTGAAGACGCAGATCCTGCCGGATGGCGGCCATGCCAGCCGTTGCCCGGACGTGCTGCCCGGCCTGCTTGCCGATCTGCTGCCGCTGGCGCAATGCTACGTCTCCGCTTCCAAACCGGTGCCGCAGGAACTCGTGCATGCCGTCGACCGGATGTTCCCGTCCTTGCGCTTCTTTCGTCATGTCGATGGCCATATCGCCCTGTTCCATGGCGCGGGCAGCGGCAATCTCTATCTGATGGCGGCCGTGCTGCGGCACGACCAGAACGGCGCCCGGCCTCTCGGACACATGCCGCATTCCGGCTATCAGCGTCTTGCGCGGGGCGGCACGGTGCTGATCGCCGATACCGGCGTTCCTCCCGGCGGGCCGCACGGCTTCACCGGCCATGCCTCCTGTCTTGCCTTCGAGATGTCGAGCGGCCGGCAGCGGCTGATCGTCAATTCCGGCATCGACGGCCTCTATCGCGAGAGCTACCGCCAGATGGCGCGTCTAACCGCCGCCCATTCGACTTTGGTGCTCGAGGACACTTCGTCTGCCCGTTTCGCGGGCTTCGGCTCGGCCTCGCACGCCAATCGCCAGAGGATCATGCCGGGGCCGTCGAAAGTGCGTATCGAGCGCCGCGACAGCGAAGCCGCGCCCGGTTTTGTCGCCCAGCATGACGGCTATGCGCGCCAGTTCGGCCTGTGGCACGAGCGCGCCATTTCGCTCCATGACGACGGTACGCGCGTCGAGGGCCGCGATCGGCTGGTGCGCAACGG